>Ga0209526_10000334_pt1 | contig 29515 bp, 24 predicted proteins | sample JacPinW_OM2H0_M1_FD_188566 | JGI IMG/M metagenome (GOLD analysis project Ga0209526, IMG submission 188566) | Forest soil microbial communities from Algoma, Ontario, Canada - Jack Pine, Ontario site 1_JW_OM2H0_M1 (SPAdes) (version 2) | ecosystem: Environmental > Terrestrial > Soil > Boreal... | reverse complement strand
CTCGCCCCTGGGCGGGTGACAGCAATCCTTGTTCGCGAGCGGCTCGGTTTCTAACTGCGGCGAACGATGGTCAAGCCGTCCTTCGACTCGCCGGGCAGCGTATGCAGAACAAACGGAGGAGGTGACCGATCGACATGATCGAGCGCACGAAGCGGACACTGCAGCCGATTGACGAGCATGTAGACCACGTGCGGGGCTCGTCGAAGGCTCGCTTAATCCTCGAATACCGGGGACTACGAGTGTCCGTACTCGCGACTTGCTGATGATGTGGCGGGACGCCTCGAAGTCGTGGACGGTCAACCTCTCGACCGGCCAGGGCTTCAACGCCTCCGAATGGCAGGGTGCCTGGGGCTCGGACGGGCCGATCATCACCGGCGACTTCAACGGGGACGGTAAAACCGACGTGATGATGTGGCGGGACTGATGCCTGAGAGAGCATTAGTTCTCCTTCGGGGCAGTTGAGATGAGGGCACGCTTAGGGGGTTGAGGAGGATCGACCCGCAGGTCTGCCATCGTGATCATCACAGGGCGTCCGCTGGTCTATCGGCCTACTCCGCGGCTGCTGCAAGTGCTTGGGGCCGAGACTCTCGAGGAGGCGACGGGGAGGTTGGAGGCACAACCGCCAGCAGGCGGGACCGGCATGACGCAATCAATCCATTCCCCGGGACTACATGGCCTTTCTCAATTACGCGACCCGACTTATCCTGCTGCGTCGCCGTAGTCATCGACCAAACGAGACAGCGACGAGGTGACCAATGTCGCTGCCTTATCTCACTTCCGTACGACATGGAGGCTACGTGTAGACAGAGCGAAGGTTGTACAGAAATCGCTATAGCTGAGTTGGAGGAAGGGGGTGGTGGGCGGCGACGGGATCGAACCGCCGACCTCTAGCATGTCAAGCAAGCGCTGCTAATCTCCCGCTCTGACCCACCGCACTGAACTCCTTTGTAGCGACCTTGTACCAATCTCGCTGCTAATGAGCACTAGCATGCGCAAGTGTAGGTCAGGCGTAGCCGAACCGTAGACGGCGCGGAGTCGGAAATGAGGTACGTGTGACTGCGCAGTCAGGATTGGTCTCCAGGTCGATGAGGTCCGGGTCGAATACGATACCCACGAGGCCCTCATCGTGGACCACGGGTAGGGCGCCAGTCCGCTTCTCGGTGAGAAGGAGGGCGGCGTCCTTGATTGATGTGTCGGGCTGAACGATCACGATGGGGCTGATGATCACCTGGCCCAGACGCATGGGACAAGCCTAATCTCGCAGCCCGGGCTGCGACATGGGTGGTCGGTCGGGGAGACCAAGCACAGCGGGGCGTCACAGCCCCCGTCGCTTGCGTTACAGATCCGCGCCTCCTGCTGTAGGCATGAAAGAGGAAGAGCCGGGGCCGAAGCCCCGACTCCGCTAAAGGAGGGTTTTCAGGAGGGAGTCCCGGCTACCTTCATATCTCGGCCCATGCGGTCCCCCGCCGTCACCGAGGAGGTGCGGATGGCTGCCACCACCTCGAACACCAGCGCGCAGAAGACAGCCGCCGCGGCCACCGTCAACCCGATCGCGGCGTAGAGGGCGTAGAGCGCCACCTGCGACCAACCCCAAGCGTTCAGTAGCAGGCCCCTGAGGGTCTCTCCACGGAACAGGGTCTGCACCTGCGCGGCAAGCTTCTGATCCTGCGGCTTGGCTTGCGCCGCCGCGCTCACCTGGGAATAGGTTTGGCCGCCAGCGACTGCCTTGAGGTGGACGCCGATGAAGTTCTCGGCATAGACCTTTGCCTGATCACCGGTGGTCAGCTGCTGACCAGCGTACGGCTGTATGGCGGCCGCGTCCTGCGATGGCAACGCCTTGAAACTAGCGCTGTCCTGAGCCGGGAAGTAGATTTTTTGTGCTACCAGCTGGTCATGGATCATGCCGTTCACGAATCCATTGCCCCAGTAGAGGACACCGCCGCAAAACCCGAAGACGAGGATCATGACCGCTTGCAGGGCGATGATCCGGATACGTATCTCCTTACTCATTCTTGGAGAGCCTCCTTCCGCTTTATTGGTTGAGCTCAGCATCGCCCATGACAACGGCTGAAGTTAACGGTCACTCGGCCCCCTCAGCGATGGACTTTGGGCATCCGTGTCGGGACCTTTGTTTGATCTCGCGAAGTCAAGAGCGCGGGCGTCCAGAGACCCAACAGCGGACCAACGGCGGACGGATTCAGCGCTGTCTGGGGCTCGCTACCTTGACGATTCCCTGGTTGGGCCCCGGCCGCCGGCCCGGGACCGAGCACCCTCGGGTGGCCGCGGCTCCCGCAGCTCGACCCTGATCCGGCTGTCCACCACGACAGCCCCGGAGGGAGTCACCATGACTGGATGGAGGTCGACCTCGACCAGCTCGGGCAGGTCCTCGGCAAGCCCGCTCACGCGAACCAGAATTGCCTCGAGCGCGGCCAGGTCAACCCTCGGGCGACCGCGGTACCCGTTGAGCAAGGGAAAAGTGGCAAGCCCGCGCACCATCCGCCCCGCCTCGGTCTCGGTCAGCGGAGTGAGCCGGACGGCCACGTCCTTGATCAGCTCCGCCGCCGTCCCACCCGCACCGCAGGCGATGACCGGCCCGAAGACCGGGTCCTGGACCACACCGACGATCATCTCCACTCCTTCTGGCACCATCTCCTGCACCAAGAAGCCGCTGACCTGCACGCCGGCAGCAGCCTGCCGTTCAGCCATCCGGCGCGCCGCCGCCTCAACCGATCGGGGAGAGAGGGAGAGCTGCACGGCCCCAAGCTCGCTCTTGTGGACGAGCATCGGCCCCACCGCCTTGAGCGCCACACGACCTCCAAGCTCTGCTGCCGCCGAGGCCGTTTCCTCCGGCGTGGCGACGAAACGCCACTTGGCAAGTGGCACGCCGTAACAGCCGAGCAGCGCTGCCTTCGCGTCAGGGGCCAGCCAGCCATCGCCTGCGGTCAGCGCCGTCGCTACTATCGCGCGCGATTCATCGGACCGGGCGGTCGGTAGTCGCCAGGGTTCTTCCTCCGGCCGGCCGCGCCATTCGGCCCAGCCGGCGACCCGTGCCAGGGCCCGGGCCGCGTTCTCGGGAAAAGCGTAGGTTGGGATCACGGGTGCCTCACCGCTGGCCGCGGCCTCCCCCACCTCGCCGCCCACGAGCACGCCGAGGACGGGAAGCCGCTGCTCCAGCCGCAGCGCAGCACGCCGCAACGCCGCCACCACCGCAGCCGGTTCGGCTCTGAGTGGAGGGATGAAGATCACGATCAGCGCATCGATGTCACCGCTCCCCGCCAGCACCCCCATGGCCCGCTCGTAGTCCGCTGGGGCGGCGCTCGCGATCATGTCCACCGGGTTGCTGAGTGAGGCCGCGGCGGGCAGGAAGTCGGCCAGCGCTCGCCGCGTGGCGTCGGACAGCTGAGGCACCACCAGGCCCGCAGAGCCGCAGGCGTCGGCGCACATGATGCCGAGGCCGCCGGCGTTGGTGATGATGCCAACGCGCCTTCCTGCCGGGGCCGGCTGAGTCGCCAGGAGGGTGGCCACGTCCAAGAGCTCGCCCAGAGTGTCGGCGCGGATGACGCCGGACTGGACGAAGAGCGCGTCCACGGTGACATCCGATGCGGCGAGCAGGGCGCCGGTGTGCGATGAAGTGGCACGCGCTCCCGCCGGGGTCCGGCCGCTCTTGACCGCCAGGACAGGCTTCGAACGGCTCACCCGCCGCGCGACGCGGGAGAAGCGGCGCGGGTTGCCGAACGACTCCAGGTAGAGCAGGATCACATCTGTCGACGGATCAGCCTCCCAGTATTCAAGGAGGTCGTTGCCGGAGATGTCGGCCTTGTTCCCGACAGAGACGAAGCTGGAGAGGCCGAGCTGAACGCGCCGCGCATGATCGATGACCGCAAGACCCAGCGCGCCGCTCTGCGACATGAATCCCACTCGGCCCGCAAGCGGAAACGCCGGGCCGAAGGTGGCGTCGAGGCGATGTTCGGGATCGGTGTTCAGGATGCCCATGCAGTTCGGCCCGATCAGCCGCATGCCGCTCCGTCGGCAGATCTCCAGCAGCTCCGCCTGCCGGCCCTGGCCCTCCTCGCCCGCCTCCGCGAAGCCGGCGGAGATGACTACCAACGCGCCGACCCCCTTCTCCCCGCTTGCCTGAGCCGCATCGCACACGTTCTCCGCGGGAACAACGATCACAGACAGTTCGACCGGCCCTGGTACGTCGCGCACGTCGGGATAGGCGGACACGGACTGCACCACCGGATGGGGGCTCACCGGGTACACGGGACCGGGAAAGCCCGACTGCATCAGGTTGTGGAAGAGCTCACCGCCGATGGTGCCCCGCCGCCGGGAGGGCCCGATGACCGCGATCGAGGCAGGCTCCATGAAACGCTTCAGCGCGGCTACCGCGCCCAGCTGTTCACGGTGCTCGAATCGAGTTCTCGCCTCCTCAGTCAGCTCAGTGGGAAACTCCACCTTCAGGACGCCAAGCGAGGACCGAACTCTGACGGCGAACCCACTGTCGCGGAAAACCTGCACCATACGGTGGTTCTCAGACATGACATCCGCCTCGAAGACAGCGATGCCGGCCGCCGTGGCGGCCTGCGCGAGCTGGCCGAGCAGCAGCGTGCCGAGGCCCTGGCCCTGCAGGGCGTCGGCCACGGCGAACGCCACCTCGGCACGCCCGACCTCACCGAGCGCGTAGTACCCGTGCCCAACGATGGCTTCAGGTTCTCCGTGCAGCGCGATCAGGCTGTAGCGCTCGCGATAGTCCATGTCCAGGAAGCGAGCGGCCATGGAGCCTGGCTCCTTGACCGCGTGGAAGAACCGAAAGACCTTCGACCCCTCAGAGAGGCCGTTCAGGAAGAGCGCCAGCGCCTCTCGGTCGGCCGGAACCGCCGGCCGAAGGTGGACGGTGGAGCCGTCGCGCAGCACCGCATCGACGTCGTGCTGAACTGGGTAAGCCACCAGGTCGTCAGGGTCGCTCACGTTGCGACGACACGGGAAGGCCGGCGCCCCCCCGCCTCCTTCGAGAAGCGCCCATGCACACGCCGTTTCGGGCGTTCACCTGAATCAGTGTGGCGTCTTCGCGAGGCTGCCCATAGGCCCGGTCGACCGTTCGCTCGAAGGCGCCTGCTTAACCCCACCGGCAGCGCCCTGGACCGCACGCTCCTCGAGTCGGTGTGCAGCCAGCTGCAGGAAATTGCGAGCCGCCGTCTCCGCGACACGATGAAGCAACGTGCGGTCAACGGCCCTCCCCACCATGCCGAGGGGAGGTTCGTATTGCAGGCTGAGGGCCAGTTGAGTGCGCGTTGGACCCAGCCAGGCAGCGTCGAGGCTGCCGTAGAACGACGGGAAGAGACGCTGGTCGCCATGTACGCGAATCCGGAGCGGCAGCGAGGTCACCACCTGTGTGGCCTGCGGCTGGCCGAGCACCAGGTCCGCCGGTCGCCGGAGTCGGTGCCCGCCAACCTCAAGACCGACGTCGACCAGTAACCGTTCGCCCTCCTGCTCGGTCGTGACCGCCAGCCCGTCGAGCCATGTCTGCGGTTCACGAAGCATGACAGCCTGCACCGCCTCGAACGTGACCGGGACCTCTACATAGCTCTTGAGAAACATCTATGTCAAAGCATGTGGACCCCATCGAGGGCGCGCCAGGGCCGAAGGTCCCCGACCGTTACCGTCCGATGGCGAAGGCCTCCGTTTGGCGGCGTACTTCCCCATCTGTCGTCGCGACTGGATCCACCGCCGAGCCTCCGTCCCCGCTCTGGTCTCGTGGGAGAATGAGACCCATGGCGGCTGACCGGCTTCGCGTGATGCTGGTAGACGATCACGAGGTGGTTAGGGACGGGATCAAGGCGCAGCTGCGAGCCCAGGATGACTTCACGGTAGTCGCAGAGGCTGGATCGGTCGCCGAAGCAGTGCGCGAGGCCGCCCGCGTTCGTCCGGACGTGATCGTCATGGACGTTCGCCTGGCCGATGGAAGCGGAATCGAGGCGACGCGCGAGATCCGGGCCCAACGTCCGGAGACTCAGGTACTGATGCTTACCTCGTTCGCAGACGACGAGGCGCTCTTCGCCTCGATCATGGCGGGCGCGGCGGGCTACGTGCTCAAGCAGATCCGGGGTGGGGAGCTGGTACGAGCGATTCGCTCGGTGGGCCAAGGGCAGAGCCTGCTAGATCCCGCCGTAACCGCATCGGTTCTGGATCGTCTTCGCAAGGGAAAGCATCTCCTCAAGGACGAGAAACTGGCCCGTCTCAGCGCCCAAGAGGAGCGGATCCTCGGCCTGGTGGCGGAGGGACGCACGAACCGCGAGATCGGGCGCCAGCTGAAGCTTGCTGAGAAGACAATCAAGAACTACGTCTCAGTGATCCTCTCAAAGCTCGAGGTGGCGCGGCGAGCTGAGGCCGCCGCTTATCTGGCTCGCCACAGCACCACGCCAGGCAGCTGACCAGGGCACCTGGTGGCCGGGCCCCCGGACCCCGGGGGTTCAGATGGGGATACGAAGATGCAACCTGGTGCCGCGACCTGGAGCGCTGGTGAGCCGCAGCGACCCGCCCATGCGCTTGGCCCGGCCCAGGATGTTGTCCAAGCCCTGCCCGCGACTCACGCCCGTGGGTTCGAAGCCGCGGCCATCGTCGGTCACGGCCAGCAGCGCATGGTGGCCGGCGCGGCTAAGGCGAACCTGGCAGGTGCGCGCCTCTGCGTGACGTGAGATGTTCGAGAGGGCCTCGCGCAGCAGTTGGACGACTTCTGTCGACCTGGACGCAAGTTCCGCCGCAACACCGCGATCGATCTCAACCGTCGCCTGGACGCCAGAGCTGGCCTCGAAGTCCGCCACCAGCGAGCGCAGCGCCTGGTCCAGCTGACGGTCGGCCAGGATGCCCGGGCGCAGCCCGAAAATGTAGTTACGCAAATCACGAATCACCCGGTCGATCTCCGTGACCGCGGACTCGATGCGCTCGCGCTGCTCCTCATCGCCGTGAAGTGCCGTCGCCTGCAGACCCATGCCGACCGCAAAGAGCGACTGAATGATGCCGTCGTGGAGCTCCTTGGCGATCCGCTCCCTTTCGTCCAACAGGCCGATGCGCTGCGCCTCCTGCCTGGCTCGGCTGTAGTCGAGCGCCACGGAGGCCTGGGCAGCGAACGTGTCGACGAGCTGGACCGTGGTTTCGAGGAAGGGCGTTCCACCGACTTTTTTGGCTACAGCCAGCGTGCCGAAGGCCTCGCCCCGCAACTTCAGCGGCACGAAGAGGGCAGGTCCCATCTTGCCCAGGGAAGCCATCGGGTGGTAGGCCTGATCGTCACGTGACGCGTCGACCACGAAAACCGGGTGGCCGTCCCGGATTACCTGGCCGAAGACTGTGCCGAGGGCGGAGACTGGCATGCCGAGCAGCTGACCACTGCGGGGGCCTTCCGCCGCGACGATGGCGAGCTCACCTGCCTGCGCTGAGGGCGCGACGATCGCGGCCACGTCTGCATCTGCCACCTCGCGTGCCTCGTGGCAGACAAGCTGCAACACCGAGTCCCCGGGCGAATCTGCGAGGAGGCTGACCGTGATCTGGTGGAGTGCGTCAAGCCAGCGTTGCTGATGCTTGGCCTCCTCGTAGAGGCTGGCGTTGGCGATTGCAACTCCCGCCTGGGTGGCGAGAACCTCGAGGTAGGCCTGGTCCTCAGCGGTGAACTCGGCGCCGCTCTTCCTCTCCGTCAAGTAGATATTCCCGAACACCTGTCCCCGCGCCCGGACCGGGGCGCCGAGGAACGACGCCATCGGAGGATGGTTGGGCGGGAAGCCGACGGACCGCGGGTCGTCGGCGATTCTTGCCAATCGCAAGGGATGCGCGTCCCTGATGAGGACGCCGAGAATCCCACGACCGGTCGGTGTGTGGCCGATCACCTTCCGCTGGCGCGGCGAGACGCCGGTGGTGATGAACTCTGTTATGGTGCCCTCCGGCCCGACGACGCCGAGTGCCCCGTAGGTCGCGTCGGTGACTTTCACCGCCAACTCCACTATGCGCTGCAGGACCACAGGCAGGGACAGCTCCGCGGCCAACGTGAGCCCAGCCTGTAGCAGCGCATCCTTGCGCGCATCGTCGTTCGGCATGCCTCGAATGGAGGCTAGCACGGTGTAGTGCCCAAGCTTGGATCGCCCCGATAGCCAGTCCGGGGGAATTGCGGTACGAAATCACATTAGATCTCTGAAACAGGTGATTGACTCCTACATCCGCTGAGCCATGAAGGTGATCAGGTCAACCATTCGGCAGCTGAAGCCCCACTCGTTGTCGTACCAGCAGACGACCTTCGCGGCCCGCTCGCCGAGCATCAGAGTCAGCGGCGCGTCGACGATCGAGGAGTAGGGATTGCTCATGAAGTCGGATGAGACCAGCGGCTCGCGGCTCACCGAAAGGATGCCCCGGAGGGTTCCGCCGGCCGCCTCCTCGAGCGCCGCGTTGATCTCCTCGGCAGTGGTCGGCGACGTCAGGTCGACGGTCAGGTCGATGACCGACACATTCAGGATCGGCACCCGAAAAGCCATTCCCACAAATTTGCCGGCCAGCTCAGGAAGCACCTCCGCCACCGCCCGGCTGGCGCCGGTCGAGGTCGGGATTATGTTGTCAGCCGCCGCCCGCGCTCGTCTCAGGTCCTTGTGCGGCAGGTCCTGCAGGCGCTGATCGGCGGTATATGCGTGGATCGTGGTCATCATTCCTTTCTCGATTCCATAGTGGTCGTGCAGCACCTTGACAACCGGCACCAGGCAGTTGGTGGTACAGCTGCCCATCGAGACGACTTGATGGCGGCGGGAGTCGTAACTGTCCTGGTTGATCCCCATGACGACCGTCGCGTCCTGGTTTCGCGCCGGAGCCGAGATGATCACTTTCTTCGCTCCGCCCCCATCGATGTGGGCGCGGGCCTTGTTTGCATCGGTGTAGTGGCCGGTCGACTCCACAACAATGTCGACGCCGAGGTCCCGCCAGGGCAACTCAGTGGCATTTGGCGTGGATAGGAACCTGATACCACGTCCGTCGACGGTGATCTCGCCGTCCTGCGCTTGAACGCTAGGTTTGAAGGTGCCGAATGTGGTGTCGTGCTTGAGCAGGTGCGCGAACGTGCTCGGCTCCCCGAGATCGTTGACCGCTACGATTTCGATTTCCGGGTTGAGCTCGTGCGCCGCGCGCAAAACGTTGCGGCCGATCCGGCCAAAACCATTGATGCCGACCTTGATGGACATGAGAATGCCTCCGTGTGAGAACGTTATTCGAGGGTCCCTGTAGCCGTGGGGTGAGCCGATCCTAGGCTTCGCAGGTTCGCGGGCCCAGGGCCATGGGGCCCAGCGTTCGCAGGCCTGTCGGTGCATAGCGGATGACTCGAGCAAAACCGCCCTTGGACCTCGATTTTCCACCGGCCGCTTGTGCGAGATCGCTCTCCGACGGGTCACCGATCCAAACAGGACCAAAGTCGCCAGACGTGCGGGTCCTCTGGCTCTAGCGGTCGCCGATGACAGGACTAGGCTCAGGTCATCAAACACCGATGGAGGTCACATGAAGGAAAGCAGGCCCGAGTCTCAGTTGCCTGAATCGGAGCTGGATGACATCCCCGAGGCTGAGTGCCTCGAGCTCCTGACGAGGACCAGCCTCGGTCGTATCGCCTTCGTGGCCGAAGGCCAGCTGGAGATCTTCCCGGTCAACTACGGCGTCAGAAAGGGCATCGTCGTCATTCGCACGGCACCGGGGACCAAGCTCTCGTACGCGCCCGATTCGCAGGTGGTCTTCGAGATAGACGAGTACGACTCAGAGAGAGGCCTCGGCTGGAGTGTCGTCTTGCACGGCGTGGCGTACGACGTCACCGAAGCCGGCGACGACTTCTCCTGGGCCGCTCGCGGGGCGAAGGTCACTCCCCTGGCGCCGGGGACCAAGACCCACCGATTGGCCATCAAGCCAAGTGCGATCTCGGGGCGTCGATTTCGCCGGCTCGCCTCGGAACAGTTCCTTGGCTGACACGCCCAGGAGGTCAATGCCGCGCCAGGCGCACTGACCCGAGAAGGAGACAAGCATGAGAGTCAGGATGGTGATGAGCCGACAGGTGATCAACGCCGGTGCCACAGAGACGCTGCTCGAGGCCGCCAGGAGGATGCGCACCGACGGAGTGAGCGCACTACCCGTAATTGATGGCGAAGAGGTGGTTGGGATCATAAGCGAGCGCGACCTGGTCGAGGCATTCATCAACGGGGCTGACGCTGGAAGTACACGAGTGTCCGCCTACATGACCTCAAACCCGCAATACGCAAACCCGGATGACCTCAGCTCTGGCCTTGCCCTTCGAATGCTGGATCTCGGCGTTCGCCATCTGCCCGTTCTCGAGGGCGGGCGGTTGGTTGGGATGGTTTCCGCGCGCGATCTGTTGCTGCCGGGCGCTTCCGGGCCCGGCCAGCCTCCAGGCCAGAATCCGAGCGGACTGGTACGGGGGATGTGAGCGCCTGAAGGAGCGCCTCGCCGTCCGCCCCGGCCAGAGCAAGTTGGCGAGCTGCCCAGGTCGGGCTGAAACCCGAGGCGGCTAGAAGGGCATCGGTCTGACGATCCCCGGCCCGCCGAAGCGGCGGCCGCTCACCTGGCTTGCGGAGAGGGCGAGCAGGTGGTCTCGGACGCCCGGGGCTGCGGGATGAAGCGGAAGCCGTCGGAGCTCCTCCGCCTCCTTGTCGGTGGTCTCGGTGATGTCTCGAATCAGGCCCTGCACCATCACGCTCCAACCGGTGCCGGTCCTGTCGTCCCAGCCATCTATCTCGAAGCAGGCGCGCGAGCCGGGTCCGTACTTCGCCTTTGATCCGGCTGCGCTCCTGAACACCACCGACCGCTCCTCGGCCGCGTAGTTCACTGGAAAGACCTGGGGCCAGTCGTCGATCAGGAGCGCGATCCGGCCCAGGTCGTGCGAGCGGAGCAGCCTCCAGCACTCCGGGTCCGAAAGCGCGCGAAGTGGCGGGCTGGCGGAACGCTGCTGTCCGCCTCGGTCATCCATGCCGATGCCCCGGATCATGTTCCTCCAGCGCTATCACGAGCATTGGATATGGGGCGCTCTCCCGGATAGTCCTAGTGGTCCCGCACACTCACGGTCCGGGCCGCTCTCAGGCTCGTCATGGTGCCACGGCCCAGGGCTGTTTGGGCTCCGGCCGGTACTTGCTGTCGTCCTCCCGGTAGGTCAGCTCCGACTCAACGCCGACGACACCGTCCACTCGGGGGATCATCTTCTCCAGGAGCCGGACGTCGCTCTTCCGATCAACCTCGCCCTTGACCTGTACGAGACCGTCCTGGACCTGGATCTGGAGCGTCGTCGGCTCGATCCACAGCGCGTCGCGGATGACGTCGTCGACGATCTCCTGCCGGATCTCCTCATCGTCGCGTGCGAAGACCTTCAGCAGGTCGGCGCGACTCACCACGCCGGTGAGGCGGCCCTCAGCGTCGACCACCGGCAGCCGCTTGACCCGGTTCAGGTGCATGGCTCGGGCGGCCTCCCCGATCGAAGCCTCGGGGCTGATTGTGATAGCGGGGCTGCTCATCAGCTCGTCCGCCGTCTGGCCCTCCGCCTTGGCCCGGGCCGCCCTCGTTCCGGGCGACTGGAGCAGGCGCGGTCGCTCTTCAAGCCCCTCTCGTTCCTCCTTCAGGATGAGGTCGCTTTCGGAGACGATGCCGACCACGCGGCCGGTGTCGTCGACAACGGGCAGCCCGCTGAGGTTGCCTTCCCGCAGCCTGGTCACGATCTCCTTGAAGCCCGCAGTGATGGGCACGGCCACTGCCGGGCTCGTCATCACGTCGGCGACGGTCCTGTGCATCTTGACGTCTCCTCTCGGCGCCTCCTCACCTGACGGCGGGACGAGGTCCCTTGGCGCCCATGGAGAAAAGGTAACTCGACCGGGGCCGGTTGACTTGGTAGTCGTACTCTGCAGCAATGCGGTCCTTATCAGCTCGGCGATTCTGGCTCATCGTGGTAAAGGCCGAGCGGCGGTTTCAGGTGGAGCCAACCCGAGGATCCAAGCGGCCTTTTTGAACACCAAGCTGACGCGAGCCGTGATCCAGTGAGTTCCTTGCACGTGGTGTTCGGCACCGGCGCGGTCGGCATGGCCGTCATGGAAGCGCTGGTGCGGCGCGGCCACCGGATCCGAATGGTCAACCACAGCGGTCACGCCAGCGTCCCGTCAGGGGTCGAGGTGGTCGGTGGGGATGCCTCTGATTCGGGGTTCAGCCGGCACGCCGCGACCGGCGCCAGCGTGCTGTACCAGTGCCTGAATCCGCCCTACCACCGCTGGGTCGAGCTGTTTCCCGCGCTGCAGGCCGGCTTGCTTGCCGCCGCCGAGGCGACCGAGGCGAAGCTGGTGGTCATGGAGAACGTCTACATGTACGGACGTCCCCAGGGTCGGCCGCTCACCGAAGATCACCCCTACGACGCCCACACCAAGAAGGGGCGGCTTCGGGCCAGGATGACCATTGAACTGCTGGATGCGCACCGGCGCGGCGTCCGCGTGACCATTGGCCGGGCGTCGGACTACTTCGGGCCACGTGGTGGCGCTCAGTCCATGCTCGGCGACCGGGTGATCCCGCCTGCCCTGGCAGGTAAGCCTGCCCAGGTTCTGGGCAATCCCGACCTGCCCCACACCTACACCTACATTCCTGACATCGGCGAGGCCCTGGTTCTCCTTGGCGAACGCGACGAGGCCCTGGGCCAGCCGTGGCACCTTCCCAACCCGGAGACCCGTACCACCAGGCAGCTCGTTGAGCTGATCTACCAGCACGCCGGTTACCCACCTAAGCTGCGGGTCGCTCCGACGCTGATCCTCCGCCTGATGGGCCTGTTCAACCCAACGGTGCGTGAGCTTGTCGAAATGGCCTACGAGTTCGAGGAGCCGTTCATCGTCGACAGCACCAAGTTCGAGGCGAAGCTTGGCATGAGCGCGACCCCGATCCAGCACGCCATCGACCAAACCGTTGAGTGGTACCAACGCCGCGCTGCCGACCGAGGGTGAGCGGCCGGCTCAGAACTGCTGCCTTGATGCACGTCGTGGCGGTCAGCGAGCCGCATCGCAGAACCACCCTGATCCGGCTTGCAATAACTGGAGCGTGGAGTGCCGCCGAAAGCCGGCTTTCCGCCACTCACCTGGTGCTTGTGGAGTTCGGCAAGCGCAGGTTCTTCCGCACTGAGCGCCGGGGTGAACCACTGGCCCGGCGCCCACCCCACCAACAGCGTCGAATCCGCCGATTGATAACGCGTTGGAGTCATCCCGCGCGGGCAGCGAGTTGACCCATGGGGTCGTGATGGCCATCAATGAAGAGGTCAAGCCCCCGACGCGACCGATTCGGCAATGCCGGGACAATGACACCATGTCTCGTCGCCGCTTGAAGGTGCATCGAAGCGGCCGAGCCGGATGGCTTCGAGCTGCAGTGCTCGGCGCGGACGACGGCATCGTCTCCACCGCAAGCCTGATGATTGGTGTCGCCGCCTCCGCCGCTCCCGGCGCCGCCGTCCTCGTGGCCGGATTCGCCGGACTCGTGGCTGGCTCGATGTCGATGGCCGCCGGCGAGTACGTTTCCGTCAGCTCGCAGCGAGACGCTGAAGAGGCCGACATCAAGCTTGAGTCGACCGAGCTCGAGCGCGATCCCGGCCGGGAGCTGGACGAGCTCACCGAGCTGTACGTTCGCCGCGGGCTCGAGCGCCCTCTGGCTCGCGCGGTGGCGGAGCGACTCAGTGCAGTCAACCCTCTCGATACCCACCTCCGCGAGGAGTTGGGGTTGAGGCAAGCCACCATGGCTCGACCAGTACAGGCGGCCTTGGTCTCCGCGCTGAGCTTCGCTGCTGGAGCCGCCCTGCCACTCCTGGTTGCGATCCTTGCGCCAACGTCGGCGCGTGGCGCCGCCATTGCGGTCGCCGCCCTCGTCTCTCTTGCTGTCTTGGGGATCGTCGGCGGCCGCGTGGGCGGCGCATCAGGGAGCCGCGCAGCGCTACGAGTGATGGCAGGGGGCGCGGTGGCCATGGCAGTCACCGCTTTCATCGGCCGACTCGTTGGAGCAGTCCTGTGACGAATTGCCGCGAAGCCCACCGATCCGGCTCGCGACCTGCAGAGCTACTTCACGGGATGGCTGTCCTCGCGAGAATGGCTGGTGCAGGGCGGCCGGTACCGCGGCTTAGACGATCGCCCGGTTCGGCAGGAGGTGACCCGGTCGCCGCTTAACAGTCTCACGGCAAACCGCGGCTGACCGCGGTCATCAGCTGGCGACCTGGCCCTTGGAGGCGATGGGCGCGTGCCTCTGACTTGCGGAGATCGACCCTGACACTTACTCGCATGGCGCAGGCCGCTCGGATTCACCTCTCCCGCGCTCCCAATCGGCCCCCTGGGCGCTTCCCCCTCCGGCAACCAGTTTCAGGAGAGCTAAGGACTCTGCTGCCAGCATCGCCGACCGCGCGTCACGCTCATGTCACGGCAAGGTGATGCTGAGGTCGTCACAGTTGCACCCCATCGGAGTTGTGCCGATTCCCCCTTTCTCAGTCCAGTTGCACACCTCGGGAGAAGCGCGGACGTGGAGCACGAATGCCGGACGAGCTGTTTGCGGTAGACGGGACGAGCTTCGTCCTCTCGAGACGCTCAGGTGACATCGAGGAAGTTACTGATGGCCTGTTCGTCCACGACGCTCGATACATCTCTCGCTGGGTCCTCACCTTGAATGGCAAGCGGCCTAGGCTCCTCACTTCCCACCACGTCGATCACTACTCGACCCTGTGCTTTCTGGCAAACGTAAGCTCCGCCGACCTGCCGGCGAACGCCCTGACGATCGTCCGTCGCCGGGTCGTCGGAGGGGGAATGGAGGAGGAGCTGGAGCTCGTGAACCACCTCCTCCGCGCGGTGGAAGTGGACGTACGCCTCGAGGTCGACGCCGACTTCCTGGATCTCTTCGAAGTGAAGGCACGCCAGTTCCTGGATCCGCTGGATCAGGTCTTCACCGGACCCAACCAGCGGAAGGTGGAACGCGGGCTAGGCGAAGGAGCAAACCAGCCTGTCGTATTCGCGCACGAGGACCGTCTGTATTCGGGTCGGGTGACGATCCAGGTCGACCCAGCTCCTGAAACGGTCGATGCGCGAGGGTTGAGGTGGCGGCTGCGGCTGGAGCCGTACCAGAAGATCAAGATCCCGTTGAAGGTCTTGCTCGAGATCCAGGATCAGTCCCAGCCCGCCACGTGGACGATGCGTGACTTTGCTACCGAACCGGCAGCGGTGATTCGTGAATTCCGACGCCGGCGGATAGTGGCTTTCCGCCTGGCGACCTCGTGGGCCAAGCTGGAACGGCTGTACCGCCGCAGCCTGCTCGACATCACCGCCCTTCTCATACGCGATCCAGCGCTGGACCTCAGCTTGCCTGCGGCGGGGCTGCCCTGGTTCATGGCGGTCTTCGGTCGTGACACGCTCATCACGTGCTACCAACTGCTTCCAGGTGGCACCGCCCTAGCCTGGGGCGCGCTTCGCATGCTCGCGTCGCTGCAAGCGAGCGAAGACGATCCCGAGCGCGACGCTCAGCCTGGGCGGATCATCCACGAGCTCCGCCGTGGACCGGTGGCGGTCAACCAGGCAACCTTTCCTTACTACGGGACCATTGATGCCCCGCTGCTGTTCCTCATCCTGCTTCACGAAGCGTGGCGGTGGACAGGAGACGACGAGATGGCGCGCACCCTGAGACCGTCTGCGGAAGCGATCCTCAAGTGGATGGACGACTTTGGAGACCTGGACGGCGACGGCTTCATCGAGTACCACAGGAGATCGGCCAGGGGCCTTAAGAGTCAATCCTGGAAGGATTCCTGGGACGCGATCCGCTTCCACGATGGGAACGTCGCCGAATCACCGATCGCCTCTGCCGAGGTTCAGGGGTACGCCTACGACGCGCTGCTCCGTGTGGCAGAGCTGGCACGGGGGCCCTGGGCTGACCCGAAGCTTGCCGACCGCCTCACGAGCCGGTCCAGGACTTTGTTCGATCGCTTCAACGAGGTGTTCTGGACCAGCGCTCGAGGAGGTTTCTATCACCTCGCACTGGACCGCGGGAAGCGCGGCGTTGACAGCAAGACGTCCAACATGGGCCACCTTCTTTGGTCGGGCATAGTTCCTATGGAGCGCGCTCCGCTCGTGGTCTCGCAGCTCATGTCCAAGGGCATGTTCAGCGGCTGGGGAATCAGGACGATGTCGACCGAAGACCTGGGCTTCAATCCGATCTCATATCACTGCGGGACAGTCTGGCCGCACGACAACAGCCTGATCATCGAGGGCCTCCACCGCTACGGTTTCCACGAGGAGGCCAACCGAATCATGGTGGCGATGGTTGATGCCGCGGATCGCTTTCCCGACGGGCGCTTACCCGAGGCGTTTGCCGGATACGATCGCTCGGTGGGTCCCTTCCCGGTGGGCTATCCCACGGCGTGCATACCACAGGCCTGGGCTGCGGGCACACCCTTTCTCATGCTGAGGACGGCTCTGGGCACCCAACCCGACGCAGACCGCGGCGTCGTCCTGGAACCCCACCTGCCTGAATTCGTAGATCGCCTCCGGATCATGGGCTACCTCGTCCGTGGACGCATTTACGACCTCGAGGTGATGGTCGGCAAGGGGAAGGTGAGCATGGTTGGCTCGCTCAGCGAGTCTTGAGCCGCTCATCTCTGCCGAGATGGAAGCAGTCCACGTGGCCGGGGGCGAAGCCAGGTGGTCCGGTCGGGAGCGCGCCGGAATGAGTTTGCCCGCCGGGCCCGTCAAGAGGCCGGCGGCTCAAGAGGAGGGCATCAGATGAAGGCAGCAGTAGTCCGGGCATTCGGCCAGCCCCTCATGCTGGAGGATCGCGCCATCCCGACACCAGAGGCCGGTCAGGTCGTCGTCAAGATCGAGGCGTCGGGACTGTGCCACACAGACATCCACGCCGCCCATGGAGATTGGCCGGTCAAGCCCACGCTCCCCTTCGTCCCGGGCCACGAGGGTGTCGGGATCGTCACCGCCGCGGGCTCGGGGGTGACTCGCGTGAAAGAGGGTGACCGGGTAGCGATCCCGTGGTTGGGCTCCGCCTGCGGCGAGTGCGAGTACTGCACCAGCGGTTGGGAGACGCTCTGCGAACGCCAGCTCAATAGCGGCTACTCGATCGACGGCGCGTACGCGGAGTACGCCGCCGCCGATGCAGGCTACGTCGGCATCGTACCGCCCGGGGTCGACCCGTTCGCGGCCGCGCCGCTGTCCTGCGCAGGGCTCACCACCTACAAAGCTGTGAAGATGGCCGGCGCACGCTCATCGGACCTGGTCGCCGTCTTCGGGGTGGGCGGCCTGGGCCATCTCGCGATCCAGTACGCGAAGATCGCGGGCAGCACCGTGGTCGCCGTCGACCTGCTCGACGAGAAGCTGAAGCTCGCTCGCGAGCTGGGAGCCGCGCACACCGTCAACGCCTCGACCGAGGATCCGGTCGCCGCGATCAAGAAGCTGGGCGGCGCGGATTCGGCGGTCGCGCTGGCCGTATCCCCGAAGGCGTTTGAGCAGGCATTTGGCTGCCTGCGGCGGAGAGGCACCCTGGTCCTGGTCGCGATGCCGGCGGAGAACCAGATGCGGCTTCCGATCTTCGAGACCGTGCTGAACGGGATCAGTGTCGTCGGCTCTATCGTGGGAACCCGTGTCGACCTTCAGGAGGTGTTCGAGCTGCACGCGGCCGGTCGGACCCACGTGTGGTACGAGACGCGAGCTCTGGACACCGTGAACCAGTCGATGGAGGACGTCGAGCGCGGGCGGGTCTCGGGACGGATAGTCTTCGACCTTGGGACCGGCGGCGCACCTGCCGTCCAGCGCGACCGCGCCGTCACCACTCCGTAGCGTTTGCGTCTGGGAGGCGAGACCCGGTGGAGACGCCGTCTCCAGGATAGAGACGGCGTCTCTCCCGCCAGGACACAACTCTGGCAACTTTCCTGGGGATCCAGGACGCCGGGCTATCCAACTGGCCAGAGCTGAGAGTCTGGACCTTATCTGAGCACAGTCCAGGAGCCGTCACGCGCACGTAACGCGGGCGTGATGGCGGCCGGTTCAAGATGCCGGATGGACAGTTGGGGACGCCATGACCGCCCAAGTGCTTGGGAGAGGTCGGCCGGCGGTGTGCCCGACGTCCCCACAGGATGGACGCCGGAACTCCCCGGTCTATCGTCCGCATCTGCGGGCGCCGGTGGGAGAGGAGGAGATCGCATGACCGTTATGGAGCTCAACCAACAGGCTCACGACTTGGCCAGAAAGACGAGCAAACTACTGATCGACGGCGAATGGGTGGAGGCGGCGTCCGGAAAGACCTTCGAGACGCTTAACCCGGCCACTGAAGAGAGTCTTGGATGGGTCGCTCAGGGCGAGGCAGAGGACATCAACCGCGCCGTTCGCTCTGCCCGTCGGTGCTTTGACGACGAGCGTTCAGATTGGCGCCGGATGACAGCGTCAGAGCGGGGTAAGGTCCTGCACCGGATCGGCGATCTCATTGAGCGGCACGCCGATGAGTTGGCCCTGCTCGAAACGCTGGACAACGGCAAGCCGATCACGGTTGCCAAGGCGGCGGACGTCGCCCTGGCCGCCGACCTGTTCCATTACATGTCGGGCTGGGCGACGAAGATCGAGGGCAACACCATCCCAATCTCGCACGTCACCTCGCCCGGGTCTGAGTTCCTGGCTTACACGCGCAAGGAGCCGGTGGGTGTCGTCGGGCAGATCATCCCGTGGAACTTCCCACTGCTGATGGCGGCGTGGAAGCTCGGGCCGGCCCTTGCCGCCGGCGTGACCGTAGTTCTCAAGCCCGCCGAACAGACGCCCCTCTCGGCGCTGCGGCTCGGTGAGCTGATGCTGGAGGCGGGTCTTCCCGCGGGCGTGGTCAACATCGTCACCGGCTTCGGGGACGCGGGCGCCGCGCTGGCGGCTCACGACAGCGTCGACAAGGTAGCCTTCACCGGTTCCACCGAGGTAGGGAGGCTGATCGTGCAGGCGGCGGTGGGCAACCTCAAGAAGGTCACGCTGGAACTGGGCGGCAAGAGTCCGCAGGTGCTCTACAAGGACGCCGACATGGATGTGGCGATTCCCGGCGCCGCCAACGGCATCTTCTTCAACCAGGGCCAGTGTTGCAACGCCGGCTCACGTCTTTATATCCAGAAGGACGTCTTCGACAACGTGGTCCAGGGAATCTCAGATGAGGCCAAGAAGATCACCGTCGGCCCGGGGATCGACCCTGACACCCAGATGGGACCGCTGACCTCTGAAGAGCAGCTAGACAAGGTGCTCGGTTACATTTCCTCTGGCTTCGACGCCGGCGCCCGTGCAGCGTCCGGGGGCGGTCGGGTGGGCGACCGCGGGTACTTCGTCGAACCCACTGTGCTCACCGACACCACGTCCGACATGAAGGTTGTACGCGAGGAGATCTTCGGACCGGTAGTAGTCGCAATTCCGTTCGGTTCCGAGGAGGACGTGGTCCGTAGCGGCAACGACACGAGCTTCGGCCTAGCGTCGGGGATATGGACGCGCGACATCAACAAGGCGCACCGGACTGCCAACCGCTTGCGCGCAGGTACGGTGTGGATCAACTGCTACAGCGTGTTCGACGCCGCGATGCCCTTCGGAGGCTACAAGGAGTCCGGGTGGGGCCGTGAGATGGGCCACAACGCGCTGGACAACTACCTCGAAACGAAGTCCGTGGTCGCCAAGCTCGCCTAGAGACGACCTCCGGATGGCCGAGCCCGCGCCTCGCGCGCGTGGCTCGGCCGCGTCACGAGTGTCGCGCGTTCGCGTGAAGCGCGTGCCGCTTGGACTCAGGGCGTTGGAGGCCCACCCAGCCCCTTGAGGTGGCCGTAATGTCTTGTGCGAGCCAGACGACCACAAGGACAGAGAACATCGGTGGCAGGAGTGGCAATGAAGATAGAGATGGTGGTAGAGGTCCCAAAGGGCAGCCGCAACAAGTACGAGGTAGACCATGAGTCAGGTTCTATCTGGCACCATCCTGTCGCCAATGGCCGACCGTCGGTCTGATCGCGCTATGAGACTGCTTCTGTTCGGTCCGCCGGCGAGCGGGAAGGGTACGCAGTCGGACCGGCTGAGCGAGCGGCTGGGTATCCCCCAGGTAGCCACCGGCAACATCCTCAGGGCTCAGGTCGCCCTGCGAACCGAGTTGGGGGCCAGGGCTGCGGCCGTGATGGAGCGGGGGGATCTGGTCCCCGACGAGCTGATGATTGAGATCATCAGAGTCCGTCTTCTTCTGCCGGACTGCCGAGGAGGTTTTCTGCTAGACGGGTTCCCTCGCACGCTTGGCCAGGCACGAGCGCTGGATAGCTTGGCGCAGGCGATGGCGATCAGCTTCGATCGTGTTATCTACCTCAGGGTCTCCGACGAGGAGCTGGTTCGACGGATCAGCGGAAGGCTGACCTGCGCGATCTGCAGTCGGAGCTATTTCTTCGAGCCAGGGCGGCCGCACCCGGAGGCCTGCGAGGAGGACGGTGGGATGCTCTTGGTGCGAGAGGACGATCGGCCGGAGACGGCTCGTCGCCGAATCTCGGTGTATGTCGAAAACACCTTCCCAATCCTCGACCACTATCGCGGTCAGGGCTTGGTGACGGAGATCGACGGCCTAGCCAGCGCCGACGAAGTGACCGATCGCATCCTGAGCTCCCTAGAGTCCACGCAGTCCGTACGCGAGAGTAGCCCGAGCCTAGGCGACAGTCCCAGTCACCGGGGAGAAGTGGCGCCCCCTGTCATGCCGCTCGTGGAGGGCCGCCGAGCGGCGGAGTCCCGCGCGATCCTGGTGCGTTGGATGGGCGTGATGGACGCCAACTTGTCTGGCTTCGTGCACGGGGGCACTGTGATGCATCTGTGCGATGAGGTGGCCGCTCTGGCAGCGATCCGTCACTCGCGCCAGCGAGTGGTGACTGCCGCAGTCGATCGCACGGCTTTCCTTCACACCATTCAGGTTGGCGAACTGCTGACTCTGACGGCGAGCGTGAATGCCGCCTGGCGGAGCTCGATGGAGATCGGCGTTCTCGTGGAGGCCGAGAACGCATACACTGGTCAGCGCCGTCACACCAACAGCGCCTATCTGACAATGGTCGCAGTGGACGACGACGGCCGGCCGGTCTCAGTTCCTCCGCTCATCACCGAGACATCAGAGGAACAGCGACGAGAAAGAGAGGCGCAGCTCCGCCGTCGGAACCGCCTGGCGGAGCGAGATCAGATCATGGCAGAGCGGGACTCGAGCAGAATAGGTGCTCCGGAGATCCCGGACGCACGAAGGTAGGTTTTACACGTCATCCGGGTCGTCAACAGAGGCTCACACGCTCGGCGGGGAAGCGGTGTGCTGCTCCTCGGGGATCCTGGAAGAGGCAATCCGCTCGAACTCCAGACCTCGTCCAGACCCATTAGGATGAGCGGCACCGACCGATGGCGGTCCGTCGGCTCGCGGGCCATGATTCGGCTTCGCCTGGGGCAGGATTGGCCCGCTGTCCGGCCGGTGACCGCGAAAACGGCTCTAGGCTGGGAGGCATAACTCAAATGGCTGAGTTGGACGACCTAAACGCCCGGATCGATCACCTACAGCTCCAGGTTGATCAGCTATTCACCTACGGGCTGGAAAACAGGTTAAGGGAGCTTGAGCAGCTAGTCCGTGAACTCGAGCGGCGGGTTCAGGAACTCGATGGGCGTTGACCTTGGACCATTTGAGTCCAGGCCAAAGGCAAGTGATGGGCGGGGGCGGATGGAAGCCGGCTGGATGTCCAGTTCGGCCGCAATATAGGGCTGCTGCTGCCTTCCACCGGGTAGCGATGGCGGCGGCTGTGGGATCCGGCTCCAAAGGCTGCGCCACGACGGCCAGGAGGCAATTGGCGGGGAGCCTCTGACTCGATGAGGTCGACCCTGACGCTTGCCCGTATGGCGCAGGCTGCTTGGATTCACCTCTACCGCCTTCCCAATTGGCCCATTGGTCGCTTCAGTACGCCAGCAGAACCGCCTAGCGAGAGCTTGGGACTCTGCGCCAGCGACGCCCAACGTGCGTCACGCTGACGTCACGGCATGGTGATGCCGAGGTCGTCAGAGTTACACGCGATCGGAGTTGCACATCCCTAGCACACCTCGGGAGAAGCGCGGATGCGAGTCAATGCGATCGCCGACCCAGTCTTGAGACAGCCTTCGGCGTGAGCCGGTAGGCCGCAAGCGATTTTCAGTCGTCGCCTAGTGACGTTAAGGAGAGAACGGTATGGCGTCCCCCACCGATAACGCGACCGCCACCGTCAGCGGCCCCCTCGACCGCCATGAGATCGCCGGCCTCGACGCCTACTGGCGGGCGGCCAACTACCTCTCGGTCGGCCAGATCTACCTCCTCGACAACCCATTGCTGCGCGAACCGCTGAAGCTCGAGCACGTGAAGCCGCGGCTGCTCGGCCACTGGGGAACCACGCCGGGGCTCAACTTCATCTACGTCCACGCCAACCGGTTGATCAAGGCGCGAGACCTGAATGCGATGTACGTCATCGGTCCAGGGCACGGGGGACCCGGCATCGTCGCCAATGCCTATCTGGAGGGCACTTACAGTGAGGTCTACCCCAGCATGAGCCGCGACATCGATGGGGTGCGGCGACTCTTCCGGCAGTTCTCCTTTCCGGGCGGCATTCCCAGTCATGTGGCGCCGGAGACCCCGGGCTCCATCCACGAGGGCGGCGAGCTCGGCTATGCGCTCGCCCACGCCTTCGGGGCCGCCTTCGACAACCCCGACCTGCTCGTCGTTTGCGTGGTGGGCGACGGCGAGGCTGAGACGGGTCCGCTGGCCACCAGCTGGCACTCCAACAAGTTCCTCAACCCAGCGCGGGACGGCGCCGTGCTTCCCGTCCTCCACCTGAACGGCTACAAGATCGCCAATCCGACAATTCTCGCCCGCCTCCCGGAGGAAGAGCTGCGCAGTCTACTCCAGGGCTACGGCTACGACCCTGTGTTCGTGTCAGGCGAGGAGCCGGAGCAGATGCACCAGCTGATGGCGGCCGCTCTCGAGCGCATTCTCGATCAGATCGCTGACATCCAGTCAGGCGCCCGTCACAAGGGAGTCGCCGAGCGTCCGCGTTGGCCGATGATGGTGCTCCGCACGCCCAAGGGCTGGACCGGCCCCAAAGAGGTGGACGGGCTGCCGGTAGAAGGCAGCTTTCGTTCTCACCAGGTGCCCGTCGCGGACCTGGCCAACAACCCCGAGCACCTGCGAATCCTCGAGCAGTGGATGCGCTCGTACCGCCCCGAAGAGCTCTTCGACGAGGCCGGCGCTCTGATCCAAGAGCTGGCCGAGCTGCCTCCGAAGGGCGATCGCCGGATGAGCGCCAATCCGCATACCAACGGCGGTCTCCTGCTCCAGGACTTAAACCTGCCCGAGTTTCAGGACTATGCGGTGGACGCGGCGAAGCCTGCCACCTCCTCCTCCGAGGCCACACGGGTACTTGGGGCCTTCCTTCGTGACGTCATGCGCATGAACCCGTCGAGTTTTCGCGTCATGGGACCCGACGAGACTGCCTCGAACCGCCTCAGCCATCTCTTCGAAGTGACGGATCGCACCTGGCTGGAGGAGGTACGGCCACGTTTCGACGACCACCTTTCACCCGACGGGCGCGTCATGGAAGTACTGAGCGAGCATCTCTGTCAGGGCTGGCTCGAAGGCTACCTGCTGACTGGGCGCCACGGTCTCTTCAACTGCTATGAGGCCTTCATCCACATCGTCGACTCCATGTTCAACCAGCACGCCAAGTGGCTCAAGACGACGCGAGGCATCCCCTGGCGACGCCCTATCCCCTCACTCAACTACCTGCTCACGTCGCTTGTCTGGCGGCAGGATCAAAACGGCTTCTCACACCAGGATCCGGGGTTCATCGACCACGTCATAAACAAGAAGGCGGAGATCGTCCGCGTCTACCTGCCGCCCGACACCAACACCCTGCTCTCCGTGGCCTACCACTGCCTGCGCAGCCGGCACTACGTCAACGTCGTCGTGGCCGGCAAGCAGCCCGCGCTCAACTATCTCTCGATGGATGAGGCTGTCCTCCACTGCACGCGTGGTCTCGGAATCTGGGAGTGGGCGAGCAGCGACGACGGCGGCGACCCGGACGTCGTCCTCGCCTGCTGCGGCGACATCCCGACTCTGGAGACGCTGGCGGCGACGGCAATGCTCCGGGAGCACCTGCCCGAGCTGCGGGTGCGGGTTGTCAACGTGGTCGACCTGATGCGCCTGGAGTCGGAGTCGGAACATCCCCACGGCCTACCCGACGCCCAGTTCGACGCCCTCTTCACACCGGACAAGCCGGTGATCTTCGCCTACCATGGCTACCCCTGGCTGATCCACCGGCTGACCTATCGTCGTCACAATCACACCAACCTGCACGTCCGCGGCTACAAGGAGGAGGGCACCACCACCACGCCCTTCGATATGGTGATGCTCAACGACCTGGACCGCTTCCACCTGGTGATGGACGTGATCGATCGGGTGCCTCAGCTGGGCTCGCGCGCCGCCCATCTCCGCCAGCGCATGGTGGACGAGCGGCTCAGGGCGCGCCAGTACACGCGGGCCCACGGGGACGACGCGCCGGAAATCCGCGATTGGGTTTGGCCCTATTGAGAACGGAACGCGCGTACTCGTAGTCAGGCTTCCAGGCGACCTATGGTGGGAGGGCGCTGCCATCCGCCGGCTGCGGCAGTCGTGGGGAGCGTAGGTGACGCAAGCCAGACCGGCTGCCATTGCGCAGGGCCGTCAGGAGCCGACCGCTTGTGGCACCCGAAGGATGAGGTTTTCTCGGTCCGTCAGGGGTCACCTCGTCTCATACTTTGAGGAGTGGTGCTGTATCGGACCAGCGTCGGCCACGAGGCGAGTGATTAATGGATCGACTGACCGAGCGTGTCACTGGCGGCTCACCCGGGGTGAGCTTCGCCGACGAAGACCTGACCACGACCTGCCGGCGCTTGGACTGCCGAGCTGACCGAGGAGTTGCCAGGGTCGGGTCCCCAGGGGACGACGTCGGATCGCGGCCAGTACCGTGGACTGAAGGCCGACCGTCGGCGTTCCAGGAGAGGTGATCGCGCGTGCCCTCCGTACTCGACCTTCGCCGCCGTATCCGCAGCGTTCAGAACACGGGCAAGATCACGAGAGCCATGCAGATGGTCGCCAGCACCAGGCTGCGCCGTGCCCGGCAGACGGTGGAATCGACGCGCCCGTACGCGGAGAAGATGGTGGAGGTGATGCAGACCACCGCCGAGCTGGCTGGCGAGTACCGACACCCCTACCTCGAGCGGCGCGACGGGGACCGGGCTTTGATGATCGTGGTTACCTCGGACAAGGGTCTGGCCGGTGCGCTGAACAGCAACACTCTTCGTGCCGTCCTCCGCTACGTGATGAAGCACCACCGAGGGCAGGCCAGGTACGTGACCATCGGGCGCAAGGGCCGCAACTGGCTGGCTAGGTTCGGACGCGAGTTGGTCGCGGACGCCTCTGGGTTGAAGGACCGCCCCGGCATCGCGGCGGTGCTGCCGGCGATCGCGGCGGCGCTGAAGGAGTATGAAGAGGAGCGTGTGGATACAGTGTTGCTGGGCTATGCCCGCTACGTCTCGGCCCTGCGGCAGGATCCCGTGGTGCGCACACTACTGCCCGTGGAACTCCCCCGGCGAGAGGGTAGCCGGCCGACGACTCTCTACCTCTACGAGCCGGGGCCGGAGGAGGTGCTAGCCGCGCTGCTGCCGCGTTACATCGAGACGCAGGTTTACGAAGCAGTGTTGGAGAACCAGGCCAGTTTCTACTCGGCCCAGATGATCGCGATGCAGAACGCGACCAACGCGGCGAATGACATGATCCAGGAGCTCAGCCTGACCGCCAACAAGCTCCGACAGGCAACCATCACCGAAGAGCTCATGGATATCGTGCGCGGCGCCGAGGCGCTCACCGACTCGGCAAAGGGATAACGAGCGCTCAAGGCCTGCCAGCGTCGCGTCCGAGAGCACCAGGGTGATCAGCAGCCGCGGGTGCGCATTTGCTTCAGCGTCTACAAGCTAGACATCTGAATTCGAAGCCTCGCCCCGAACATCGAGCCGAGCCGCTGCAAGTGACCGGCTGAAGTCCCAAAGCTGGTCGGTCCTCCGGACTTACTGGGCAGCCTGGTCTCGAGACCGGCGTTCAGCCGCACGCGGTGGGGAGGCGACCAGGAAAGCTGAGCCCCTTGACCCTGCACATCAAAGGACGAAGGCCCGCGCCGCTCAGGCGACGGGTGAAGACCTTAAGCTTTGAGCCATACGTGGCGGGTTACTCGACGCTGGCAAGGCGCCTGGGCGGTAACCGCCCCTTCTGGCAGGAGGAGATGGACGATGTTCCGCAACGTACTGGTCGCGTTCGATGGGTCGCCGCACGCTGAGCTGGCCCTAAAGCATGCTGTCGATCTGGCCCAGTCGGAGGGCGCTCGCCTCACTCTGTTGACGGTCTACCGCGATCCGACCTCGGGCGTGGTAGGAGTGCCAGATAACCTCATGGACGAAATCGAGCAGCAGCTGCGGGACGAGGCGCAGGCCACCCTCAACCGTGCCGGCGCTCAGGTTCCGCCCGGGGTTCCAGCGCAGGCCGTGCTTTCGACCGGGCCGGCCGCGCAGATCGTGCTCGACCAGGTGCGCGAGGGCCAACACGACTTGGTGGTGATGGGCGCTCGTGGCCGCAGCGGGATCGGGGCAATGCTTCTGGGCAGTGTCAGCCACAATGTGCTCCATCACAGCCCAGTTCCGGTGTTGATCGTTCCTGCCGGGTAGCGTGTAGAGGCGCCTCAGGAGAAGACGTCTCGGTTTGGTAAGGCATAACGACAACTGGAGCGCCGGGGCCCTGGGGTCCCTTTGTATGTGCGTCGGATGTCTGGGCGCCGTCTTTCTCTCGCCGTCAACGCCGGCGCCGACGTCATTGCCAGCGGCCTCAAGAAATCCTGCCCTGGAGGGCTAAACCGGCGGACGGCGAGGCATGGCACCATCACCGGCCATGCTCTCCATCCTGGGCTGCTCCGTCTTCCCCCGGTGGTCCCTGCTCAATCGCAGGCTTGTGCCAGCGCTTCCCTGCTATGAGCGCTTCGGCCTCCGCTGGACCCCAGCTGCCTGGTTGGTAACCCTGGTACCTCCGCTCCGGGAAGTGCCTCGCGGAGACGGTCATGGAGGCGCTGATCCAGCTCAAGCCGCCCCCACAGCAGGTCTCTCGATCCGGTCCCGCAGTCGTCCCGGCCTACAGGGTGCTCGCCGCCACGCTGACGGCTGTCCCTCCCCCTGGTTGCATTTCCGCTTGACTTGGCTCGGCGGTGAGGGTTACAGAGAAGCGATGGACAGACCTTCTTCTCCAGAGGCACCGCCGGATGGACCCTATCCGGGCGAGCATCAGACCCGACTCAGCGGGGCCTGGACTGCGCTGGTCGTGGGCGTCGTGGCCTTGCTGGTGATCCTGGTCTTCATCTTGCAGAACTTGCAGAGCGTCGAGCTGTACTTCCTGACCTTCCATGGTCACCTGCCGCTGGCCATAGCGCTGCTGTTCGCTGTGATTCTTGGGGCGGTCATCGTCCTTGCCTTCGGAGGAGGTCGGATTCTGCAGCTGCGCTTGGTTGCCAGGCGGGCACGGCACAGTAGCGCAGACGCTAGCCCACCAGGTCCAATGAGCGGGCGACAGCCATGACCGCCGGTCCGCGCTCAGCTGCGAAGTCGCCAGCACCTCCACCATGTCTCGCAGCCTGGTCCAGCTCGGATCATAGCGATCCCCTTAGTGATCGGATCGAGTAACCGCTCGGTCCGGCCTGAGGTGTGCCGCGCCCTCGCGCGCTGACTGTCCCTGAATCTGGTCGATACGTCGCGCGATCGTTCGCACCCGGCTGAAGGAGATTCTCGATTGTTCGACGGCGATTTCTAGCCGTCACGCTGGCGTCACGCGACGGTGATGGCGGGGCGCCCAAGGTGTGGTTCCAAAGGGGACGACGGGAAGCGCCGGCCCGAGGAGACAATTCGATGAGGGCACCGATCATTTGGGTAGGGATCTTGATCCTCCCGACGCTTGTGATGGCGTTGTCCAGCCTCAGGATCTCCAAGAGGTACCCCAGAGGGATCCTTTCCCGGTTCCCGATCCCGAGCGAGGTGATGAACGCGCTTATGGCGGCACCGGCACCCGTGACGGCAGTCTCCGCCCGAGGCAATCGTCCCGTGACTACGACGGCAATCATTGAGCTCGACGCACCCTCGCGAAGCCTGACGACTTACCGGTCTCCCCATGGTCAAGGACGCAACCTACTCACTCCGGAGCGCCGTCTGGCAAGGCTCCCGGCTCTCACAGGCAGGGCCACTGATCCAAAGGAGGCTTGAAATGGACTCACCCGCCGGCTACCTGCACCTCGGATTCATCTTTGTCTCGGTGCCCAATCTGCTCCTAATCGGAGGAATGATTGTGCTCTTCGTGATCGCGTTGTTGGCTCCCTTCCCCGGCAATCGTCATGGACGGTCGTCGCGATGAACGAGGAGGTCCCGTCGGGAAGCTGGACGGCAGCCGTCAGAGGCGGCGTGGCTCGGCGACTTTCGCTGGAGAAGATCCTCCCGGACCGGCAGCCCTACTACATCGGTTCCTGGGTCTACGTGTTCGGCGTGATCAGCATCGCGGCGCTGGTCTGGGTGATCCTCAGCGGGGTCGTCCTCGCTTTCTTTGGCCCGCAATGGTGGCATGTCTCGGCCACCGGTCGATTCATGAACAGTCTCCACTTCTGGAGCGTGCAGCTGTTCTTCGTGTTCATGGTCCTGCATCTTTGGGGTCAGTTCTTCGCAGCCGGCTGGCGACACGGCCGGGCGTCGACCTGGATGATCGGTGCGGTTATCTTCCTGGTCAGCATCGGGGCGGCCTTCACCGGTTACCTGGCGCAGCAGAACTTCGACTCGCAGTGGATCGCGATCAGCGCCAAGGACGCGATCAATTCAACCGGAGCCGGGACCTTTTTCAACGTTCTTAACTTCGGCCAGATGTACGGGCTGCACGTGATGATCGTGCCGGTTGCCGTCACTTTCCTCGTCGTCGTGCACATCGTCCAGATCCGGATGCGTGGCGTGGTTAAGCCGATCGAGCCAAAGGAAGCGATGAAGCCATGAGGCGCGCTGCGCCTGATCAGGCGACTTACTACGCGGGTATCCGTACGGTCCCCTACGACTTGCTCAAGGAAGTCACCTACGCTCTCGTCGGCTCGCTCGTCCTTCTGATCGTCCTGGCCGCGTTCCTATCCTCGCCGGACGTGAGTCCGGAAACCATCCAAAGCTGGGCTCAGAAGCAGCCGGTGGACTTCGTGACAACTGCGACCGCCGAATTGGCTGGCACCACCCCTAGCGCCCAGTACGGGGCTCCCTACAACGCCGGCTCAGCCTCGGTGCAGAGCCTTGGCTTCTTCTCACCCCAGGCCTGGGCGGGCGTGCACCAGCCTGTCGACCCGCCCCAAGACTTCGTCCTCCAGCCGCTGAAGGCAGCTGCCACAGGCAAC
>Ga0209526_10000333_pt1 | contig 29536 bp, 26 predicted proteins | sample JacPinW_OM2H0_M1_FD_188566 | JGI IMG/M metagenome (GOLD analysis project Ga0209526, IMG submission 188566) | Forest soil microbial communities from Algoma, Ontario, Canada - Jack Pine, Ontario site 1_JW_OM2H0_M1 (SPAdes) (version 2) | ecosystem: Environmental > Terrestrial > Soil > Boreal... | reverse complement strand
AACTTCATCCTTATCCTCCTTGCCATGAAACAGCCAGTCCCGGCCGTTTCTCCCTATTCCTTCCCGGCCAGCGAAAGCATTCGAGTTCTTCCGATCATTGTCAGTGGCGAACCGCAAGCGCAGAGTGGTGGCGCGCCTGCCCCGAAGAGTGGCCCACTTCAGGAAACTTCCAAACTTGAGCTCATTCGATTTGTCTCCGGCGAATTTGCGAAAGCCCGCAAGCCGTTGCCAGGTGGCAAAGAAGGCTTTATTTTGTACGTCGATAAACCTGTGGACGAAACCCTGCTGGAGCGTGCTGTGGTTAACCATGGCGCCGCGGTAAATACCGGCGACAATGTTCAGGTCACCAGGCTTGATTTTCGCGACCGCACCATTCTAGTGGACGTAAACGGCGGCGGCCGCCCCAAGAAGCGCTGGCGCGATCACATCTCCATCGGCATGGGCAATCCATATCCAATAGGTCAGCCGCCCACCACTTCCACAACCCAGGATCCGGGTCCTCCGGGATTGCAACCCGGGATGGGCGGAACGCTCATCCTGCAATTTCCGAAGGCCATTCCGGACATGACCCCAGATCAATTGAAGCAGCTTCTCTCACCGTTCCTGGACTTTTCGAAAGAACGCTCCGCTTCCGTTCATTGGGTTGACACCTTGCCTCTGGAAAAGAAAAAAGCTATCACCGAGCGCCACGCGATCCTCGGCATGGACAAGGACGAAGTTGTCGCCGCAATGGGCAAGCCGGACCGCAAGATTCGCGAGCGCGATGCCAATGGCTATGAAACCGAGGACTGGATCTACGGTCATCCTCCGGATAAGACAATCTTTGTAAAGTTTACCGGCGAGCGCGTCACCTCCATCAAGCAATATCCGCAGTAACCTCGCCTGATTCTCAAACCATCCACAGACTGAGACTTCCGCCCAATATCTGGTGAAGCACCAAGGTTCCTGAAAGATTATTGTGGACCGCGGTCAGCTGTTTGGCCATGTCCTCGTCTTGGCAAATTCGCCGATGCCAATGCCCAGGAGTTCAACTGGAATTCGTCCTGCTGTTGTCCCGCCGCGGCTCAAATGCCTAATCTTCCGTTCCTAATCTCTAAAGTTGATTACAGGAATGAGAATGGTTTTAACCAGTGCGCGTTGACTTTTCCTCCCGCTGCCCATAGCATTTTCTGTTCTACCTGCGGCGTCATTCGTTACACACGGTCGCCGTAATTCAAGTCACCCCACCGGAGGAAGCATGCCCATTAAGGTTGGTATCAACGGCTTCGGCCGTATTGGCCGCAATATTGTGCGCACCGCCATCGACGACAAGGACATTCAATTCGTCGCCGTCAATGACATTACCGATGCAAAGACCCTCGCGCATCTTCTGAAATACGATTCCGTTCTTGGAAATCTCCCTCATAAGGTCACGCACACCGAAGATTCCATCGCCGTCGAGGGCCGCAGCTTCAAGGTTTTCAAGGTCAAGGATCCTGTGGAAATCGATTGGTCCAGTGTCGGTGCCGACATCGTTGTCGAATCGACAGGCCTCTTCACCAAAGGGCCGGAGGCAAAGAAGCATCTACGCGGAACGGTCAAAAAAGTGGTTATCTCCGCCCCAGCCGACGGCCCGGATGCAACCTTTGTCCTTGGCGTGAACGACAAGACTTATGATCCGGCCACCCATAACGTGGTCTCGAACGCATCCTGCACCACTAACTGCCTCGCGCCCGTCGCCAAAGTTCTTCACGATACCTTCGGTATCCAAGCCGGCACGATGACCACAATCCATTCCTATACAAACGATCAGAAACTTCTGGACCTCCCGCACAAGGATCTCCGTCGCGCCCGCGCCGCAGCCTTGAATATGATTCCTAGCTCTACTGGCGCAGCGAAAGCGCTTCATCTGGTCATCCCGGAATTGAAAGGGAAGTTAGATGGCTACGCTATGCGTGTCCCCACGCCGAACGTCAGTGTTGTGGACCTCACGGTGTTCGTCGAAAAGCCAGCCACTAAGGATTCCGTGAACGCCGCGCTGAAGGCGGCTGCGAACGGCCGAATGAAGGGCATTCTCGCTTACACGGAAGAAGAACTCGTCTCGGCGGACTTCAAGGGTAATTCGAACTCCTCGATCGTCGACGCGGAATACACCAAAGTGGTCGGCGATCGCTGCGTCAAAGTATTGGCCTGGTACGACAACGAGTGGGGGTACTCCTGCCGCGTGCGCGACCTGATCAAGTTGCTCGCTTCCAAGTTCTAGTTGAAAAGATGTTCAGAAACTGTGTGGGGGAGTACGGCTTCCTAGCTGACCGAAAGAGTCTTCTCTTTAGGAGGCCGGGCTTCAGCCGGCGTAAGGCCAAAAACGGACAGGCTTTAGCCTCTGAAGAAAGGTTTGCCACCCCCTGTTTGGTGCGCTTCTGAAAAACGAATCATCGTCAACCATTCGCCCCAATTGAGAAAGGTTATGAACAAACTCACCATCAAAGACCTGGACCTTCGCGGCAAGCGCGTTTTCATTCGCGTGGACTTCAACGTCCCGCTGAAGGACGGCGTCGTCAGCGATGACACGCGGATCCGCGAAACGCTTCCGACGCTGAAGCTAGCTATCGAAAAAGGTGGGCGTCTGGTGCTCGCCTCGCACTTGGGGCGACCCAAGGGTGGGCCGGATGCAAAATACTCTTTGAAGCCCGCCGCGAAGAAACTGGAAGAACTGCTGGGCAAACGTACTGCCTTCGCAAACGACTGTGTAGGCGCAGATACCGAAGCGAAGAGCAAAGCTCTAAAGGATGGCGAGATCCTGGTGCTCGAAAATGTCCGCTTTCATCCCGAAGAGGAAAAGAACGACGAAGCATTTTCTCGCCAGTTAGCGGCCCTCTGCGACGGGCTTTTTGTCTGCGACGCATTCGGCTCCGCCCATCGAGCCCACGCCTCCGTCGTAGGCATCACACGCTTCGTGGAAAAAGCCGCGGCCGGCCTTCTCATGGAAAAAGAACTCGCCTACCTTGGCGAAGCCATCAGCAATCCCACCAGGCCTTTCGTCGCCATCCTGGGCGGTGCGAAAGTCAGCGACAAAATCGAGGTCGTCGAAAACCTGATGAAAGTTGCCGACGCCATGCTCATCGGCGGCGGCATGGCCTACACCTTCTTGAAATCCCAGGGCCTCGAGATCGGCAAGTCGCTGGTCGAAGAAGACAAGCTCGACCTTGCCCGTAAAATCCTCGCCGACGCGAAGAAGAAGAACTTCAAGTTTCTTCTCCCTATCGATCAGGTAATCGCGCCGGAATTCAAAGCCGATGCGCCGTCGAAAATCGTGGATGCCGGTGCCACACCGCGGAACTACATGGGCCTGGACATAGGCCCGAAAACAATTGCGGTCTACGCGGCGGAAATCGCCAAGGCCAAAACTATCGTCTGGAACGGACCGATGGGCGTATTTGAAATGGCTGCTTTCGCAAAAGGAACTTTGGAAATCGCCAAGGCCGTCGCCGCCGCCACAAAGGCGGGCGCAATCTCCATCGTCGGCGGCGGGGATTCCGTCGCCGCCGTGCATCAGTCCGGCCTGGCCAGTCAGATTTCCCACATCTCAACGGGCGGCGGCGCATCGCTCGAATTTCTCGGTGGCCGAAAACTTCCGGGCGTGGAGGCCCTTACCAACAAATGAGCACCCCGAAGCGTCGCCGCGTCATAGCCGGCAATTGGAAGATGTACAAAACGCAGGCGGAGACGCGCGCCTTTTTCTCCGCGTTCCTTCCGCTGGTCGTCGGCGTCAACGATTGCGACATCGTCATCGCTCCGCCGTTTACCGACATTCCGGTTGCCGTCGAAGCCACGAAGGGTTCGGCCGTTGCCATAGCCGGGCAAAATGTCTACTGGGAAAAAGAAGGGGCCTTTACCGGGGAAATTTCCACGGGGATGCTGGTCGAGGCGGGCTGCCGCTACACACTGGTTGGACATTCCGAACGCCGCCAATTCTTCGGAGACACCGATGAAACCGTCCTGAGGAAGACCAAGGCTGCGCTTGCGGCGGGCTTGACCCCCATCGTCTGTATCGGCGAAAAGTTAGCCGACCGCCAGGCTGGCAAGACCGAACATGTCTGCCAAACCCAGTTCTTGGGCAGCGTCAGCTCGTTGACCCCCGAGGAGTTCTCTCGTATTCTTGTAGCTTACGAGCCAGTGTGGGCCATCGGCACCGGCCACACCGCCACCCCGGAAATCGCCAGCGCCGTTCATAAATTTGTGCGCAGCTGTGCGGCGGCGAAATTTTCGCCCATCCAGGCAGCCGCCTTGCGAATCCTTTACGGCGGCAGCGTCAAACCTGACAATATTCAAGGTTTAATGGCGCAGGAAGAGTTGGACGGTGTGCTGGTCGGCGGCGCCAGCCTGGACCCAAAATCTCTCGCGAGGATCGTGAAAGATTGGTCCCGATGAACGGGCGATTGTGGAATTTCGATTGAGGTGCGGGAATGAATGATTCAAAGAAAATCTTCAAATGGGCGCTGTCACTGCTCATCGGGTTTGGCATTATTGCCATCGGTTTCCATTTTCCCTGGGGGGGTTATATTTTGACGCCCTTTTTTGTTCTGAATTGCATGATCTTGATCATCGTGGTGCTGCTGCAGAGCGGCAAGGCGGCGGACCTCGCGGGCGCGTTCGGTGGTGCGGGTAGCCAGACGGCGTTCGGGCCTCGCGGCGCAGCGACGATCCTTTCGCAAGCCACCACCTGGTGCGCAATCATGTTCATGGTTTGTGCGTTGGCGATGGTGGTACGCGTGGATCGCGCAGCGGACCGAGGGGGCGGCGGTTCAATCCTTGAGAAGTATTCCAAGCCGGCACCCAAGCCTGCGCCTGTTACGTCGGTACCCGTGGCGCCAGCGCCCACACCTTCTGCGCCTGCCACGTCCCAACCGGCTGCGCCGCAATCTACGACGCCACAACAGCAAGCTCCGGCAACGCAGCCCAAGAAATAACGGCAACTTTCATAAGCAATTCTCGCTGAATTTCGCTCGGCTCCAATGGCACTCGGCGAGCTTTACGGGTTATACTCGATTTTACGCGGTCGTGGCGGAACTGGCAGACGCACCAGCTTGAGGGGCTGGCGGTAGCAATACCGTGGTGGTTCGAATCCACTCGACCGCACCATCTTCTTTTTGATACCCAGCAAATCTTCGGAAATCGATGTTTTTCCAATAAAAACGATAATTTCCGAGGGAACGCTTGGGAGTCGCTGGGAGCGAAAAACAGGCCTCATTGGCAACACCTTGGCAACACAAATTTGGTGCGGTCTGAAGGCGAAAAGCGCCAGTCGGTCATCTCGTCGAGAGAGTAGACGCTGGCGCTTTGGGTGTATCTAGGGGCTGTCAACAGGAAATGCATTCTTGGCGGGATTCAAAACAGACGGTCGCGCAGTCTGGACGCATGCCATAAGATTGGGAAGGAAGTTCGATGGGAGGGACAAAAACTAACCAGGACAAGAAACAGCCGCATTCCAAACATCAAACACAATGGGCTGCGCAATTTGCCGTCGCCAGCGAATTATGCAAACGCGACTACCAAGTGGCGCTCACTACGAGAACGCTTGGAAGTCATTGCCAAAATAAGAACTACCGTCGGCCAGTATCACGCGCAAGTGCGCCGACGGTTGGCCGTCGGCGATGTTCAAATGGTCTGATGTTCTTCGGGCTTCAAGACAAATTTCTCACCTGTCAGTTCGTCTACAGCACAGAACTCACGCTTCGAATCGAGCGATAGAACCTTGACTCGGGCCTTTGCTTGTTCAAGGTCTTCCGCAGTTCCCAGTAAGAACATTCTACCGTCCGCCTCAATTCGGAAAATATCATATCGTGTCATCACGACCCCTGCGTTCCGTCGTCGCTTTGGGTAGGGGAAGTGAGTATCTGCGTGCGATAGGGTGATATCAAGATAAAAGTTCTTGCAGTACCGGGACTCGCGTTTCGTAGGCAAGCGACGTTCAGAAAAACGAAAAGCGCCGACAGCTTTTTGGCCATCGGCGACCTCAGATGCGGTTATCTTCCCGGCGATGCTGCGTTCGCTTTGTCGGGCTTCACGCTTGTTGCTACCTTGGGCATGATAATTTTGAGCATTTCGTTCTGAAGGGTTGCAGTTGTCGTGGATGGGTCGACTTCGGACGGTAAGTCGCGCACACGCAAGATGCGTCGAGGCTTCCTCTCCGTTCGCGTCCCTTCGCTATGGGAACGACCGAAGTCTACGTCTTTTTCACCGCTCACAATTAACCGGCGGGGCTCGATGCTGATTTTCAGTTGTTCAGGGGTAAACGAACCCGGCAGCATAACTTTCAGAACGATTGCTTCTCTTGATTCATCCATCTCATATCGGCAACTATAGATAAGTTGTCTCTCAGCCTGAATCCAATCGTCAACATCCTGACCGGGCAGACAGCCCCGGCTTTCAAATAGCTCATGGGCGCGAACGGCAATCATGTCGTGTATTTTATCCACTAAGCCAACCAAGTCTTGAGCAGGAACAAGCTTCACAGGTTTAACGGATTCGCGCTGCTGTATTGCCGAAGGCGTATTCATTTTCGTCCTCCTTGACATCAACTACATCTCCGTATCCTCAGGTGCAGGATAATAAGAGGCGAAGGAGGCTGGCTATCCACTTTTATACTGTCTGGAAATCTTTTTTCAGAGTGAACCTAGGTACAGTTTCGCTGACCCTTGCGTACATGCTTTGTGGCAATTCGAAGGTGATTTATTTCACCCGAGGTTCAGCGCCGCCGGATGCTTTGGCTGATAAAGCCCAACCTTGCCTCCACCGGGAAGCCGCATCTGCGTAATTGAACCCCATCGTGCTTCTTGAACCTCGGAGAAGTTAACACCCTTCTTCGCGAGCGATGACATCTCGGTTTTAAGGTCGTCGCACATGAAATAGAGTTCATGCGGACCGTTATCAGCGGACGGATGGATTGCGGCTTCTCCCGGCGGCAGAGCAAAGATGAGCCAACCATGCCCCGCGTCGACGAACTTGAATCCGAGAACATCGCGGAAAAACACGCGGTCCGTTTCGGCGTCTTTGCTGTTGACAATTATATGAGCGCCAGAAATCATTTGTGGCTCCTAAGAAATGCGCCGGTCAATGGTCTGAATCGGCAGATGATATCGGCGAGAGGCCGCTGCGTGCAAGCAGATGAATGAGTGCCGCCCGCGAAGACGACTCTCGGTTAGTTGGATTGGACTAATTCTAAACGTTGACTGGATGCGTTACTTTCTATTCGCCAAAAGCAAGGTTTTATGAGCTAGTCTTTTTAGCTTTTGTCGCGACGGCGTCCACCACATCTTCTTTTTGATACCCAGCAAATCTTCAGAAATCGATGTTTTTCCAACAAAAAACGCCAATAAAGAACGATAGTTTCCGAGAGAACGCCGGGGAGTCGCAGGGAGCGAAAAACGGGCCGCAGTGTCAACACACTTTTGGTGCGGTCTAATGGCGAAAGTGCCGGCACTCATTTCGCAGAAGGGACAGACGCTAGCGCTTTGATGTAAGTAGTAGCTGTCAACAGGAAATGCGGTCAAGGGCGGTTAGCGCACGGAATTGGCGAGCCTATCGGGGCGTTGCGTTGGGGAAAGCAGGGCGGAAAGAGTCATTGCCGGACCTCCTACTCGGAGGCGCGTTCCTTGTTTGCTGGCTCTGCGATTATCTGCTTCTGGAAATAAACTAACACGCCACCTGAACCGGACCGTTTGCTCCCCCGCCCGTCGCAGAATCATCGCGTGCGGAGTAATTTACATAACTTAGGGTCGGGTGCAAGATTTTCCCGGATATGGTCAAGCCTTTCATGTATTGCCTTGCCCAGAACGCTACCGGAATCTTCCTATATGTTGGATTCCCTACAGTCGCAAAAGGACCGTGCGCTTGAGTCGCAGCAGAAGAGCATTCTCATCGTCGATGATAGCGCGGTCGCCCGCGTTGCCATCCGCGCCGCCATAGAGACCTGTACACAATTTCGGGTTTGCGGCGAAGCCATGGACGGCGTCGAAGCAATCGAGAAAGGGCCGAAACTGAATCCCGACTTGGTAATCATGGACCTGGCCATGCCAGAGATGAACGGCGTTGTGGCAGCGAGCCTATTGAAAAAGAAAATACCTGAAATTCCTATAGTTCTTTTCACCATCTACGCCGACGAACTAAGAGATTCCCTGTCATCTGCGTTAGGGATCACGATGGTTCTGTCGAAGGACGGTGGAATGGTTCCCTTGGTTGATTGCCTCAATGGCCTGCTCGGCTCAGCTTGATGGTTTCTATTCGAGTTCAGGAGTGACGGTAGGAACATCGTCCCCATTCGGCCTACCTAAATCGGTATGGTCAGCTTGAGGCGATATGTCAGGTCAGTCGCTTGATACATCCCTTTGTCGCGGCAATGAGGGCATTCCAATTGGCTTCCGCCCTGCGGAAACTCAGGTTTTTCTGGAAAGAACAAACCTATTACACCGGCGACGCTAATCTCCGAGTGTTGGAAATATTGTTTACAATTCCCGCAGTTCAAAACCCAGCTAGGCATTAGTTCACCCACTGCAATCGTCCCTTACCAGCCTCACTTCTTCTCGATGGCCTCAATAGCGGCAAGCCTTCGCTAAACGTGCGGTCTTATTCGCGGAATATCCGAATACGAGAGGCAACGCCGACCAGCAGCGACACCACATTTGGGACGGGGCACGGAGGAGAACTGTCTGGGCGTGAGGTCTTTCTTTCTCACTCGGACAGCGAAACTGTACAAGTTTGGAACCCTCCAATGCTTTATGCCCAACTGTCCCCGGCAGGCCGCTCAGGCCAAAAACGCCACAAGCCCGACGACTAAAATGCCAAGCAAAAACACCGCACCAATTATCAAATTTGAGGTATTGCGAGGGTGATTAAGACCGTTCATGGCTGTATTGAAGGTCCCATGCTCCCGCCCAAGTCTCAAGGAATCCAACAAGGATGTTACAGTAGAGGTCAATACACTGAATGTATTATCCCAAAAGAGTTTCTATACTTCTGTAGTACTCTTAGCTTGGTCAAAAGGTGTCGAATTGCTGGCTGCAGACTAGGCGACCTTGCCGCCTAAACATCGCTGCGAAGTATTCTCAATCAATAAATGACTGTTAATGTAATAGAAGCTGGTATGCGAATCTCTCGCAATGCGAGGCCGACCGATGAGTCCGGTAAGGAAAGACAAATACGAGAACTTGCCACCTTGAACAGGCAACTGGAGATAGCCGAGGACGCTGGCGACCAACAGACTGAACTGGAACGAGTGGCGGATTTCCTAGAAATAAATGAGGTTGTGCGCAACCTTCAACTTTGGCGTGAATTAGCCACTGTGACTCCTTGATTCAATCGGCGTAGGTGTGATTGGAATTCCAGCGGGACGGCGAGGCAGGCGATTAGAAAAACGCCATGTATGCGACGAATCCGATACAAACCGCGAAAATCACGGCGATGATTACGTTGGGGGATCGCCTGGATGGCCTTAGAGCATCCATTCTTTGGGTGTCGCTTCTAACGTACTAACCACTGGCATTTGGATCTGATTCAACTACCAACACGGATGTGGGAGAAAGAGCTAAAAAGCCCAAACACGTTCAGTAGCCACAACACGACAGCGATAACAACGACTCCGTTCAAAATAGATTTAATCGTTCCTTGCATCGGTATAAATCGGTTGACCAGCCAAAGCAGAACACCCACAACGATCAAGACCATCACTATCTGTATTAGCGGCATGAGCCTGCGACCTCCTTGCTCAGCGGATTGCACATGCTAAGTCAGCTGTGACGCTACGTGGCTGCAAAGCCGCACGCCATACACTGAAGGTATTACGACCTGCGGAGGAATACGTTATGCCAGCCCCAGAACCTGGAGCGAAGCCTTTGCGTCTTCAAGGTCTTCCGCCGTTCCGAGCCAGTGCATCCTGCCATCCACTTCAATCCGGAAAATATCAAAATGCCCTGCCATGATTTCCTCTGTTCTGTCGATTTGGGGGGCTGCGCGGCGTGTTACTCGCTGTGAAGGACCATCATGTGAAATATGTCCTGTAGACAGGAGTTACGGCATTTACCCGACAGCCAAAAAATAAAATGCAGCGGCACATTGGCCGTCGGCATTTTTTTTGCTACCGCTTCTGAGCTATCTGCGCAGGGGAAATAACACTCTTGTGCCCGGTCAGCTGGTCAAAGATTACACACTCAACTACATCGGCCCCTAGTTCCTGAACTTGTGCTTTGATTTCTTGTATCGTATTTGCGCACGCGACCCAAACAGGGGTGCCTGCTTGAATTTTGAAGAGGTCGTACCTCAAGCCCATAGACACCTCCAATGAACATCCATGTGATGTACGCGATCTGAGAGATGCTTCGCCCCGCGCGGCGCCGAAGTCAAGAGACATTTGTTCTGTACGACAACGTACTTAAAGATGTGCGGGACGGGACAATGTGGGCCAACTATCTCTCTCCGAAGACAAACGGCCACTCGACCGCACCATTATTCACAACCCACTCTTTCTCGGTTTTTCCTCGCCGCTGTTATCATTTCCTTATGGCTTTTCAACTCTCGGAAATTGAGGTCCGCGTTCTCGGCGCGCTTGTCGAAAAAGAAATCACCACGCCCGAATACTATCCCCTCTCCCTCAATGCCCTCCTCAACGCCTGCAATCAAAAATCGAATCGTGAACCTGTGATGACCCTTCAAGAAGACACGGTCCGCCTCTCACTTCGCGCTCTCTCCGATCAGGCCCTGGTCCGCTCCGCAGGCGGGGATTCCCGCGTCGTTAAGTACGAACACCACCTTAACGAACTCTTCAATTTCCATCGCCATGAAATCGCCGTGCTCTGCGTCCTGTTCCTCCGTGGACCGCAGACTCCTGGCGAACTCCGGACCCGCGCGGAACGCATGTACGCTTTCGAAGATCTCGAATCCGTCCACGCCGCCTTGAATCTGCTCATCCGCCGTGAGCCTCCGGTCGCAAAAATTCTTCCCCGGGAACCCGGGACGAAAGAATCTCGATATATGCACCTTTTCGCCGGCGATACGATTCCTTCCTCGTCTCCGGACGTGAACCGCGCCGCCGCGCTTGCTGGCCCAGGGAGCTCTGAGCCGAATAACGATCGCATCCAGATCCTCGAAGAGCAAGTTTCCGGGCTGAAAAGGGAACTCCTTGCGCTCCGCGAACAATTTGCCGAGTTTCAAAAACAATTTCAGTAACTGAATCCCAAACCTCTGTTACAGCGCCGACGCAAGAGTCTCGAAATCTGTTATAAAAGTCGAGTTACCCCCGCAACCTACGGAGGTCTTCTCATGCCCACCATCTCCGGTATTCTCGAAACCGCTCTTCATGTGGACGATCTCGAACGATCCGCGAGATTTTACGAAGACGTCTTCGGTCTGCGGGTCATCGCCGGTGACACACGCTTCCGTGCTTACTCTGTCGGCCGACAGGTGCTCCTGCTCTTCCTCCGGGAAGAAAACCCTCAGCCATTCGTCTCCTCTGGTGGTACGATTCCGTCCCATGGCAGCTCTGGCGAAATTCATTTTGCTTTTTCAATCGAGCGTTCTGAGCTTGCCGCATGGGAAAAACGGTTTGTCCGGTGCGGCGTCGAAATCGAAGGTCGCGTTACTTGGCAACTTGGTGGCGAAAGCATTTACTTCCGCGATCCCGACCGCCATTTGGGCGAATTGGCCACTCGGGGCACTTGGTCCATTTATTAAAGTGGGCTCTCAGTCGTCGCCCGAATCAGGCTGCCGTCCGCGTTCCCTGACTTGCAAATCTCTCCTCCCGCGCTAAGATAGCGGTTTACGCTGGGGCAACCGGGTGGAACTCCCTCGATAATGGTCACTTACGACGACGGCCCAAACTCTCCCGATTCCATCAACGGTGGATTTTTCTTTCGCGTATTCTCAACTGACCACAAAACCATTGGCCTTCAATATCTATGGTTGGCCCTGGCCAGCGTTTTGATAGGAATGGTGCTCTCGGCAGTCCTTCGTTGGCATAGCTCCTGGCCAGACACCGCTATCCCGTTTCTTGCTTCCTTGGATCACACGCCGGAGCGATTCGCTGCGCTACGTCTTCTTCACGGGTCCCTCATGGTTTTTTTCGTCCTGATCGCCGCTCCTCAAATGGGTTTCGGCAGCTTTCTCTTGCCGCTTCAGATTGGCTCTTCCGAAACGGCATTTCCCGCGTTGAATCGCCTCTCCTTCTGGATGACATTCGCCTCATTTGTTGGCATCGCGCTTTCCTTCTTCTATCCCTTGAATCAGGGCATCAACATTTGGCTGGCCAGCGCAGCGCTTTTCTCGCTCGCCGCACTTCTCAGTTCCATCAACTTCACAGTCACCACAATCGAGTTACGGGCTCCTGGCATGACTCTGCCGCGCCTTCCCATCACCGTCTGGGCTTGGTTCCTCAACGCCATTCTGAGCATGCTGATCTTCAGTGTTCTCCTTGCCGGTTCCACGGCCGTGCTTTCGGATCGGCTTCTGGGATCCGAGTTTTTCTCCTCCGCCTCATTCCTTGCAGAGCAGCCGCAGAACCTCGTCCGGGAGGGAAGCCTTCCTATCCTTTGGCAGCGCCTCTTCTGGTATTTCGCGCAAGCGGAAGTTTACGTGGCCGTGCTTCCATGTTTCGGAATCATCACTCATCTGGTGGCCACGTTCGCCCGCAGACCTGTCTGGAAAGAACGTCTCGTTGTTTTCGCACTCTGCGGTGTTGGTTTGGTCGGTTTCTGTGTCTGGGGCTATCACATGTTCGCAACCGGCATGAACCCCTACGCGCCTCTTGTGTTCGCCGTGCTGGCTTCGTCCCTGGGTGTCCCGGCCGCTTTCCTGCTGGCCAGTTGGCTCGGTACGCTCTGGGATGCGCGCATTCAATTCACGACTTCCATGCTGTTCGCCATCGGATTCATCTCGCTCTTCATCGCCGGTGGCCTCTCGGGAATTTTCCTCGCGCGCCACGATCTTGCGCGCGTTGCCGTCAGCGAAGAGTTCGTCGTCGGCCATTTCCACCTGGTGATGGGTGTTGCCGCGACGTTCGCAATTCTCGCCGCCCTTTTCTTCTGGTTTCCAAAGTTGTTCGGCCGCCGCCTCAACGAACCTCTGGGCAAGCTTCACTTCTGGCTGACCTTTGCTGGTGTCTACGCCATCTTCATGCCCATGCACTGGCTCGGCCTGCTCTCTCAGTCTCATCTTCTTCCAGACGCTCAGCGCCTGGCGCTCGGTTCGGCCGGCTCCTGGTTTCGCAACTTTGTCACCTTGGCCACCATCTGGACTGTGGGTGCTCAACTCATCTTTATCTTCAATTTCGCGGTCACCCTCCTCCGTCGCGCGTCTGCCGAAGAGAGCGACCCTTGGAGCGCTTCCACCCTCGAATGGAGTATTCCGTCCCCAGCCCCGCTTGAAAACTTCGTTCTCGCACGTCCTGTCGTTTATCGTGGTGCCTACGAATTTCTTGAAAATAATTCCCACGCCCCAGTTCCACAGCACCTCGCGCCCAAGCTGCTGGCAACAAAAATATGCTGATCTACGGAAAGGTCTAACGTGCCGGGCACAACTACGAAGCAGGATATCGAGCTGATTATCGAACCCGTCGGTGGCGGCGGCGGCCCGGCAACGCCTCCGCCCGGTGGCGACGATTCGGAAGGAAACGATGGCAAGCGTCGGCCTCGGGGTCAACCCTCCCCAAACCGCTACTACACGGGTATCGCCATCGGGATCGTCTCCATACTGATGTTCTTCATGGCCCTCGCCAGTGCCTTCCTGGTTCGCAAAGGTTCCGGGACCGATTGGATTGCCGTTCGCATTCCGCCGATCCTGTGGCTCAATACCGTGATCCTTCTCGCCAGCAGTGGCACTTTAGAGCTGGCGCGCAAGCGCCTCGCAACCCAAGCTCTCGCGAGGTTTAAGAAGTATTGGAAACTGTCAACGTTTCTTGGAGTTCTGTTTCTCATTGGTCAGCTGGTAGCCTGGTGGCAGCTTGAAATACAAGGCATTTATCTGGCATCCAATCCCGCTAGCAGCTTCTTTTATGTTTTTACAGGGGCCCATGCCATCCACTTGCTCGGAGGTATAGGGGCGTTGCTCTACGTTGCCACCCGAAACTTCGATAAAGCGAAAGTCTCCCGCAGCGTCGCTGCCGAGGTGACCTCCTACTATTGGCATTTTCTAGACGCCCTCTGGATTTTCTTGCTTCTCCTCCTGTACGTAGACAGGTAGTTCGTGGTTGAATACTACTCACGGTGCCATGGTTTTGTCCCGGTCGATCCGGTGCTCGGCTAACTCCGGGCTGTGTCTGCGCGGTGCTTTTTCCACTCCCGGATAGTTCGGCACAAAATACGGTGATGTTTGCGTATGTCACTGTATGCGGGGCGATTCTGATCGTGACTGGCTTGGGTGTCCTGGTCTTTTGTCCTTCAAGAGGCGAACGAGGGACGAAAGACTTTGCCGCCGCGAACTAGAGGCACATGCAGTAACCCAACTGAGCGCGGGGATCAGTTGGAGTCGGGGTGAACGATCTCAACAGTCTAGTAATTTGATTTGGCGGGCCCGTGCCTGCAGGGGTGAGCTCTCCATCGGGGAGCGGGGAATGTGCTTAGAGGAGGCAATTTTACCATGAAACGCTCGTCTTCCTTGAAGTGGCTATTGTCTGTTCTTCTTTTGCTCGTTGGCCCGGCTCTCGTAAACGCCCAAGAAGTTGCCGGTCTTGTTGGAACGATAACCGACCAAAGTGGCGGGGCCGTCGCGCAGGTCTCGGTCAAGCTCACCAACACAAACACAGGCGCCTCGAGTGAAACGCAAACGAATGACACCGGATACTACCGATTTGTTCGGTTAGCGCCTGGACCTGGCTACGAATTGACTGTCAACAAAGCGGGGTTCAGAGGCGTGACGATTTCCAACCTGTATTTGGCGGTGGCGACCATGCGGACGCAGGACTTCGAGCTCCAAGTCGGCGTTAATACGCAAACAGTGGAAGTCAAGGCTGAGGGTGCCGTCAGCTTAAATACAACGGATGCGACGATTGGGAACAATTTTGACTTGCAGATGGTCCGCGATCTGCCCATTGCTATTCGTGAGAATCCTGCCGCTTTGCTGGGACTGCAACCCGGTGTAATCACAGCCGCCGATGACCCCAACGGTAACCGAGAAGGGTCAGTCACGGGTTCCCGTGCAGACCAGGGGAACATCACTCTCGATGGCATTGATGTGAACGATCAGGCTACGGGACAAGCGTTTGTCGTTACGGCTGAAGCACCCATTGATTCCATTCAGGAATTCCGCGCCGAGACCGCAAATCCGCTTGCTGATACCGGTAGAAGTAGTGGCGGCCAGATTCAACTCAGTACCAAGAGCGGTACCAATCAGTTTCATGGTGGCGCTAGCGAATATCACCGCAACACCGCTACAGCTGCAAATTCATTTTTCAACAACAAAAATGGTATTCCCCGCGCCAAGTTGATCCGCAATCAGTTTGGCGCAAATCTTGGTGGCCCAATTAAGAAGGATAAGCTCTTTTTCTTCTTCGACTACGAAGGCCGTCGAGACGCCAGGGCAGACAACGTTCTGCGTATTGTTCCCTTGGATCACGTCCGCAACGGGGGAGTGGCATATATCAACAGTAATGCGGGATGTGATGCATCCAGCCGGTTGAACACGACTCCGACCTGCATCACGATTTTGCCGGCGTCGGGAGGAAACAGTGTTACCACCATCGATCCGGCCGGGACCGGCCCAGACGCTGCATGGCTAAATTTTGTGGATGGACGCTATCCTCACGCTAACGACTTAACAGCCGGAGACGGCGTGAATACCGGTGGGTTCCGCTTCAATGGACCAGTCGGCCGTGTTCACAATATATATGTGGCGCGCGGAGACTACGAAATCAACTCCAGACATAAGTTGTTCGCGCGGTTCAACATGATTCGCTTCACGGACGGGGATGACGTAAATTTTCTTGCTCCCGTCCAATTCCCCGGTGACCCCATCACTAACCAAATAGTCTCGAAAGATTATGCGTATGTAGTCGGCGAAACGTGGACCATCAGTTCCAGCAAAGTCAACCAGTTTGTTTACGGAGAGACGCGTTCAGATCTGAACTTCCCCGTTAATTTCAAACCCACGTTTCCGAACCTATATTCCGTATCTCTTGGGGACGCACCTTTTGCGAATATCAGTGGTCAAGCCCGAATCGTTCCGGTGCCCACCCTTCGGGATGACTTCACTTGGATTAAGGGAAACCATCAACTCGGGTTTGGCGGGACCTTCAAGCCTATCAGCCAGCGCAGCACACTTGTGAATGACTTCAATTTTGTTGCCGTTGGGTTGGGGGGCCTGACCACAACGTTGAGCTCCGGCCAACGTCCGGGAGACATTCTCCAGGATCCGAATGCCGTTGCTACGACACAATGGGATAATGCTTTTCCCTATGTTCTCGGCAGGTTTGCCAGCGTAAACTCAAATTTTAACTATAGTAAAACTGGCAATCCCTTCCCCAACGGCAGCGGTTCCCGCCGCGATTATAAATACAATGAGTATGAAATCTACGCGCAAGATAGCTGGAAGCTTCGCAAGGATTTCACATTGACCTACGGCCTCCGTTATGTCTATTTCGGCGTGCCCTACGAAAAGAATGGCTTGGAAGCCACACAAAACGTTGATTTTACTACACTGTTTGCCAAGCGAGTTGCGAACGGGCCCGCGGGTATTGCTGGCCCCAATTCGGAGCCTTTCCTCGTCTATGATCTTGCAGGGAAAGCGAACAACAAGCCTGGGTTCTATGAGCCGAATCGCACTAATTTTGCTCCTCGTTTAGCAATGGCCTATAACCCATCGTTCAGGGATGGCCTGCTGGGGAGTATTTTGGGTGATCGCAAAACTGTTATTCGAGCTAGCGCGAATATCGTTTACGATCGTGTTTCAGCCAATGCTGTAAACTTTATCCAGGACCAGCTCTCGTATCTGTTTCAAAACGCTGCAAACACTCCCTACGGCAATACTGACCCGGGCGTAGCTCTGGCTACAGATCCCAGATTCACGGCGCTAAACACATTGCCGGTTACAAACGTACCTCCCACGATTACTCGGCCTATCACTCCGTTCGTCGATTCCATGGGCCATCCATTCGGTACCGCCACGGCCCAAGTCAATTATACGGTTGATCCGCATTTTCACACTCCCTACGCTATCACCTATAGCTTGGGCTTCCAGCGGGAACTGCCGAGCGGATTCCAGTTTGAAGTTGATTTTGTATCCCGGCTTGGACGACGGTTATTCGCCCAGGCGGACGCAGCGCAAGGAATTGATTTCAAGGACAACGCCTCTGGCCAATTCCTGTCCACGGCCTTCAATTCGCTTTCGCGAGAAATCAGGAATGGACAACAGGTTGTCACCCCACAGCCATGGTTTGAGAATGTCTCAGGTTGTGCAGGCGTCGCTGGTGAACCCAATTGTACTCAACTGGTTGCGGATTTCTTTGGCAACCTGGTTCGAAAGGGCGACCTTTCTGACACGGTGCAGGCTCTGGTAGGCAATAATCTGTTAGGTCCTAACATTGGGTTGAGTGGACAATTCGGCACCAATGCCTACATCACAAATAAATCCTCATCCAACTACAACGGCTTGCTGATGAGTTTGCACAAACGCTTCTCGCAAGGCCTTCAGTTCGATTTCAACTACACCTTTTCGCATTCTATCGACAACCTTTCCAGCGTTGTAAATACCGTCTTCGGCGGTCTGATTTGTGACGCCACCAATCTGCGCACTTGCCGCGCGAACTCGGATTTCGATGCCACACATTTCATCACCGCGAATGGCATCTACGATCTCCCGTTCGGCCGGGGCCGTTGGATCGGACACGATTCTTCCGGTTGGGTAAATGCCATCATTGGAAACTGGCAAGTCTCGGCGATCACAACCTGGCACACTGGTTTCGCTTTCAGCACCAACACGGGAGCTTTTCCGGTTAGTTTCTTCTATGACAGCCCGGGCGTTCAACGGAATGGTGCTGGCTTGTCCGCCAACGTGCATTCGACAGCTTCCGGTGACATTCAATATTTCGCTGACCCGACTGCCGCCAGGGCCAACTTCCGCAATCCATTCGGTTTAGAAACAGGAAACCGGAATACTCTCCGGACACCCGGATTTGCGAACTGGGATATCGGCTTCGCGAAGCAAATCCCAATTTTCCGTGAACATTATCGCCTTCAATTCCGAACCGACATGTTCAACGCATTAAACCACGTAAACTTCGCGACCCCCAACGCCAATATCAATTCTGGCCAGTTCGGCCGCATCTCCGGCACGGCAAATGGGCCGCGCGAAATTCAGTTCTCTCTGCGCTTTGATTTTTAGTTGATAATTAACTGGGGACAAAAAGGGGGATCTGGTCTATTAGATCTTCTGGATCTAATTTCAGAGTTCTTTCTTGCTGCTGTTATTGGTGTGACTTGCCGCCGGCAGCCTTCCGCGGATGGACAACCGGAGTGCCTGAGTAGAAAAAGGACCGACCCCTTTTTCCATTTCCGGTTGTGCTTTTCAGGCGAAACATTTCTAAGAACCGAACCAACCACGCACTCCAGCTCTAGAAATTCTTCAGATGTGCCAGTTGGAACGGCGAGCCAAGACTTTCCCGCAATTCCTTCCACTGTTGCTCCGGGATGGCCAGGAATACTTCCACAATTTTCGGGTCAAATTGTGTTCCCGAGCAGCGGTCTATCTCTTCCCGGGCGTGAGACAGCGGCAAAGCCTTCCGGTACGGCCGGTCACTGATCATTGCGTCCATGGCATCGGCAATCGAAAATATGCGCGCCCCTAGGGGAATCTGCTCTCCGCGCAACCCTCGTGGATACCCGGTGCCATCGTAGTATTCCTGGTGTGCCAGCACAATTTCCGCCGCATCCCGCAGGAAGGGAATGCGCGTAAGCATGTTGTAGCCAATATTGCAGTGTGTTCGCATGATCTGCTTTTCGTCGTTGTCCAGTGGTCCCGGCTTCCTCAGGATGGAATCGGGAATCGCCATCTTCCCGATGTCATGTAGAAACGCGGCCCGCGCAAGAATCGGCAGATACTGGATCGGAACCGGCACTGCCTTTGCAATCGAAATCGTGAATGCGGTCACCCGTTGGCAATGCCCTTCCGTTTCCGCATCTTTCAAGTCCAGGGCGCTTCCCAGAGCTTCCAGCGTGTCGTCGTAGGATTGTTCGAGTTGCGCGAAGGCAGTCTGCAGCTGCGCCGTGCGCTCCTCGACCTTCTGCTCCAGATCGCGTTGGTAATTTCGATTTTCCACCACCAGTCGCCGGTGCTGGATCGCGCGCCCAACGCCGTGAAAGAGCTGATCCTTCTCGAACGGCTTCAAAATGTAGTCATACGCGCCGCGCCGGATTGCCTCCAGTGCGGTTGAAATATCGTGTATCGCCGTCACCATGATCACCGGGATCTCCGGATCGTAACCCCTCATCCAATCCAGCAGCTTGATGCCGTCCATCTCCGGCATGATCATGTCGCTGAGCACCAGGTCCGGCGTCTCCTTGCGTACGCACTCCTGAGCCGCACGCCCGTTCCCGACCGCCGTGCAGCGGTAGCCACGCGACTCCAGCATCGTCGAAACTACCTCTCTGATCGCTTCCTCATCGTCCACAACCAGTATGTTTCCAAGGTCCACGTTGACTATTCCCCCAAACAGCATTATACGGGACAGCACAGCACCTTTTCCGTGCCCTTGCCTAGTCAGAAAATAGCGTGTTAGCGTCAGTCCAGTGGGTAATTTCGCTTCCTCCTCGGGAAGCCCAGGGTTCTTTCTCCATTGACGTGCGGGTTGCTCTTGGGAGGGGCGCCGTGATTCCGAATCAAGGCTTCCAGGGAATCTCTTTCTTTGAAGCAACGGCTTGCCTCACCCTGCTTGTCCTTTTCATCCATCTCAAACGCGATAATACAACCGCTTTCTACAAGCTCTGGCTGTTTGGCTGGATTTCGCTCACTCTTTCGTCCTTTTCGGAGCTCGTTTTTTCCTTTGCCCCGAATCCCGATGCACACATCATCGCGGTGGGTGCCAGCATTGCCGCACTCTCCTTGTTCCTCGCATCCATCCTTCAGTTGACCCTTGGAGAGAATCGTCTCTACATACCCATGCTCTGGCTTGCTGGCCTTCTCACCCTCGTCACTTGCTCTTACCAGCGCGGCCGTCTTCACCACGCGGAAGCTCCTTGGGAATTCTCAATTCTTGCTAGCATGCTTTGTTTAGGTTCGGGATGGCTCCTGTGGCGCCACCCGACGGTGAGTCGCGGGCATGGCGCAAAGTTGCTTGCCGGTGCCTTCACGCTTCTTGGACTAAACAACCTCGACCGCCCTCAATGGACTGCCGAAGAGCTGCATCTTATCCGCTTCGCCTTCGACCACTTTCTCAACGCCAGCTTGGGCATCGGCATGATCGTACTTCTCCTCGAAGCTGCCCGCGCTCGTACCGTGGAACTGAGCGAAAAGATGCGCCAGTTCACCATGCTTACCGCCTCCAGCAGTCAAACGGTTTCCATGCCAGAGCTTCTGCAAAAAGTTCTGCATCAAATCCTCGCCAGCCTGAATACCAGTAACGGGTTGATCCGCTTGTTGGAAGGGAAGGGAGATGCTTCTGAATTTGTCATTCGTGCATCTTTGGGATTCTCGGACGAATTCCGCAGACAGAATAACCGCTTATCCTCTCAGAATCCCTGGATTCTCGAAGCCTTGAAAGAGAGCCACCGCATCTCGCGCTTCGACGAAGAGCGGGATATGAAAATCCGCAGAAGTATGGCCGAAGCCGGTCTCTCACAGGTCGTCAGTGTTCCCATGCGCGGCAAAGCCTCGGTTGTCGGCATTCTGAATATCGGAGCGCGTGCCGGAAAGCGTTTCCAGGACGATGAACTTGCTTATCTCGTGAACGTCGCAAATTTTCTGGGCACTACAGTCGAAAATGTCAATCTTTTCGACCAGGTCAAGACCGTTCAGCAGCAATGGGTCTACACGTTTGATTCCATTGGCGACCCTATTCTCGTCCATGACAAAGAAGGCCGCATCGTTCGCAGCAATCTGCGGCTGGCAAATCTCCTCGGCAAAGATTGCGCTGCGCTTGCCGGCCGCTCCGTCAGCGATTTCTTCAGTCCTCGCGAAGCGCCGTTCCAGGTCTGTCCTTATTGCGAAGAAATCTCAGGTGAGGCTGATCATCCGGATCCTTGGTTGCAGGGCTTTTTTCTGGCGTCCAATTCCACCTTCACCGACCCTGCGGGCCGTAAATTGGGGACGATTCACGTACTGAAGGACATCACCGAACGCAAGAAAGCCGAAGAAAAATATCGCACCCTGGTCGCCAGTGTCCAGGAGGGCGTCTTCATCACCACGACACAAGGTCGATTCCTCGATTTCAACAACGCTTTCATGCGCATCACCGGTTACACGGACCGCGACGAACTGATGCAAGTCGAAATACCGCAAACCCTCTACGTGAACTCCCAGGATCGCGACCGGCTCAGGCGTCTTCTCCAGGAGCACGGCGCTGTAACCGATTTCGAGTTCGAAATCCGCTGCAAGGATGGCGAAATCCGTACGGTCAGTGAGTCCTCCACAGCGATTCGCGATTCCGCCGGGAATGTAACCGCTTATCAGGGGTTTCTCCTGGACGTCAGCGAGAGGAGGCGTGCGGAACAGGAAATTCGCCGTCGCAACCGGGAGCTGGTCGTTCTAAATTCTATCGCCGAAACCCTGGCATCCTCGCTCGATCTTTCCGATTCTGTGCAGCGCACTTTGCGCCAAATCCTCGAACTCTTCGGCCTGGACGCCGCATCCCTCTATCTTCTCGATCCGGATGGCGTCACGCTTCGCCGCGTCACTGCCGTTGGACACAAGTCAGAATTCGTCAAGAATTTCCCCGTCGTTACGATGCCCTCGGAGTTTCTGCAACAAGTTCGCGCGGTTCGCGCAACATTTCTCTCCGCCAATGGATTGCCTCTTCCTCCCATCGTCCGGGAAGTACAGAAGAAAGAGGGAATCGAATCGGCTTTCCTCATTATCCTCTGGTCGAAAGATAAAATTATTGGTGGCCTCGCGGTCGGCAGCCGCACCCAGCGTGAATTCTCCTCTGCAGACAGCAGCTTGATGATTGCCGTTGGCAGCCAGGTCGCCAACGCCGTTGAGCGGAGTCAGTTGTACGCTGAGGCCCGCCAATCCTACGAGAATCTTCGGCGTGCGCAGGAACAGTTGCTGCACAGCGAGAAACTCGCCGCCGTCGGCCAACTCATCTCCGGCGTAGCGCATGAGCTCAACAATCCGCTGACCGCGATTTTGGGTTATAGTCAGCTTCTGACTTCCAACGGGCAATTAGGTCCACAAGCCCTCGCTTACACCGAAAAACTTTACAAACAGGCCCAGCGTACCCATCGCATTGTTCAAAATCTTCTGAGCTTTTCTCGCCAGCACAAGCCGGAACGCGCCCCGGTTTGCCTGAAACAGATTATCGAAGATGCTTTGGGCCTTCGTGACTACGACCTCCGCATGAGTCAGATCCATCTTCAACTCGATCTTGCCGAAAATCTCCCGGAAGTTTCCGCCGACGCGCATCAATTGCAGCAAGTGTTTTTGAATCTTATCAACAACGCGGTGGATGCAATCCTCGAGCAAGGCGTGCAAGGAAAAATCCGGGTGCTCACCGGTGTAGCGGGCAATCAGGTCTTCATTGAGTTTTCAGATTCAGGCCCCGGAGTTAAGGATCCATCTCGGGTCTTCGATCCCTTTTACACCACCAAGCCTGTCGGCAAGGGCACCGGACTCGGCTTGAGCATCTGCTATGGCATTATTACCGAGCACGGCGGCAACATTCGCGTCCAGAATCAGCCGCAAGGGGGTGCGTGCTTCCGCATCGAACTCCCCATGCAGTCACCCAGAGCTTTCGCCAATCCTGCTCCCGCTTCCAAATCCGCCACCCCGCGCGGCGGGAAAATCCTGGTCGTCGATTCCCACGAGTCTATTCTGGAAACGGTCGCTGGCATTCTTCGAAAGAACGACTATGCAGTGGACACTTCCAGATCCCTGTCGGATGCCCGTAGATTATTTGTGCTTCAAGATTTCGATCTTGTGATAGCAGACTGGGGCCTGGTCGCGGAAGAGCACAGCTGGACATCCTCCGATACCCACGGTAAGGACGCACTCGCTCTGGGAGCCCGCATCCTCTGGATGAGCGCCATTACTACCGACAACCAAGGCAGGCTAACCCTGCCGGGTCCGGCCGGAAGTGTCTTGCAAAAGCCGTTTCGTGCGGAGGATTTGCTCGCGGCTGTGGAATCCAAATTACCGGGAATCGTCATCCCTATCGTGCGGTGAACAGGCTTACCCTGTTCCGGTGGTTGTTCTTTCGACAGCCGTGGCTGCCGCCTTCTCCAAGGCCATCGCGATACGGCCTGCCATTTTAGACAGCACATCGAATCCGCCCCAAGGCGTAAGGCCAAGCTTCAATCTGAATCGCATGTAACGGCAGAGTAGCTCAAACCGGATACTTAGCTTCAAGCGTTCATATTCTTCCATTGGTATGAGTTGGGGAGACATCACCGCCAGCGTCCGCGAAGCTGCCAGTAGGCACTCGAACTCATTCTGGAGAGCTTGCAGGTACATTAAGCCAATCCTTTTACGTTGCTTTAAAAGTCGGTCAGCGAGTTCGGCTTGTCCTCGACGTATCAAAAATTCTGCGTCTTCCTGCCGTAGTGCCTGCAGAATCGGACTAAGATGCGACGTATGCATCGAGCTCGAAAGGATCTGCAGCGTGTCCTCCACGGGCAACGAGGCTAGTCGTCGTGGCTTGCCCGCCCACACCAACACACCTAGCAGTCCGAGCACGAACAAAATCAATAGGAGTCCGCCGATGCTCACTGTCGTCTGTCCCCCAAGCCGCAGAGGCATTTCAACCGTTCATTCAGGGATGTCGGCCGTTGATTCAATTCCTGGAAGCCGCTGTTGTATGCATCTTTTGTCATACCACCTGGTGCGCTGGCTGGCTGGGTCACAACCTTGGGAGAGATGCTATAACTGCAGGCCGTTTTCGTCCAAATGAATAATGTTGCGAGAAACGGCAGGATATCCAGAAAATTCCAGAAATTTACGTAGGCCCGCAGCGATCTCACAAACAGGGAACAATTAATTACCAAAAAACTGGAGTATACGCAGAAGCCCAGGGCCAATTGGCGATCGGGTACCTTTGCTGCAACACTGTAGTACGGGAACACGCAGACGATCGACATCAGCAAGATCAATTCGAGGACGGTACTGCCAGTGCACGTAAGATTCGCTAGCTTAGCCATTGCGTACTAAGCCTATCAAAACATAACTCGATAGTAAATAAATGCCGTTTGCGGAAACCTTCCGCTTCGGATAGCAAGGCGCCCGTCAGGCAAGTTCTTTAATTGTCTGAAGAATCGCTTGCTGGTGCTTCGCTATTGGTGGGGTGGCAGCGCCGATCCCATCTGCAGGCAAAGTCCCCATGGGTTTTGGCTTAGGAGGTGGGGAGGGAATCCCGCCGGCGATCAGCGTGCCGGTCGGTTCCGGCTTCGGCGGTGGCGGCAACGGTATGCGGTCTGCCTGTAGATTGGTTCGCACATGGCCGGGCGGCCTGACGACCGATTGACGTTGCTGGCGACGACCAGTAGCATAAGGACAGCGCACCAGACCAGAAATGCAAACTACTTTTGATTTTTCATGCTGACGCCTCTCTCTTGCCAGGTTCGCAGAGAGGAGCGGGAGATGCGGCATCTTGTAGGAAAGAGTTTTGGTCGCGGAACGCTCGACCACGAAGCCGCGGAAGACGGAGCCGCATGCTCGATCAACTGCGCATTCATTACCAGATTATTTACGATTTGACTATTCGCGATCTGGAGCCGCTGAACGGTTGTTTCGAACGGTTGGCTTACTTGGCCGCTCTACGCGACGTAACCACCGGCGAGTACTCTCATCAGCAACTCTGCGCTGCCTACAATCCTGGCCGCGTGCACGAGGTTCTCTCGAAATGTCATGAAGAGATTTTCGAGCGCCTGCTGGAATCTAGGCTCGCGGAACAACAAGTGGATTTACTCAAATTTTTGGACCGTTTGCCTGCCGACACAAAGGGGAGAGTTCAATATTGCTTGGAACACGCGGAGTCTTGGATTCCTCCCCAAGCACCCGACTATTTAAAAGAACTCTTTCGCTCGAATCTGGCTGTCCTTGCTGAATTGTTCCTGAGACAGTAATCTACGCCTCGTCTAGATTACTGACCATCCCCATTACCTGACTATCCGATTACCTGGCCCACAATTTCCGCTTTTTGTGGCGTTTGCCATTCTTCCTCAATATCTGCCATCCGGCTCAGGTGCAGGATAAAATCCAACCGTTCGCGCTTCAATGCTAACTCATAGCTCGCTTTTTCTAGCTCTCGATACGTCGGACCCAGCCTTTCGCGAATTTGCCGCAACCGCAAGCCTGGTGAACGCATCCCATGCTCCTCCTATCCTGTGGAAATCAGCACAAAATCTGGCTGGGCAACCGGACAGGTTTGCAATCGGGCACCCTACGCTTCCCTCTGCTTGTGTAGCGAACAACTACGTGAAACCCTGATTTCAGTCGGCCTGTAAGCACCCAACCGTGAGGGTTCGTGTCTGTTTACGATTGCCATGTCCGCGATGTTATGACCTCGTCGCCCATCACCGTGGAGCCGGACACCCAGTTGCTCGACGCTGCCCTTGTTTTACGTTCCAACTCCATTCGCCACTTGCCTGTCGTGGTAGGTTCAAAGTTGGTTGGGTTGATCTCCGATCGTGATATCCAGCGCTCCGCACCCTCCCGATTAATTCCTATCACCGAAGAGGTCTATAACGCCGTATTTGAGCGCAATACCGTCAATCGCATCATGACCCGCGAGCCTGTTTCCATCTCTCCTGACGCAGTGCTGGCGGATGCGATCGTGCTCATGCAGCAATCTCGTTGCGGGTCCTTGCCCGTCGTCGAGCACGACGAACTGGTGGGTATTCTTACCCGGGGCGACCTGCTTGATGCTTTGCACCGCATTTTGACGGGCAAGAGTGTCGGCCGGTTCGTGGAGCGTTTGTGACCCGAAGTTTGCCCCTCAACGTGGCAATGCCGACCGTCGTCAGCTCCCAGGCCCATCCTATAGAGACCAGCTTGCTGGCCGTCTGCTATTCTGTATATTCATGGATTTCTTAACCGTTCTTCGTTTGAGATTGTTCCCCTTCTTCGCTCTGCTGGTCGGGCTGCTTGCTGGACCAAAACTTGCGCCGGCCCAACAAGCGACTCCTGCTCCACCGGCTGCCCCTCCTGCTGGCAACGCTGATTTCTTGAAGACTGCGGACGAAGTTCTTTCGGACATGAGCCAGATCACCGGTTGGAAGCTCAAAACTCCTCTGAAAAAGTCTCTCCGCTCTCGCCAAGAGATTCGTGCCTACGTCATCCGCCAGATGGACGACGAGAAGGATGCCAAGGCTCGCTATGCTTCCCGGCGCAGCGCGGAGGCGTTCGGCCTGATTCCCAAGGGTTTCGACCTTGATGATTTCCTGGTGAACCTGCTTACCGAACAGATCGCGGGCCTCTATGACCCGAAGGCGCACGAGTTCTACATCGCCGACTGGATCACCCCCGAAGACCAGCGCATGGTAATGGCCCACGAACTGACCCACGCACTGGAAGATCAATATTTTCCCGTCGAAGATTGGGTAAAGGCTGCAAGGCCCAACGACGACGCAGAGATAGCCCGCGAAGCTGTCCTCGAAGGCAGCGCCATGGCAGCCATGCTCGAATATATGCTGCGCGACAAGAACCTAAGCCTGCGCGACCTCCCGGATGTCGATCCTTCCGCCTTTGTCGGCGATATGGCCGACACCCCTATCCTCAAAAAAGCTCCCCCGTTCATCAAGGACTCGCTGATGTTCCCTTATTTCAGCGGGCTTAGCTTTTCCATCTCCGTATTAAAAGGGGGAGGCTGGCGCAGTTTCGATGGCGTCTTTGCCAAGCCTCCGGCTGACACTCAGCAAATCCTTCATCCAGACCTCTATCGTTCCGGAAAAGTTCCCGAAACCCTGAAGCTCGATCTTCCCGATGGTGTGCCCGGCAATGCCTGGATCAGGCTGGAGGAAAACCATCTCGGTGAATTTGGTTGGAGAGAAGTAGGGAAGCAGTTCTGTGAAGAACAGCGCGCGAAAGATCTCGCCGCCGCATGGGATGGCGACATCTATTCGACATACGAGCAAAAAGAAGGCAAGCGTTTGTTGCTTTTCACCCGCATCCGCTTGGTGAGCGAAGCAAAGGCCGCCGATTTCTTCACCCAATATTCGCAAGCGCTGGAGAAAAAATATCCAACGCGCATTCACGTCTCCGCCGGGCAAAATTATTTGTCATTCGATTCAGCCGACGGACCCGTTGCTTTCCGCTGTGTCGCAAAGGAATGCATCACACAAGAAGGGGGCGACCGCGCCCTCTTTCTTCAATGGAACAAAAAGCTAGCCTGGTCCGAACCCGCTCCAGCCTCAGCATCCGCGTCCCTTCGTTAGCGCGAACTCGCGAAATTCCGCCGGATGGGACGCAGCGCTGCGTCCCATCTCTGCAAGATCAACTGATCCCGTAGCACAGTCACTCCTGACTGTGCTCTTGGGCTTCGCTTTGTTTACTCTCGCCTTAACGCCAGCAGGGTAAGATCATCCGTCTGCTTGGCTCCCCCGGAAAAACTATGCATTTCCTCCAGGCACGCAGCCAGCATCTCTTCTGGGGTCGTCCGCGTATGCCGTGCCGCCAATGCTTCCACGCGCCGCATCCCGTATTCGTCACCCGCTTTATTGAAAGCTTCCGTCAGCCCATCGGTATACATCAACAACGTATCGCCGGGTGCCAGCGTCAATTCGCAAACAGGAAAGTCCGTCGTGCAGAACATACCCAGTGGCACACCCGTCGCTCGTCGCGAAGACACTCCCGATGCTGAAACATGCAGCAGCGGCAAGTGTCCCGCACTCACGTATTCCACTTTTCCATCCGGCCACGCCCGCCCTACCACCAACGTCGCATACTGACCCGCCGTCGTGCTTTCACAGAACAACCGGTTCGCGTGCTGCACCAGCTCCCGAAGCGAAAGGTTTCTGCCCGCTAGCGATCGAAATGTCGCGTGAAGGTGGCTCATCAGCATCGACGCCGCAACGCCTTTCCCCGCAACATCCCCAACAAGAAACAAAAACGTTCCCTCCGCTTCAATCAAGTCACAGTAGTCGCCGCTCACCATTCCCGCGGGTCGATAGTGGTAGCGTGCCTGCCATCCTTCCCGCGACCAGTCCGCGCATGGCAACAAACCCCGCTGAATTTGCGCTGCCAGCGTCAGATCATGTTCCAATGCGCGCTGTTCGTTCTGCGACAGGTGATCGAGACAAAACCGCAACAACGGATCGCAAATCAGTCTCTCGTGTTCGATCGATTCGTTGCATTCTTCGCAAATACCAAACGTGCCTTCTTCCAGTCGCGCGATCGCTTCGTCCACATTGTGAAGAAGCTCCCGCAACGAAGCTTCCGAGCCGCCTTCTTGCCTTACGCTCGCTAGCCTCGCGCGCCGGGTTTGCAGTTCATTCAGAAAGTAAGAACTCTCAGTGGTAGCCATGGTCTGCTCATTTGTAGCTTGACGTTTTGTTCCGGGGGCATCCATCCGATTTAGACCTCCAAATTTAACCCATCGACACGGTCTTTTCGAGCGGCCTACGCCAACTTAGCGGGCTCGTGGTGGTCTGTTGGCGCCGGCGGTGGCTGACTCGGTGAGCAAGGGCGCTCGTGCCCCGCTCCCTTCCTGTTTAATCCGATGCCTCAGGCGCGCCAGCCGGCACACAAATTTCTCTTCCCATCGAGCCGCCTGGGCGCTGGCGTAAGGGTCGCGGGAACTAACCCGTCGCCTCTGCGTCTTAGCGAGCCCCAATTCTGCGAACTCCGCGGCTCGCGCGGGATCTTTTGCACAGCGTTCAAAATAGATCGCCAGCTTCTCGCACGCCAGGATGCCGTCCTGCGGATCGCTAACAAGCTCCTCCCACAATTCGCGCGCTCCTTCCGCATCTCCCCGCTGTTTCACCATTATCGCCAATTCTTTCCTAGCGCGCGGCTGGAATTCAGCGGGCAGTCCTGTCTTAAGCGCCTTTGCGCAAGCCGTATGCGCCCGGTCGCGCTCCCCGCGCTTGTGTAGAAATTTCGACAATCCGAACAGGTCCAGCGAATGCGTCTCGTCGTTTTCTACCTCGCGTGCATCGAGCAGCATATTGATTTTCGTGGACAACGCCGCCAGTCCTCGCAAGTCCATCTGGTTGTGCCGGACAACGCCCGCCAACGGTTGCGCTGAGCCCCCGCGCAAATAGTCAAAGTAAAACTGCGGAATCAGCGCAGAAATCACATCATCTCCGCGATTCCAACCCAGCCGCTCGGCCTCAAGCACGTGGCGCTCCAGCTCCACCAGCCGCACCGAACCCAGCCGCAATTTCCACAACGCCCGCGCAGGGTGCAGCAAATCCAGATGGGCCGCCAGCCGCGG
>Ga0209526_10000332_pt1 | contig 29556 bp, 31 predicted proteins | sample JacPinW_OM2H0_M1_FD_188566 | JGI IMG/M metagenome (GOLD analysis project Ga0209526, IMG submission 188566) | Forest soil microbial communities from Algoma, Ontario, Canada - Jack Pine, Ontario site 1_JW_OM2H0_M1 (SPAdes) (version 2) | ecosystem: Environmental > Terrestrial > Soil > Boreal... | reverse complement strand
GCTGGTCCGGCCGCGGCCGACCAGCGCGCTCCGGCCTCCGCGGGACCGGGGGCCGTCCGGTCAAGATCGTGGAAACGCCGACCGGCCGCCTGGTCGGGACGGTGGACGAGCCGTCCGCCCACGTGCTGGTGCACTCCGGCGCCGTCTACGCGCACCAAGGCGAGATGTACCTGGTCACCAGCCTGGACCTAGCCGATGGCGTGGCCCTGGTGGAGGCGGCGGATCCTGGTTACGCGACCTCCGCCCGGGAGGTCACCGCGATCGAGGTGGCCGCCGAACTGCGCCGCTCGGCCTGGGGTGATGCCGCGGTGCATTTCGGTGACGTTCAGGTGACCAGGCAGGTCACCTCGTTCGTCCGGCGTGGGTTGGAGACAGGCCGTCCCCTTGGTGAGGAGCCGCTCGACCTGCCGCTACGCACCCTGCGCACGCGCGCCGTCTGGTGGACGATCCCGGACAGCCAGCGGTCGAGCCTGGCCGACCTGGGCGTCGACCTGCCCGGGGCCGCACACGCCGCCGAGCACGCCTCGATCGGGCTGCTGCCGCTGTTTGCCGCCTGCGACCGTTGGGACATTGGCGGGGTATCGGCCGATGTCCACCCCGCGACCGGTCAGCTGACCGTTTTCGTGTACGACGGGCATGACGGAGGTGCGGGTTTTGCTGAACGGGGCTACCAGGCGGCGGCGGAATGGCTCCGCGCCACCGCGGAGGCCATTCGCAGCTGTGAGTGCCAGGCAGGCTGCCCATCCTGCATCCAATCCCCCAAATGCGGTAATGGCAATGAGCCGCTCTCCAAGAATGGCTCGGTCCTGCTGCTGGAGAGCCTGCTAGCCGGCTGCCGCGGCCGCTGACCAGCCGTCGGCTCACGGCTTCGGATCGCGGCTCGCCAGACGCAGTCGCAGCTAGCGGCTTGGGCCCGCGGCTTGGGCATCGCGGCTTGCGCATCGCGGCTTGCGCGTAGAGGCTTGCGCGTCGCGGCTTGCGCGTCGCGGCTTCTGATCGCGCGTCGCGGCTTTGCTCGCGGCGTCGGCGTCCGGCTCGCCAGCCGCAGCCTCGGATCGCGGCGTCCCGGCTCCGGACGGGTGGCGGGCGTCCCCGGCAGCCATCGGCCGACGCGCCGCAAACCGGGTCGGCGACGGCCCAAAATGGCTGATGCTGAGTCGGCCGGCCGCGGGCCCCCGGGTGCCGCCGGCCGCGGCCGAGACGGACCCCATGCCCAGGTCAAAGAATGCACGAAGAGTTTCCCCTCGGACTCTCGACGTAACGGCCCAACGTCCGGCAGCATGGGGTTAAGTGCCGTAATCGGCGCCTTCTGCGCGTGACTGGTTGGTAACTTGGCCTTGATGCGCATAGGCTTTGCTGGATGACGGGCCCGGCTCTGCCCCCCCCGGAGCCGGACCGTATGGCGACCCCCGCTCTCCCCCCCGGCGGGGGTCGCCCCATTGTGGTCGGGGCCGGTTTCCATTCCGATGGAAGCCGGCCCCACCTCTGTCGGGAGCGGCCCAGACTCGGCCGGGAGAGGCCCCACGAGCCCCGGCCGGAGCGAGCCGCCGGCGGTGCCTGGGACCTAGCATCAGCCGCGCCCGAAGCCCCCACGCGGCGACTCGTGACCCGCTACCCGAAGCCCCGACGCCGCGAGTTGAGGCCGCATCGACGCATGCTCCCGGGTGATGCAACTCCGGCAATGTAAGAGGCCGGACCGATCGAGATCACGAATCGATCACGTCCGGGGGCTATGCTCCCGCGCAGATCCGTCGTAGAAAGGTGTCACGGACTCGCGTCCGGACACGGCAACCGGAGTACCCACGCGCGACCAGCCGCGGGAGGCGTGCCGAGGCAGGAGCGGTGACGGTCGGCGGACGCCCACCAAGTGGCGTCGCGGCCAAGTGACCTGCCCGGCGGATAAGGTGCACGCTTGGTAACCCGGGTGTGACGTGTCAGGGAACGGCGCCCCGGTGGGGCGCCGTTCGCTTTGCGCTCCGACAGGACAGATGCCGCCCGCCGATCCCGTAAGATCACTTGCCGTGGGTCGGACTCACGGAATCGTTGGGGTCCGGAGTCCCTCGAATCACGACGCTTGATGGCAATCCGGCGGACCCGGCACGATTCGCGATGCCCCATGCACACGCGTGAAACACGGGGTGCGCGAGACTAGAGCCAGGAGCGCAGGAGGGGAGAGCATCCGATGGCCAAGCCGGCACCGCCGCAGTCTCTGCACCAAGACCGCGAGCAGTCAGTCGGCGACCTGGTAGCGCAGGCCGTCAAGGACGTCACCCAGCTGCTCAGGTTCGAGCTCGACCTGGCCAAGCTCGAACTGCGCGCAGACGCCCGCCGCCTGATCCTGGCGGCCGCGCTGCTCGTCATCGCTGCCCCGGCCGCAGGCCTCGTCTTGGTGCTGTGCAGTTTCGCACTGGCCTATGGGCTAATTCCGGCCTTCGGCGTTTCGGACTGGCAAGCCTTCCTGATCGTGGCCGGCCTGTACGCGCTCCTGGCCGTCGTGGCCAGTCTGATCGTGCGGCGGAAGGTGCGCGGGATGAGCGGTCTGCGCGACACAAGGAAGACCGTCCAAGAGGACCTCGCGATGCTAAAGCGCGACGAGGAGAGCCCGGCCAGGCCGGCGGTCGGGGCAGGGTGAGCCGTGGCAACCCTGCGGGGTGAGACGACGATCTACGTCGACGGCCCGTGGTCGCACCGCGCGGTCAGCGCGAACGGGACCCGGTTCCATATCGCTGAGCAGGGCGAAGGACCGCTAGTGCTACTGCTGCACGGTTTCCCCCAGTTCTGGTGGACCTGGCGGCAGCAGCTGGAGACGCTGGCGGACGCGGGTTACCGGGCGGTCGCGGCCGACCTGCGAGGATACGGCGGCAGCGACAAGCCGCCACGGGGATACGACCTGGTCACGGCCGCCTCTGATGCCGCCGGGCTGGTACGGGCGCTGGGCGAGGCCAACGCGGTCGTGGTTGGCCACGACTGGGGAGGCTTGGTGGCCTGGACCATGGCCGCCTATTTCCCCAAGGTGGTGCGGCGGCTCGCGATCGTCTCCGTCGCGCACCCGCTGCGGATGCGATCCGCCGTTCTCACAGATCCCTTGGGCCAGGGCAGGCACAGCGGGTATGCGTTCGGATTCCAGGTTCCGGTGTTGCCGGAGCGGCAGTTGGTCAGGGACGACGCCCGGCGTGTTGGGCGGATGTTGCACTCCTGGTCGCGCCCAGGCTGGCCCGACCCGGAAACCGAGCGGCGCTACCGAGCCGCGATGTGCATACCGTCGGTGGCACACTCTGCGCTGGAGTATCACCGATGGTTCGCGCGCTCCCGGGTACGGCCGGACGGGATGCGTTACGCGAGCCGCATGCGCGCGCCGATCCAGGCGCCCACCCTGCACCTGCACGGGGCGCTCGACACTTGCGTGCTGCCAGGTACCGCGCGCGGATCCGGCCGGCATGTGGACGGCCCGTACCGGTGGCGGCTGCTCGACGGCTCCGGCCATTTCCCGCAAGAAGAGCAGCCGGACCGCTTCGACACCGAGCTGACCGGCTGGCTGGCGGACCCAGAACCCGAACGATGATGCCGCGCACACCGGGCGACGCGAGCCGGGACAGGGATTCCGCCGGCCGCCCGCGCAGCGCCCGGCCGCGCGATGCGCTGGGGCGGCCGCTGCCCCACGGTGCTCCAGGTGAGGAACGCGTTCCGGACGACCTGCTGCTGCCGCCCGAGGAGGCCCTGGTGCTCGCCCAGCGGCTGCTCGATTCCGACCGCCCTTTCCACGCTCATGAGGTCCTTGAGGCGTCGTGGAAGGCGGCGCCGGACGCGGAGCGCGAGCTGTGGCGCGGGCTGGCACAGGTAGCGGTGGGTCTCACCCACGCGCAGCGCGGCAATACCCAGGGAGCCGCCGCGCTGCTCCGCCGGGGCGGTCAGGCCGTGGGCCGGTACGCCGCGGCCGCGCCGCACGGCGTCGACGCCACCGGGATCGCCCGGGCGTGCGCGCAGCTTGCGGCGCGGATAGAGACGGACGGCGCCGGAGCAGTGCCAGTGCAGGACCTGCGGCTGCGGCTGACAGCGGGGTGACGGCGCGCTGGCCTGGCCGGGGCTTCGGGCGTGTCTCGTAGATCTTCAGCCTGCTGCGCGTCCGGCGCTCGCGACGGCCAAGATCCAGGAGATGGGCCCCAAGATCCAGGAGATAGGCCCTAGTCGCACTTCTGCGTGGACACGCCTGACGTGGCGTTGCCCCCGGCCTGGGCGTCGGGCGTGACCTCGGAGGCGGTCAGCGCGAACCCGGTGTCGGTGACACCGACCGCCGCTGCGAAGACCACGCCGTCCACCTGGCCGTCCGGGGCGAGCAGCGGGCCGCCCGAGTTCCCCGGCTCGACCAGCGCCCGCACGTCGTAGATCTGGCGGGTCACCATGGTCGACTGGTAGATGTTCGGGGCCTGGGCCTTCTGGTCCCGGCCGATTCGCGCAGGCACCGCCGTGAAGGACTTGTCCAGCGGGTACCCGGCGACTATCGCACTGTCGCCCGGGTTGGCGGGCCCGGCGAAGGCTAGCGGCGTGGCGTTAAGACCTGGCACATAGAGCACCGCGACGTCTCGTCCCGGGTCAAAGTAAACTACCCTCGCCGCGAAATGGTTCCCCAGCCGGGTGATGATCTGCTGGTCCTGATTAACGCCCGCGACCACATGCGCGTTCGTCATCACGTGGTCGGGCGCGAACACGAACCCTGAACCCTCGATTCGGCGTGAGCAAGACGTTGCGACCCCCATCACCTTCACGATGCTGTCGCGGGCGTGAACCAGGCCGGCGGAGAGGACGACCCGCGGGTCAGGCGGCGCCACGGCGGCCGCGGACTCGGCGCCCAGCGAACCGAAGACAGATGTGTACGGGCCGCTGGCCAGCAGGCTGCGAAAGTCGGAGAACATCGTCTTTGCCGCCGGGGGCATGACCTGGTCCATCCCTTTCAGCACCGCGGACCGGTTCACCTGGCTGGAGATCGCCGCGAAAGGCGCGTTCACCACAGCGGAACCGATCAGCCAGGCGATGAGCAGCACAGACAGCACGCTCACGGCGGCGCCGGCCGCGGAGTCGACGAAGGTGGCTGGCCGCCAGCTCACCCGCGAGCGGATCATTGCCCCTACCGCGGAGGCCAGCAGTTGGCCGATCATCGCCGCCAGGAAAACCACGACGATGGCCACCAGGGCCTGCCTGGACTGCTGATGGGTGAATGAGCCGGCGATCGACGGCGCGAACAGGGCACCGATCGCAGCGCCGCCGAGGAAGCCGGCAAAGCTCAGCACGCCGATTATGAAGCCCTGGCGGTAGCCGGCCACGGCGAACGCGGCCGCGAGCGCGATCAAGATCAGGTCAAGCAGATCACCCGACACGTGCCCCACCGTATAGCGCGCCAGCCGATGATTTGGCCCGTCCCCAGTCGGCTGCCGTTCACAGATGTCAGCCGCGGGCGGCGGACGCGAGCGCGTCCGGCGGCAGGTCCTCCTCGTGACCACGGTCCCAGGGTCGTTCCCAGCCACCCAGCGCGAGCAGCAAATCGACCAAGGCGGCAGTGAAGCCCCACACCAGCATTCCGTGCACCCGGAATGCGGGGCCAGCGGGGCCAGAAGGATGGCGGATGGTAAGCCGGTGGTCTGGGTCGGCGAGCTCGGAGAGCGGCACCCGGGCGCATCCGGTCACCTCGGTGGGGTCGCCTGGGGTGACCGGGCCCGGCTGGCGCCACCAAGCGAGCACCGGCGTGACGGAGAACCCGCTCCGACTGATGAACAACTCCGGCAGCACAGCGAGCACCTCCACCCCGGAAGCGTCGACACCTGCCTCCTCGGCGGCCTCCCTGAGTGCCGCGGCGACCGGGCCGCCGTCCGATTCCTCGATCGCCCCGCCTGGAAAGGCTGGCTGGCCCGCGTGCCGGCGCAGCCACGGGCCCCGCTGGACAAGCAGCAGGTCGGGGCCGTCCGGCCCGTCCCCGAAGAGCATGAGTACCGCCGAGGGCCGACTGTTGCCCGCTGGCGGGCGCAGAGCCGGCGGGACGGGCATCCGTGGTGCCGCGGCGGCCAAGTCGCGGAGCCAGCCAGGTACCCCGGTCATGAGAATGGACCCGCCTTGACCAGTGCACGGGCCGTTTTCTCGTCCGTGGGCCCCTCCCCGTAGGCCGGGCAGAGCCTGGCCAGCGGGCATACCCCGCAGGCGGGCCTGCGCGCGTGACACATCCGCCTACCATGCCAGATCAGCCGGTGGGAGAGCATTGTCCACTCTGACCGCGGGATCAGGGCGCCGACCTCGTGCTCGATCTTGACGGGGTCGTCCTGCGTCGTCCAGCCGAAGCGGCGGGCCAGCCTGAAGAAGTGCGTGTCCACGGTGATGCCGGGCACGCCGAACGCGTTGCCAAGCACGACGTTCGCCGTCTTGCGGCCGACACCCGGCAGGGTGACCAGGTCGCGCAGCCGCGGCGGCACCTCGCCGCCGAACCGGTCACAGAGCGCCTGGCCGAGGCCGATGAGGCTCGTGGTCTTGGCCCTGAAGAACCCGGTGGACTGAATGATCTTCTCGACCTCATCGCGGTCGGCGGCCGCGTAGTCCGCGGCCGTCCGGTAACGGGAGAAGAGCACGGGCGTCACCATGTTGACCCGCTTATCCGTGCATTGCGCGGACAGGATCGTGGCCACGAGAAGCTCGAGCGGGGAGGTGAAGTCGAGCTCGCAATGCGCGTCGGGGTAGAGCGAGGCCAGTTCGCGGTTGATGCGACGGGCCCGGCGGACCAGTGCGGTCCTCGAAGGGGGATCCTGGATCACCTTTCAAGACTATTGAGCCCAGGGCCTGCACCGTGCACCGCGCAGCAGTCCAGCCGGAAGGGCACCCCAGCGGCTGGATCGGGCGGAGTCAGGTGGCGGCCGAGCACGACGGCGGCCACCCACCTGGCGCCCGCCTGCCGCAGCGCCACGCTGGCCGACTGCACGCTCCCGCCGGAGACCCAGGTGTCGTCGAGCAGCAGGACGGCCGCGCCCCGCACCGGCTGCGCCGCCTGGAAGCGATCCGGATCCAGGTCACGCACCCACGGGTGATCATGACCACGGGCGACCAGGCTGGCCCACGGCAAGGCGACATACGGCGCGACCAGTGCGGCAAGCGGATGCGGCCCGGGACGGCTGCGCCCGCTGGGCACGACACACAGATGGGTGGGTGCCGGCATCCCGGCCTTCCGCCGGACGCACCGGCCGTGATCGCGCAGGAAGACGAGCAGCAGTGCACGCAGGGCGGACCGGGCCGCTGGAGCAACGTCCCGGGCGGACTTGTACAGCCAGAGATCCCTGGCCAGGCTGCTTCCCTTGATCGAGTAGGCGATCGGCACGACGACATCCGCGAGTCCGCCAGGAACGCTCTCAGCATGCAGTTCGCACTGGAAGCACCGGGTGTAACCAGGTCCGACCGGCGCCCAGCAGACCCCGCACAGCCCGGGGCCCGGGGCCGCCGGGGCTCGCAGGCTGATGGCGTGCTGGGCTGTCCGGGCACGCAGGTCCTGCCATACCGCCGATGGCCCGCCTGGCTGGCTCCGCGCTAACCCGCACATGCGCGGATGCTACGGCGCGGCACTGACGATTTACCTGGCTGCGCGGCCCCGAGGCAGCCGGGCTGGTGACCAGTGCTCGCCCAGACCCGCGTACCCGGCAGCGAGCATCGCCAGGCCGAAAGCGCTGGCTGCGGCGAGCGCTGCCCGGTGAGGGCCGGTCTGGCTTCGGCTAAAACCGCCCGCGGCGGTTCGAGGTTTCCGCTGCGATCACGAAGAGTTCCGATATGCTTACCCAGGGCAACGCGGGCTGCACACCACCCCGCGGACCAGCCTGAATGGCCTACATAACGCATTTCAGAAGTCCGGCGTAATTGCCTCATTTCGGCCGTCCGGACACAGCCAACCTTCGCCGGGATGACGCTAGATGCCTACGCAGGAAACTGCCGGACAGCCAGAGGGCCCGGCCCTGGCAAACCTGAACGGCCTGCGCGGGACGAGCCTCGCGGCGCTGCTACGGCGGCACTGGATGCTGGCGATCCTGCTGGCAGCGGGGCTAGCCCTGCGCGTCCTGGCGCAGATCGCCTACCGCCCCGCGCTGCTCTACATCGACTCGATCAAGTACCTGTACGGCGCCTATCCGGGCAATGACCCGCCCGGCTACCTGCTCGTGCTCAAGCCCTTCCTGGCCGTCGGCAACCTGGACGTCGTCGCCGCCGTGCAGCACCTGCTCGGGCTGGGCATGGCCGTGGCCCTGTACGTGGTGATGTGCCGCCGCGGCGTGCCCCGCTGGCTCGCCGCCCTGGCCACCGCGCCCATCCTGCTCGACGGCTACCAGCTCCAGATGGAGCAGACGATCATGCCCGACACGCTGTTCGAGGCACTGATCGTCACCGGCCTGGCCATCCTGCTCTGGCCACCCCGCCCGAAACGCTGGATGATCGTCGCCGCCGGGTTCGCCCTGGGCGCCTCCGCCCCCGTCCGCCAGATCGGCGAGATCCTCATTCTGCCGGCCGTTATCTACCTGCTCGTCGTCATCCCCGGCTGGCGCGCCAAGCTCACTAACGCCGCCACCATCTGCGCCGCCTTCGCCCTGCCGATCCTCGCGGTCAGCTACCGCGACTACGTTGCCATCAAGCACTTCGCGCTGGCGCCCTACGCGCAGAGCACCATCTACGGGAGGGCGGCGGCGGCGGCTGACTGTCGGACGCTGCGGCTCCCCGCTTACGAACAGTCACTGTGCCCGACACGTCGTGAGCAGGCTGTTGGCCCTGATCGCCTCGACCATGGCGCGCTCTCGCCGGTCAAGAGCTACAAGCCCCCGCCAGGCCTGCATGGCTACATGATCGCCTCCGACTTCAGCCGCCGCGTCATCGCGCAGCAGCCGCTAGGCGTCCTGCGCGCGGTAGCCCGGGACGCGGTGAAGGTGTTCGCCCTCCAGCGGGTGCAGGCCACAGGCGACACTCCGATCAGCCGCTGGCAGTTCCAGGCGGCTTACCCCTCTTACCCGCCCTACATCGCATTCCAGCGCGGGCGGCTCCGGTTCGCGGAGACGACCCCGAGCGGCCGGCTGAAGGTTCTCGGGCGTGGCCAGCCCTTCGGTGGTGGCCCCCCCGTGGTGGTCAGGCCCGTCGCCTCGTTCCTGCGCGTCTACCAGCTCGGTGGGGGCTACGCCCCCGGGCCGCTGCTCCTGCTGGCCGCCGTGGCCGGCCTGCTCGGCAGCCTGGGCCTCCTGCGCCGACGCAGCACCCTGACCCAGCGTGAGACGGCCGCCGCCTGCCTAGTCAATGTCCTGGCTGCCGCCGGGGTGCTGCTCGGCTCCGATGTTTTCGAGTTCAGCTGGCGCTACCAACTCCCGGCACTGGTTACCCTTGTGCCAGCTGGTGCCCTGGGCACTACCGTTGTCATCGGCTTCCTCACGGCGCGCCGCGGGCAGCCAGCCGGGCCGCCGGTCTCGTCCCAGCCGGTGCGGCCGGCCTCCACGCTCAGTGACGAGCACCCCGGCCTGCAGGCGAAAGACCGCGCGTCCGCCGGTTAAGCTCCCTCAGGGAGCCAGACGACAACCGCAACTCCCTGCCAGGATGACATTTATGCCACTTCGCTCAACAGCTGGCGGCCGGCCGGCCGGCCAGGTTGGGGCCAAGGTGGGTCCCCGCGGCTTGCCGGGGACCAGCCCGCAGAAGACCAGCCCGAGGAAGTCTGGCCCTCGCAAGTCTGGCCTGCGAAAGCCCAGCCTGCGGAGGCCTGGCCTGCGCGGGATGAGCCTGGCCGCACTGCTACGGCGGCACTGGCTGCTGGCGATCTTGATGGCAACGGGCCTGGCCCTGCGCGTCCTGGCGCAGATCGCCTACCGCCCGGCCCTGCTCTACATCGACTCGGTCAAGTACCTGTACATAGCGAACGGAGCCGACCCGGTCGGCTATCGCGTCTTGCTCAAGCCCCTCCTGGCAGTCGGCAACCTGGACGTGGTCGCCGCCGTGCAGCACCTGCTCGGCCTGGGCATGGCCGTGGCCCTGTACCTGCTGATGCGCCGCCGCGGCGTGCCCCGCTGGCTCGCCGCCCTGGCCACCGCGCCCATCCTGCTCGACGGCTACCAGCTCCAGAACGAGCAGACCATCATGCCCGACACCCTTTTCGAGGCACTAATCGTTACTGGCCTGGTCATCATGCTCTGGAGGCCCCAGCCGAAACGCTGGATGATCATCGTCGCTGGAATCACCCTCGGCGCCTCTGCCACTGTGGCCCAGATCGGCCAGATCCTCATCCTGCCGGCCGTCCTCTACGTGCTCGTCGCCATCCCCGGCTGGCGCGCCAAGCTGACCAAGGCCGCCGCCCTCTGCGCCGCCTTCGCCCTGCCCATCCTCGTCTACTGCTCGGTGTCACTCGTGGATAACGGGCACTTCAGGCTGGCGTACACGGGAAGCAACGACCTCTACGGGCGGCTCGTGACCGCGACCAACTGCCAGTCCCTCAACCTCCCGGCATACGAGCAGGCCCTGTGCCCGACCCGCGAGCAAGTAGTCGCGCTTGGCATCGACGGCCTCGAACACGACCGAAAGTCGCCTCTGCGGCTCTATGTGCCGCCGTCGGACATGAGTTTCTCGGGTGTCGTCGCTGACTTCAATCGCCGGCTGGAGCGGCACGACCCGGTCGGCATCGTGCTGGCCATCGGCAAGGACGCCACGAAACTGTTCGCCCTCCAGCGGGTGCAGGCCCGGGGCGACACACCGATCACCCGCTGGCAGTTCCAGCACCACTACCCGCAGTTCAGTCCTTACGTCTCCATCAAGAATGGTCAGCTCCAGATAGGGCAGCAGCCCACGGGTGTGGTGCAGGTTCTCGGCCGGGGCCAGCCCTTCGGCGGCGGCAACCCGGCGGTGGTCAGGCCGCTCGCCTCGTTCCTGCGCGCCTTCCAGCTGGATGGCGGCTACACGCCCGGGCCGCTGTTCCTGCTCAGCGTGGTGGCCGGTCTGCTCGGCAGTCTGGCCGTAGTGCGCCGCCGCGCCACCGACGCGCAGCGAGCGACGGCCACCGCCTGCCTGCTGGTCTTCACGGCAGGCGCGGCGGTGCTGCTCGGCTCGGACGTGTTCCAGTTCAGCTGGCGCTACCAGCTCCCCGCGCTGGTCACCCTGCCACCTGCGGGAGCCCTTGGCCTCACGGTCATCGGCGGCTACTTCGCGGCCCGCCGCCGCAAGCCCGCGGGATCTGAGCTTCCCCGCCAGGTGCCCCCGCCTGCCGGGGAGGCCGGGACCGGCAGCCAGCCGCCGGCCGGGGACGCCGGGGGCAGGAACGAACCGCTCGGCGTGTGAGGGTGTGCCCCTCAGGGGCAGGTCCCCTTAGGACAGGCCCTTCACGCCGGGACGATGATCAGCGGCCGCGGCGCAGCGTGCGGAGGGGCACGGGCCAGGAGTCGGCCACGGACAGCGCCAGCACGGCCACCAGGGGAAGCAGGACAACTGCGGGAAGCCAGCCCGGCGCGTGGGCGGTGACGGTGGCCGAGATGAGCGCCCCAGCGATGAGGGCAGCGAAGACGCCCAGGCTGCGAGCGAGCCCTTCCGGCTTTTTCCCGGTGCTGAGCACCGCCACGATCCCGGTGAGCGTCCCCGTGAGGTATGTCGTCGACATCTGGCCAAGCTGCCGCACGGCGGCGGCCTGGATTCCCATCGACACGGACAGCAGCGCGAGCAGCACCAGCTGGGCGGTTCGGCCTGGGCGTCCGCCCTGTAGCTCCCAGCCCACGCAGAATGCGGCCAGGATGCAGAATTCGGCCGCCAGGGCGGCTGTGACACTGGGTGGCCAGGTCGCACTCGGGCCAGCGGACCCGGCCACCCGCTGACCAGCGGACCGAGCGGCGATGGGCGCGCCGATGAGCACCCCGCAGGTGTAGCTCACCAAGGCCACGCCGCATGGGATGGCCAGGTTCGCATCATGGGACCCGGCGGCGATGCCCAGCAGGACCATGGTCCCGGTGACCACGCTGCTGAAGACGTGACCCAGATGCAGGAAGCAGGCGGCATCCACCGCGCCCGTTGGCAGCGTAAGCAGCACGACCAGCACGTCCCGCCGCCGCCCGGACAGGTCACGTTTCACGATCGGGCCTGCTGGCGGTTGCGGCGGCCAGGATGCGCCGCACCTCGGGGATCTTGTCGGCGGCCAGCCGGAGGGGTTCCTCGTCCGGCTGTGGCCGGACCGCAGGCCGCTCGCCCGCTCGTACCGCCCTGGCGACCTCTGCCCGCCCGGCGACCAGCTTCCCCCTGGTGAACCGCCGAGGAGCGCCCGCTGTGCATAGAGGCCGACCCTATCGACCGCAGTCGCGAACTGCCCTGGCAGGTGCCGTAGTCGCCCCCGACCCCGCCATCTCGGCCGGCACGTACACAATCAGGGCGCCGCTCCCGGTCCCGATGTCGAGCACGACGGTTCCGGGATGCGACACCTCGGACCCCGCACGAATTCCGGACTGGCGGCCGACTGGGGTCAGGCTGCGCGCTGGTTACGCGAGCCGGCCGCCCTCGCGGCGATCAGGTCGCTCACGCCGCCGATGGTCTCACCAAGACCGCCCCGGGAGGCGCGGCTGACTGCGGTCCGTGCCATCACCGCCCCTTCCGACACGAGGCGGCGCACTTCAGGTGAAGTCCTTATCGACCGCCAGGACGAGCGCGCCCGTTCCAGGCCGTCCCGGCCGCTATTGACACCGACCAGGTAGCCGGCCACGAACCCGATGATCGTTTCCATTGATCTGCCTGCCTTGTCAGGGTCCGGCTGTGCGAGCTTGCGCCCGCGCAGCGTCACATCTCGCGGAGTTCGAGGTAACGCTTGATGTCCGGCAGCGACTGGATGATCGCCGCCAGGACCGCCGCGAGCACGGCGGCCTTGATCAGCTTCGTAATCATGGATTGCCTCCTAGTGGCTCGATCTCGTCGGGTGCGAAGTACAGGAACCGGCCGTGGTTGCGCTGCATCTCAGCGGCCGGGTCGTCCTCGGGGATGAGCGCAAGGTGGACGTTGCCGTCGACGTCGAACAGCACGGCCTCTACGAGCGCCGTACGGCCGACCAGGAAGAGGTCTTGTGCATCGGCCCGCCGGGCCCCGGGGCACATGCGGACCCGACTGCCCCGGGCGACCCGGACCCCGGCGATCTCGACATGATCAGTCTCCGGGGAGACAGAACTGTCCGCACCGGGATCCCACCAGGGCACGCGGCCGGGGGTCACGGCGTTCCCGGTCAGCTCGCCGACCTGGGGGAAGCCACCCACCCGCGGGAAGCCACCGGGTTGCGGGAAGCCACCCACCTGCGGGAAGCCACCAGGTTGCGGGACATGGCTGGCCTCAGCCTGCCCGGGACTGCCGGCCCGCCCGGGACTGCCGGCCTCCCCAGAACCACCGGGCACCATCGGCCTCAGGTAGCGGATGGCGCCGTGCATGCGCTCCAGCATCTCCGGCGGCAAGTGGTCGAGCCGGTCCAAGAGCGCGGCGGCCCTGGGATCGGTATCGCGGGCCTCGCGCTTCTCGGCGTCGGTCAGCGTCAGCGTGCGCAAGGTGAGGATCTCGTCGATCTCCGTTGAGTCAAAGAGCTCACCCGCGCTCTCCGCGGCGATCTCCGGATGGTCGTACAGGATGACCGGGGACGAGAGCACCAGCTCACGGCAGCCTTCCGGGCCCGCGAGCACCGGCCACGTGCCGGTGTTGACGCATTCCCCGACCATCCCCGCCGCCCACTCGGGAGGATCGGTCATCGACAGGAACTTGCCGCCTGGCACCGCGATCAGGGAGTGCGTGGCGACCAGGGCGAACCGGAGGCCGTCGGCGCGCCGCCGCAGCGGCCCGTCCGGCTCCGTGTGGTTCTCCACCCGCACCCTCAGCCGCAGCGCACCGTAGGGGCCAGGCAGCCGCTCCGCGTCCAGCCGGATGATCCCGCTGAGAGCCGCCCGCCGGCGGACAAGCCGGCCGGCGACGCGCCCGCTGGAATCGGTGAGGTCCTCCGCGCTCTCATCACCCGCGGCCTGGAACGGGATCTCGATCTCCGCATCCAGCAGTGCGGTGAGGGGGGCGGTCGCGCGCTGCTCTCGTTCGGCTGCTTCATCCCAGGAGGTGACCTCGGACCCGTCCACCTGCAGCGAGCCCACCTCGCTGAAGCCGGTTCCGGGCGTGAAAGCCTGCACGGTCCGGCGCTGCAGCTGGAGGAAACGGACTACCGCCGTGATCTCGGCGTCGGCAGCGCATTCGAGCACGCACTCGGTCTGCGTGGCGGATGGCTCACACTCATCGACGACCCGGTACGCCGGAGGCATCAGAACGCCGAACTGGAAACGCTCCTGGTTCTTCTGGGCGGAGCCCCGGTAGGGGTAGAGCAAGTACCCCTCGTACAGGATCGCGTCGGCCACCCGCCGCGCGTAGTCGAACTCCTTCATGGCCTCCCTCGCGGGCGCTTCGCCTGACAGTGCCCTCTGGCCTGCCTCTGGCATGACGCACGGAGGCGCGCAAGTTGGCTGAGCGGGAGGCGGCGGGTCCGCCGCAGCCGCCCCGCGGCTCATGGCTGATCCTGTGATGCCTCGGCCAGCAGCGCGGCCACCGTGGCGTCCCAGGTGGGAAGCGCCTTGCGGTTCTTGAAGCGGATCAGCTCATCCAGCGTCTGGCGGCTCATCCGGATCCACGCGCTGTTAGGAAAATGCGCGTCGACGGACTCCCGCCACACGCTCACCGGGAGCCGGAACGCGGCCTCCTTGCTCCAGGGCACCTGCTGCACCTGGAGGCGGCCGTCGGCGCTGCCGAAGATGGTCCCGCTGAACAGCATCAGCAGCGGGATCTCACCGGAGTCCAGCGCGCTGAAATAGCGGGTGGAGGCGATTTCCAGGTCGTAGGTGAACGGCACCGGCAGGTCGAGCTGGGTGCTGCCGGTGAAGGAGGGCACCATCGCGTTGAGCATGGCGAACTGGAGTGGCTTGAGGGTGTCGGACCATCGCTGCGTCTCACCGAACAGGTCGTTCAGCCGTTCCGCCTCGGCATCGGTGTAGCGGCGGCGCATCGGCTCGATCCTGATCTGGCACCGCAGCGCGATCGCTTCCACCCGCTGGCCGGTCGTCTCGCTGATCCGGAGCTGGAGCGTAAAAGACGGCACTACCGCATAACGTTCCGCTCGCGCGCCGATGAAGTCGAACGAGAGCTCGGCCATCTCACGGCTCCGGGACGAGGTCTTTGGCGCGGGACCGCACTCCGGCCAGGAAGGCGTCGATGCTCTCCCGGGCCTCCGTGCCACCGTCGAAGCCCTTCCACAGCATGCGCATCCGGCCTGCCAGCTCATAACAGGCGTCGATCGGCACGACGAAGTACTCCACGGCCGAGCCGCTGCGGCAGATCAGCACCGCCTCGACGTCGTGCTCGGGCGCATTGAGCAGCGGATGCGCCTCGGCCAGCCGCGCCCAGGCCTGCAGGTCGAGCATGCATTCGGTGGCGCCGGCCGGGCTCGGGTAGAACCCGCTCACCTCGCCGCGCTGCGAGCTGTACAGAAAGAACGCCAGTCCGACCGGGATCTGCAGTTCGTCCCACTCGGCCACGGACAGGGCCCGCGACGGGTCACGGACGTAGCGGTCGGGCACCCCGTGGTACCGGCCGCCGCCGGCACGGCCGTGGGTGAACAGGAGGTAGCACGCCCGGCACACGCACATCAGGCTGGACGCCTCGAGGTCCGCGACATGGCTGTGGCTCGGACCCACCTCCGTGGCACACATCTCGCACCGTTCCTGCTCCCGACCCGCCTGGGAGGCACCTTCGACCTGGGGCGCACGGGTGTCCTGGAAACCAGGGGTGTCCTGGGCAGCACGAGGGCCCTGGGACGCGCCCGCATCCTGCGGTGCCGACGGGGATTCCAGGAACCTGCGCAGCCCGGCCTGGCCCGTCACGACCGCACCACCTCCTGTGGCGCCGGGATCGCGACCCTGACCCCCTGGCTGTCGGCGAGCAGCGGAAGCGGGTCGAGATGGGTGGCTGCGTCGGCCAGGCCCTTGCCCGCGGCCCGCACGTCATAGCTGGTGCCGCATTCGGCACAGTCGAGCCGCTCGCCGGCGAGCAAGGCCCGTGCCAGCGAGGATCCGCAGGCGGCACACACATCCCGGTAGGCGTACAGGGTGCCGCGGACCGAGCAGACGAGCACCGGCACTCCGCCCGCCACGGTGGTGACCGGACGCCCGTTGGGCGGGCCGAAGCCCGGCAGGGCGACCCAGCTGGGATCGCCCGCCGCGACCGCCGCGGCTGACCCGGGGAGCCCGCCGTCTGGCCCCGCCGCGGCCTGGCCAGGTGCGCGGGCCAGGCCGGGCGGGCCGCTGCCGATCTGCAGCAGCGTCTGCTGGCCGGGCGGCTCGGTTACGCCCTCCACCACCACCTCGGTGACCTCGGGCGCGGCCTCCTCGACAGCGCCCTCGATGGCCAGCCGGACCGTCACGGTGGATGACGGGCAGCCGTGGCAGGTGCCCTCAAGCCGGAGGTGCGCGACACCATCGTCGGTCACGCCCAGGTACTCCACCCCGCCCGCGTGCGAGCCGAGGTAGGGACGCACCCGGTCCAGGGCACGCTGAATCCTGGTGTCCACGTCCAGCGGATGCAGGTCGTGCAGCAGCAGCAGGCTCTCCACCAGGGGATCTGCCAGCAGCCTGTCGAGCACCGCCGCGCCTGCCTCACCCTCCTCCTGCAGCACCGCCATGATGTGGCCCAGCCCGTCACCGTACAGGCCGAGCAGAACGCGGACCAGTTCCTCCGCCGCCGGGGCCGCCCTGCCCCCGCTCGCCTGCAAGATGCCGACCAGTTCCTCGACTCGAGCCCCGACCTGCCGCACCTGGGCCATCCGCCTCGCCTCTCCGCCGGCCGGTCAATCGGCCGATCAGCTCAATGCCAAACCAGGTCCTGCCCGGCCCGCGGGACCGGGCCGGACCCGCCCGGTCAGGTCGCCAGGATGGCCGCCATCGGCGTGTGGATCTTCTCCAGCAGCTTGCCGTTCCCGAGGGACATGTGCACGCCGCACGGCAGGCAGGGGTCGAAGCTGCGGACCGCCCGCATGATGTCGATGCCCTTGAAGTTGTCCGGCTGGTTCTCCTCGAAGATCGGCGTGTTCTGCACCGCGTCCTCGTAGGGACCGGGAGTCCCGTAGCTGTCGCGCACGCTGGCGTTCCAGGGTGTCGGCGGGTACGGGTGGTAGTTCGCGATCTTCCCGTCGCGGATCACCATGTGGTGCGACAGCACGCCGCGCACGGCCTCGGTGAATCCGCAGCTGTTGGCCTCGTCCGGGACGTCGAACGGTTCCCACGTCTTGGTGTGACCGGCCCGTACCTCGGCGAGGGCCTTCTCCATGAAATGCAGCGCGGCGGCGGCCGCGTAGGCCTGGAAGTAGGTCCGCGCGCGGTCTCGTTCGATCGCGTTCGACAGTGGCAGCCCGGCCTTGTCCACCGGGATCTTCCATTCGAAGGTGACCTCGGGCCTGCTGATCGTCCGGGGCAGGTTGATCAGCACGCTGTGCCCGGTCGACTTGACGTAGCCGAAGTCCACGAGCCCGCCCTGGGCTGTTGCCCACAGCCGGGCGATCGGTCCGCCGCCCGTGTCGGCGGCCAGGTAGTTGGTGCCGTCGAACCACCGCGGCGACATGACCCAGCTGTACTTGCTGTCGAAGTCACGCTTGGCCGGCCGCGGGATCGTGTGCTGGTTCCACGGGTGCCTGCGGTCCACCGGGTTGCCCAGCGGGTCGCGGGACACGAACATCTCCTGGTCTTCCCAGTCCTCGTAGTACGAGCTGCCGAGCAGGATACGGATCCCGAGGTTGATGTCGACGAGGTCGTTGGTGATCAACTGCCCGTCGCGGATGACGCCGGGGCTCACGAACATCTTCCGGCCCCAGTCGGACATGTGGTCATAGCGGAAGTCGCAGTGCTCGGGGTCGTTCAGGCTGCCCCAGCAGACCATGTCGGCACGGCGGCGGCCGACCTCCTCATATCCGGGCATGGCCTCGTAGAAGAAGTCGAACAGGTCGTCGTGCATGGGCACCACGCGCTTCATGAATTCCACGTAGCGCATCAGCCGGGTCAGGTAGTCGGTGAACAACTGCACCGTCGGAGTCGTGCCTACCCCCCCGGGGTAGAGCGTCGAGGGGTGCACGTGCCGCCCCTCCATGAGGCAGAACATCTCCCGGGTGGACCGGCTGACCTGCAGCGCCTCGCGGTAGAACTCGCCTTCCAGCGGGTTGAGCGACCGCATGATGTCGCCGATGTACTTGTAGCCGTGATCGCCGGCGTGCGGCGCCTCGGTGCGGTTGGCCAGTTCAAGCACGCCCGGGTTGGTCTCCCCGACCATCTTCGCGCAGAAGTCCACCCCGACGAGGTTCTCCTGGAAGATGTTGTGGTCGAACATGTACTCGGCGGCCTCGCCCAGGTTGATGATCCATTCGGCGAGGTGCGGCGGGCGCACCCCATAGGCCATGTTCTGGTTGTACACGGAGCAGGTCGCGTGGTTGTCACCGCAGATCCCGCAGATGCGGCTGGTGATGAAGTGCGCGTCGCGGGGGTCCTTGCCCTTCATGAAGATGCTGTAGCCGCGGAAGATCGACGATGTGCTGTAACACTCGACGACCTTCTTCTGCTTGAAGTCGATTTTCGTGTAGATCCCGAGGCTCCCCACAATCCTGGTGATGGGGTCCCAGTTCATCTCCACAATGCCGGTGTCCTCGGCCGCCGTCGTCATCGCTCATCCCTCTCGCTACTGTCGGGCGCCACTGCCCGCGGGCTGGCGCTGGACGGTGTTGCCAAGTGCTTGGGTCACCAGGTCTTCTGGTAGCCGGTAAGCAGGTCGTTGCCCTTCTGCCGCCACTTGGGCTCTTCGTCGGCCGTCTTGGCCGTGAAGCCACGGAGCGTGCGGATCACCGTTCCGTAGAGGGTGCTCGCGGTCGCGGACACCCTTGCGCCGGGCGGCTCGTCCATGAACGGCATGAACTTGTCGGGGAAGCCGGGCATTGTGCAGGCGATGCAGATCCCGCCGACGTTGGGGCAGCCCCCGACCCCGTTGATCCAGCCGCGCTTAGGTACGTTGCACTTGACCACGGGACCCCAGCAGCCCAGCTTGACCAGGCACTTGGGTGAGCCGTACTCAGTGGCGAACTCGCCCTGCTCGTAGTAGCCACCCCGGTCGCATCCCTCGTGGACGGTGGCGCCGAACAGCCACGTCGGCCGCAGCGCTTCGTCCAGGGGGATCATCGGGGCCTGCCCCGCGACCTGGTAGAGCAGATAGAGAATCGTCTCCGAGAGGTTGTCCGGGTGGGTCGGGCAGCCCGGAACGCAGACGATGGGCAGGCCGGCCTTGGACCGCCACTCCCAGCCGAGGTAATCGGGCACTCCCATGGCCCCGGTGGGGTTGCCCGCCATGGCATGGATCCCACCGTAGGTGGCGCAGGTGCCCGCGGCCAGGATCGCGGTGGCCTTCGGGGCCAGCCGGTCCAGCCACTCGCTGGTGGTCATCGGCTGGCCGGTGGCTGGGTTGTTCCCGAAGCCGCACCAGTAGCCCTCTTCCTTGATCGCCTCGTTAGGGATCGAGCCCTCGACGACCAGGACGAACGGATCCAGTTCACCGCGGTCGGCCTTGTGCCACCACTCGATGAAGTTGTCAGCGCCCTGCTCGGGGCCGCACTCGAAGTCGATCAGCGGCCAGTGGACCGCGATCTTAGGCAGGCCGGGAAGCGCGCCGAGCGCGATCTCTTCGATGCTCGGCTGGGTGGCTGCGGTAAGCGCCACCGAGTCCCCGTCACAACCGAGCCCTCCGTTCATCCAGAGGATGTGGACCAGAGGCTCAGCTGCGGACTCGGCCTGCGTCGTGTCGTTGGTCTGTTCGGCAGTGGCCATTGCTAGGCCACCTCCTCGCTGCGGTGTCGGCGGGATGGTGGATGCGTCGCGACCTGGGGATGTGATGCCCGGAGATGACATGCCGGGGGCCAGGTGCCGTGGGAGCCAGGTTGTGGCGATCAGCTGGGTGAAGCCAGACGGCCAGGCGATCGCGGGCCGGGTGAGCAGCAGGGGAAATCCGCCGCCTAGCGGGCCACTCTGACCGCCGGACGGCCCGAACCATGGAGAGCGCGACAGCGCCGGGGAAACCGTTCATGGCAGGCCCTGCCTGCATCACGCGCAGACGCCGCCATGCTAAACCTGACCCGCAGGGGTGGCAAGACGGAACAGTCAAGCGAGTGGACATAAATGTCCGGTCGAACCGACAGTGCTGGGATCACTGGCTGTCCCCCATGGGAACGAAACCCGCACCTGCCACGGAATCCCCAGCGAAAACGCGGGATCCACCGCGGACGCGTACGCTGTGGGCAATCTGGTCGCCTCACGGTCGATGGCGTTGCACCGGTCACCTGGTGACCGGAGGCATGATGGCCGTTCAGTAACCCGAGGCATGAGCCGGTCGCCTCACGGCCGGAGGCATGACCCGGTCGCGCGATGGCCGCAGGCGTGACGGCCGCGCGGTGGCCGGGAGGCATTTGACGAGGAGACACCAGTGCCTGATCTGGCCGGAGGCCACGGGGACTGGCCGATTGAGGTCGTCCCGGTAGTGGTTCTGTCCCAGACATTTCCGGCGCGTCCGTCATGGATCCCCGAGATCCGCGACTTCGTGCGCCGCTGCCTGGCGGAATCGCCGCTGACCGAACAGGGTAACCGCGAGGTCGGGGAGACTGTCTTCCGTGCCTTGCTGGACGCTGCGGGACCGGAAGGGGCCATCCAGGTCTCGTTCCGGATCTTTCCCGAGCACGTCGAGGTCGACGTGCTCCACTCCAACCAGCAGGTCGGCACCGAGCCCCTCGCCGCCATGCGCCCGCCTGCCGCCGGCCGAACCGGATTGCCCAAGCGACCAGCCACTTTCGCCGACTGGATGTCCAGCACGCTGCGCCGGGAGGGGCTCACCCAGGAAGCCGCGGCCCGCCAGCTTGGCGTGTCGGTCAAGACCGTCGGCCGCTGGGTCGGCGGCGAGACGGAACCTCGGCTCCGCGATCTCCGGCGGATCCAGGAGCTCTTCGGCGAGCTGCCCTTCCCGTAAGCGGCACCCCGGATGCGGGCGGCCAGCCGGCCCATGGACGCGGACGGCCGACCGCAGGCCAAGGCCATCACTGTCCTCTCATCCACTGGACGTCCCCCCACAAGTGTCCTAACGTGCTGCCATGGTGGTTCCCTCAGGACACTACCGACTCGTCCCTGATAACGGCCGGATCGTGCTCCGTACCTCTCGTGATGGCCTGGCCGCGACGGCAGGCCATGATCTCACCATCGAAGCGCCCCGGTGGTCCGGCGAACTGGTCGTGAAGGACGATGGCACCCCGGTCTCCCTGGAGGTGCGCATCGACGTGGGGGCGCTCACCGTGCGCGAGGGTACCGGCGGGCTCAAGCCTCTGACCGACCGCGACCGCCGTGAGATCGGCGTGACCATGCGCCGCCTGCTCGAAACCGGCAAGTATCCCGAGGCGGTCTTCACCGCCACCCGGTTCCAGCCTAGTGGCGAGGGCGGCGTGATCGAGGGAGACTTCACCCTTCGCGGTACGTCGCGGCCGCTCAGGCTGGAGGTCACCCAGACCGGGCCCGGCCAGGACAAGGCAACCGGGACGGTCGTGCAGTCCTCCTACGGCATCAAGCCGTACAGCGGATTTTTCGGCGCGCTGAAGGTGCGCGACGCTGTCGCGGTCGAGGCTGAGCTCGAACTGCCCGCGCCAGGAGACGCATGAGAACGATATTTCGTTAAGGAAGTGACCGAAGCAGTGCGGGCACCCATGGAAGACGAAGACGTCGCCAGGCTGTTCGACCGCCGGGCCGCGCCGGTCCAGGATCTTGCCGACCACGCCGGAACAGTGGCGGCGGCCTGTCATGCCATGGCCGTGCGCTTTCATCAGGGCGGCCAGCTGGTGGTGTTCGGCACCGGCGCCGCCAGCACCGACGCCCTGCATGTCGCGGTGGAGTTCGTTCACCCGGTGATCGTCGGCAAGCGTGCGCTGCCAGCCATCTCGCTCACCGCGGACGTCGCGACCGTTACCGGGCTCGCGGCCCGCGATGGCATGGGCGGCATCTTCGCCCACCAGATCCGTTACCTCGCCGGGCCGGCCGACATCGCGCTCGGCATCAGCGCCGACGGGGCCGACGAGAGCGTGCTCAACGGCCTCGTCACCGCGCACCAGATGGGGATGCTCACGATCGCCCTGGTCGGTGGGGACGATGGGGACGGTGGGGGCGGCGCCGGGGTCGGTGGGGACGGCGGCGCGATCGGGACGAGCCCGGCCGTCGATCATCTCTTCGCCGCCCGTTCGTCGGACCCCCGCATCGTCAAGGAAGTGCACGTGACCTCCTACCACCTGCTGTGGGAACTGGTCCACGTGTTCTTCGAGCAGCCCGGCGTTCTCGACCCGGAGGTGGTCAGATGACCGCCGAGCACCCCACTTCGCAACCCACCGGTCAGTGTCTCGACGAGGTGTGCGTGACCTGCTCGGATACTGCCGTGGCGGTGACGATCGTCCGGCTGCTGGCCAGCGATCTCGCGATTGTGGACACTCCGGCCGGCGAGGAAGAGGTCAGCGTGGCCCTGGTGACCGCGGGAGTCGGCGACACGATCCTCGTCCACGCGGGCGAGGCGATCGCGGTGGTGGCGACATGACGCCGGCGGCCCCACGGGACAGCCAGGCCAGTGCGGCCGCGATGGAGGCCCTGTACCCGTTCCTGTACGCGGGGAAGACCGATCTCGACGCGGTGCTGGCGCAAGTCCGCCAGTCGACCGTGGCCAAGGCGCGCGAGATCATGGAGTTGCGCAAGGTGATCGCGGCCCAGGACGCCGGGCGGATGCGGGCCTGCGCCCAGGAGATGGCCAGCCGGTTCGAGGCTGGCGGGCGGCTGCTGGCCTTCGGCAACGGCGGCAGCGCCACCGACGCCCAGCAGATCGCCACCCTGTTCCTCAACCCCGGCGGCAGCGCACGGCCACTGCCTGCTTTCGGGCTGGCCAACGACACCGCCGTGATCACGGCGTTGTGCAACGACATCGGCGTCGACGTGGTGTTCGCCCGGCAGATCGCCGCCTTCGGCGGCCAGCAGGACATCGCCGTAGCGCTGTCCACCAGCGGCAATTCCGAGAATCTGCTGCGGGGCCTGGACGAAGCGGCCCGCCGTGGCATGCTGACGGTGGGCATCGCCGGCTACGACGGGGGGAAGATGTCCGAGTTGGATGGCCTGGATTACCTCTTTGTCGCACCCTCGTCGTCGGTGCACCGGATCCAGGAAGCGCAGACCACCATGTACCACGCGCTCTGGGAACTCACGCTGGCCGCCCTCGGCGACGGGCGGCGGAAATGAGTGGCCGCACGCTGATCGCATGCCTCGGCAACATCTTCCTCGGTGACGACGGCTTCGGGGTCGAGGTGGCCAGGCGCCTCGCCGGGCAGGAACTGCCCGAGGGGGTCCGGGTCACCGACTACGGCATCCGGGGCATGCACCTGGCCTACGACCTGGCCGAGGGATTCGACACCACGATCCTGGTCGACGCGACTAGGCGCGGCGACGAGCCGGGCACCGTGTACGTCATCGAGCCGCAGCCCACACGGCCGCCGACCGGCGACCACGACACGGACGATGGAGCGGGCGGAGACGCAGCCGGCGGCGGGAGCCCCCTGGAAGCCATGAGCCTGTTCAACGCCCACGGCATGCAGCCGGACGTCGTGCTGGACATGGCTGGGACGCTTGGTGCCGACGCGGGCCGGGTGCTCGTGGTGGGCTGCGAGCCCGCGAGCCTGGAGGAAGGGATCGGGCTTAGCCCGCCCGTCGCCGCCGCGGTGGATGAGGCGGTGCGGGTGGTCACCAGGCTGGTGACGGCCGAAAGACCGGTGGAAGACACAGCACAAGAAACAGTGCGGCTTGGGGATAAGGGAAGCCGTAGAAAATAACGCCACGAAGAGGTGATCGCATGTGCCTTGGCATTCCGGGCGAGGTGATCGAGTTTCTCCCTGATCAGCCGGACCTGGCCAGGGTGGACGTCAGCGGGGTTAAGCGGGTCATCAATGTCGGCTTGCTCGCCGACGACCCGCCTGAGCCCGGCGAATGGGTGCTTATTCACGTGGGCTTCGCGCTCTCCAAGATCGACGAGAGCGAGGCCGCGGCCGCCCTGGAGTTCTTGGAGGGGATCGGGCAGGCCTACGCGGACGAACTCGCCGCGCTGCAGGAATCACGGATCGAATAGGAGCGTGCGGTGATGCGGTTCGTCGATGAGTTCCGGGACGCCGACAAGGCGCACGCCCTGGCCGCGAAGATCGCGGCGCTATGCGCGCCGGGGCGCCAGTACAAGCTGATGGAGGTGTGCGGCGGGCACACCCACACGATCTACAAGCACGGACTCGAGGACTACCTCCCCGAGTCCATCACGCTGGTGCACGGGCCGGGCTGCCCGGTGTGCGTCATCCCGATGGGGCGGGTGGATGACGCGATCCACCTGGCGTCGCAGCCTGATGTCATCATGACCTCGTTCGGTGACATGATGCGGGTACCTGGCAGCCAGGGCTCGTTCTTCGATGCCAAGGCGGCGGGCACCGACATCCGCATGGTGTACTCCCCGCTCGACTCGCTGAAGATCGCCCGGCAGAACCCGGACCAGCGCGTCGTGTTCATGGCGATCGGCTTCGAGACCACCACCCCGTCCACCGCGATGACCGTGCTGCGGGCCGCGGCCGAGGGGCTCGGGAACTTCTCGGTCTTCTGCAATCACGTCACGATCATCCCGGCGATCAAGGCGATCCTGGACTCACCTGACCTGCGCCTGGACGGCTTCATCGGTCCCGGCCACGTGTCCACGGTGATCGGCTGCCGCCCCTATGAGTTCATCGCCAGGGAGTACGGCAAGCCGGTCGTGGTGGCCGGCTTCGAGCCGCTGGACATCCTCCAGTCCATTTACATGCTGATGGTCCAGCTGTCCGAGGGCCGCACGGAGGTGGAGAACCAGTACACCCGGGTGGTGCCGTGGGACGGCAACCTCGCCGCACTGAACGCGATCAACCAGGTGATGGAACTCCGGCCGTATTTCGAGTGGCGCGGGCTCGGGTTCATCTCACACTCCGCGATGCGAATGCGCCCCGATTACGCCTCGTTTGACGCCGAACTCCTGTTCCAGGTGCCTGGCGTACGGGTGGCCGATCCCAAGGCCTGCCAGTGCGGCGAAGTCCTCAAGGGCGTGCTCAAGCCGTGGGAGTGCAAGGTGTTCGGCACCGCGTGCACCCCCGAGACTCCCATCGGCACCTGCATGGTCTCCCCCGAGGGCGCGTGCGCGGCCTACTACAACTACGGCCGGATGAACCGGCACAGGGTGGTCGAGGTGAGCATCTCATGACCGGCCGCACGGCTCCCGACACGAGCCCGGGGCGGCGGGGCGGCTGGGTGGACGAGGCCCTGCGCGAGCACGAAGAACACACCAGGGCTGCCATGTCGCGACCCAAGACCGCGGCACCAGAACGCGAACAGCAGGTACTCGACCGGATCGACAAGGCCCGCCGCCGCCGGCCGAAAATCAGGGAAGAGCGGATCACCATGTCGCACGGTGCGGGCGGAAAGGCCACCCGCACCCTGGTCGAGGCGATGTTCCTGGATGCGTTCCGCAACCCGCTGCTCGAACCGCTGGAGGATTCAGCCCAGATTCACTTGAACGGATCGCGGGTGGCACTGACCACCGATTCCTACGTGGTCTCGCCCCTGTTCTTCCCGGGCGGGGACATCGGCGACCTCGCGGTCAACGGGACCGTCAACGACCTGGCTGTATCCGGCGCCACCCCGCTGTACCTGTCGGCCGGCTTCATCCTGGAGGAGGGCTTCCCCGTTGCCGACCTGAACCGGATCGTGACCTCCATGCAGGCCGCCGCCATGGCCGCTGGTGTCCAGGTAGTCACCGGCGACACCAAGGTTGTGCAGAGGGGCAAGGCGGACGGCTGCTACATCAACACCGCGGGAATCGGCGTGGTGGAGCATGACGTGTCGCTGGGCGTGGCCACCGCCCAGCCAGGTGACGCCGTGATCGTGTCCGGGCCGATTGGCGACCACGGCGTGACGATCATGCTGGCCCGCGGTGAGCTGGACATCGAGGCGGACATCGTCTCGGACACCGCCCCGATGAACGGCATGATCGCTGACCTGCTCGGGGCCACCACCGGAGTCCGGGCGCTCCGCGACGCCACCCGCGGCGGGGTGGCCACGATACTCAACGAGGTAGCCACCGCGGCGAACGTCAGCGTGGTGGTAACCGAGGACAAGATCCCGGTGCGCACCGAGGTGCGCGGCGCCTCGGAACTGCTCGGCATCGACCCTATGTACGTGGCCTGCGAGGGCCGGCTCGTCGCGGTGGTGGACGGCGCGGAGGCGGACAAGGCGCTGGCCGCGCTGCGCGCCCACCCGCTCGGCGAGCAGGCCGCGATCATTGGTCACATTGCCGAGGAACCGCCCGGGATCGTCCTGCTGAAGACCGCGTTCGGCGGTACCCGGATCGTCGACCTGCTGGTCGGCGACCCGCTGCCGCGGATCTGCTGAGCGCTGTCCGCCATACCAGGGAAGGGCCGTCCGGGTGCACGAACTGGCGATCACCGAGGGTGTGGTGGAGGCGGTGACCGAACGGCTGCCCGACGCCAGGATCCGCTGCGTCCACCTGGAGATCGGCGCGATGTCCGGGGTGGTCGCCGACTCCGTGCGGTTCTGCTTCGACTTGGTCACCGACGGGACGAACCTGGAGGGCGCCCGGCTGGAGATCAGCGAGCCCCCGGCGCGCTGCCGGTGCCGGGACTGCGCTGCGGAGTTCGAGCCCGACGGCCCGATCGCGCTGTGCTCGTGCGGCAGCGCGGACATCGCGATCCTGGCCGGGTCCGAGTTGCGGATCATGTCCGTGGAGGTGGCCTGAGATGTGCGCGACCTGCGGTTGTGGGGACGACGCCGAGGTCAGGGTGTACGGTCCCGGCGGCCACGCTCACGACGGCCACGCTCACGACGGCCACGCTCACGATCATCAGGACGGGGCCAGCCGGACCGTCATGCTCCAGCAGAAGGTGCTGGCCAAGAACGACCGGCTGGCCGAGCGCAACCGCGACTGGCTGCGGGACCGGGGCATCCTCGCGGTCAACCTGATGAGCTCGCCGGGCGCGGGCAAGACCACGCTGCTGGAACGGACGGCCAGGGAAGCCGGCGCTGAGTTCGGCCTGGCCGTCATCGAGGGCGACCAGGAGACCACCCTCGACGCCGGCCGCATCGAGTCCGCGGGCTGCGCCGTGGTGCAGATCAACACCGGCGCGGGCTGTCATCTCGATGCCGCCATGGTGGCCCAGGGGCTGGATGTGCTTGACCCGCAGCCGGGATCCGTTCTGGTCATAGAAAATGTGGGCAACCTTGTCTGCCCGGCACTGTTCGACCTCGGTGAGCAGGCCCGGGTGGTGATCGCCTCGGTGACCGAGGGCGCCGACAAGCCACTTAAGTACCCGCAGATGTTCCGCGCCGCGGACCTGGTCCTGCTCAGCAAAGTGGACCTGCTCCCCTACCTGGACTTCGACACCGCCCAGCACGCGGCCGACCTGAAGAGGGTGAGCCCCGGCGCAGAGATCCTGCCGGTGTCCGCCACCACCGGCGAAGGCATCTCCGCCTGGTACAACTGGCTCCGCCAGCGCTGCAAGGCCCCAGCTAGGCGGCGCCCGGCCGGGTACCGCGACCGGGGCAGGACAGCGGGGTCAGTAGTCGGCTGGGATCACGAAATCAGCTAGCTCGCCCCCGCTCGGGCCCAGGCCGGACCAGCCGCCAGCGAACCGCAGGACCGAGATGGCCGCCGTGGGAAACTTTAGCCTGACCCGATCCAGCGCGGCGGGGTCGCTGCCGTTGGCCACGGCCGAGGCCAGCAGCAGGGTCAGTTCGTGCATCGCAGGCTCGTGCCCCACCACTTGCAGGGTTTCCACCTCGTCCGGGGTCTCCCTGATGAGGTCCAGTAGCTCCGCAGTGCCCGCCCCGTACACCCGCGGCTCGAACCGGACCGGCGGTGACGCGCCAAGCTCAGCCACCGCGAGCTGCCAGGTCTCGCGAGTCCGCCGAGCTGTCGAGCACACGACAAGGTCGGGCAGGTACCCGGCCTGGCGCAGCCAGCGGCCGGCCCGGGGAGCGTCCCGCTGGCCCCGCTTGCCCAGCGGGCGCTCAATATCCGGCACGTCCGGCCAGGCCGACTTGGCGTGCCGCAGCAGCACCAGCCGCCTGCTGGGATCACCTGTCATGAGGACAGGTTCTCAGAACCAGCCGCTTGGCAGGCACAGCAACCACGGCAAAACGCATCAACCGTCGTTGGGACGACAGCAAAACGCATCAACCGTCGTTGGGGACGTACTCAAGGCCCGGTGCCTGGGTCTGGAGCGCCGGGACCGCATGGGCGGGGGCGGTCCCGGCCGATACCCGCCTCTTGGGCAGGGCCAGGCCGGCGCCGGCGCCGGCGAGGGACAGGCCGGCGGAGACGCCGATGGCGGGCGCGAACCCGTCGCTGAATGCATGGCCGGAGGCGTAGCTGCCGGCCGCCGCGAAGACCGCGACGAGGATCGCGACTCCGAACGCGCCGCCGAGCTGGCGCATCGTACTGAAGGCGCCGGACGCCTTGCCGATGTCGCCTTGCTCGACCGAACTCACGACGGCTTTCGTGACCGCGGGTATCGCGATAGCGAAGCCGCAGCCGGAGATGACCATCGGCGCGATCATCGTCGCGTAGGCGACGCCGGGCGTGGCGATGAGCGCGATCCAGGCCATCCCGGCCGTCTGCAGGAGCAGGCCGGTGATGATCAGCGGACGTTCGCCGAGCCGGTCGGCCAGGGCCCCGGCCCGGGGAGCGATCAGGAACGGGGCGATGCCCCACGGCAGCAGCCGCAGCCCGGCATCGAGTGGTCCCTGGCCGAGCGTGATCTGCTGAAACTGCGCCATGAAGAACAAAGCCCCGGTCAACGATGCGTTAAGGAAGAAAATCGCGGCATTGCCCGCGGAGAAAGCGCGCGAGCGGAACAGCCGCATCGGCAGCATCGGCGCGCGGGCGCGCATCTCCCATGCGACGAACGCCACTGCCAGCAGTGCCCCGGCCACAAGTGCCCCGACGACCTCGGGACTGCCCCAGCCGGCCGAGTTCCCGCGCACGAGCCCCCACACGAGCCCGAGCGCAGCGCAGGTGCCCAGCCCGAGGCCGGGGAAATCCAGTACGCTGCGCGGCCCATAGCTCTCCCGGATGCGGCCAAAGACCAGCGGAATGGCGACCGCGCCGACCGGGACGTTGAGCCAGAAGATCCACTGCCAGGCGATCCCCTGCGTGATGGCGCCCCCCAGCACCGGGCCGACCAGCGCCGCCAGCCCGGTCACGCCGCCGAAAATGCCCATGGCCCAGCCCCGGCGCTGCGGCGGGAAGGCCGCGTTCAGCAGCGCCAGGGCGAGCGGCATGACCATCGCCGCGCCGGCGCCCTGCACGGCGCGCGCCGTGATCAGCCAGCTGACACTGGGGGCCAGCGCGCACGCCGCCGACGCCGCCGCGAAC
>Ga0209526_10000331_pt1 | contig 29589 bp, 31 predicted proteins | sample JacPinW_OM2H0_M1_FD_188566 | JGI IMG/M metagenome (GOLD analysis project Ga0209526, IMG submission 188566) | Forest soil microbial communities from Algoma, Ontario, Canada - Jack Pine, Ontario site 1_JW_OM2H0_M1 (SPAdes) (version 2) | ecosystem: Environmental > Terrestrial > Soil > Boreal... | reverse complement strand
CGGTCGGTGTAGATCGTCCAGCCGCCGTACGTCACCGCCACGGCCAGAGCGGCGAGGACGACGATGAGCGTCATTTGCTTGTGAGAATAGACGGCCTCGGCGCTGTGCTCGATGGCGTCGTGGATCTTGTCTTTCTTCAGTTCTTTGCGCGAAATATGCTCTGCCAAAACGGGTTCTCCTGGTTGCTACGGAATCTGTCATCGTAGCACATCAAGCAGGCGCGTGGATGCCCAGGCCCGACCAGCCTGCGCCGCTGTTACGGTTACCGTTGCGGCAAACCCGGCCTGCCGGGCCTCTGGCGCTGCCGTACGGACATGGTAGGTTCGAGCCATGCAGGCAGCTTGCACCCACTGTGGCACGAGACACGTGCTGAAAGACGCCGAGGTCGGAGCCCATCCGAAAGTGCAATTTCACTGCTCGAAGTGTGGAAAGTCGACGGTGGTGGACACCAGGCAACATCCTGACGCGACCAGGGTGATTTCTCCGCTGCCGTCTTTCGCACGGTCGGAGGCGTCTGCCTCGAGGCTCCAGCTCCCGGAGGAGGGCGATACTGCGAAACTTCCCACCATGAAGAATGTGATCCTCACAGTTATTTCTGGACCGGGAAAAGGCGCAGTGCACAGACTGTCGAAGCCGCGGATAGTGCTCGGGCGGGACGGCGCGGACATCGCGCTGCTGGATCAAGAAGTTTCCCGTCACCATTGCGTGCTGGAGGTGCGCGAGGGCTATGTGAATTTGAGAGACCTCGATTCCACCAACGGCACGTTCTATGAAGGAGAGCGCGTGCGTGCGGCGATGCTGCAAAACGGCGCGGAGTTTCGTGTCGGCGAAACCCTGGTCCGTATCAGCTTCGAACCCAAGTGAGATCGTTTCACCATCGAGTCGATGGCTTCCTGGTTCCACGGCTGGCATGGTTTTTTTAACGCATAGCTCTCTCGGTACATCGAACTCCACGACGACATGATTGTGAGATACTCACAGCAGACCGTAGCTTCCTTCCACCGCCGATGAACCGCGTCTCCGCCTGCCTTATCACGCTCAATGAAGAAGAGAACCTGCCGCGCGCGCTGGCATCTCTGGAGGCGATCGCGGATGAAATCGTGGTGGTCGATTCGGGGAGCACGGATCGGACCGAACAGATCGCGCGGGAACACGGAGCGGCATTTTTCTTTCGCGCCTGGACGAATTATGCGGACCAGAAGAATTTTGCGGCGGAATGCGCCGCACACGATTGGATTCTTTCGATAGATGCGGACGAAGAGCTGAGCAGCGCGCTGCAGTCGTCGCTTTTGGTGTGGAAAAAACGCACCCCGGAGTTTTGCGTGTGCGAAATGGCACGACGGACCTGGTATTTGGGCGCGTGGATTCGGCATTCGGGTTGGTATCCGGATTTTCAGCGGCGGCTGTACCGGCGCGATTCCGGGGAATTTTCAGGAATTGTCCACGAGTCGCTGCGCTTCGAAGGGAAAGCCGGGCGGCTTGGCGGGGACTTGCTGCACTACACGGTGCGCTCGTTTGACGAGCACGAGGCCAACGTGGAGCGCTATACGACGCTGGCAGCTCAGCGGCTGTTCGCGGAGGGCAAGCGCAACTGGCGCGGTGCGATGTGGTTGGCCACGCCGTGGAGCTGGTTCCAGAATTTTGTTTTGCGCGGCGGATTTTTGGATGGCTACCGGGGCGCGCTGATCGCACAGATGGCGGCACGCTCGGTGCGATTGAAATACGCGAAGTTAGGAAAGTTGGTGGTGGCAACCGGCGGGAAAGCGGGGGCCGGTTCGTGAGACCGCTGCTGGTCGACTTGGAGCCGGCGTGGCGCGGCGGACAAAATCAGGCGCTGCTGTTGCTCAAGGGCTTGCGCGCACGGGGTCACCAGGCGGACCTCGTGGCGGCGGAGGAATCGGCGCTCGGGGAACGGGCCGCGGCGAGCGGTGTGCCCGTGCACTTCGTTTCGCGGGGAATGCTGCGGTTGCCAGCGGCGTGGAAGATCCGGGAATTGTTGCGTAGTGGGCGATTCGATCTGGTGCACGCCAATGAGGCGCACGCGGTGACCGCGGCGTGGCTCGCGGGAGCGCACCGACGCCTGCTGTTTGTTATCTCGCGCCGCGTTGGTTATCCCCTCGGAAAGAGCCGGCTGGCGCGGGCGCGCTATCAAGCGGCCGCGCGAATCGTAGCCAATTCGGAGTGGGTAGCGGAGCAAGCAGCGGCATCCGGCGCGCCACGCGAAAAGTTGACCGTGGTGTACGAGGGCGCGGAGATTCCGCCGCGATGGACTTCAGAGCAGAGACAGGCGGCGCGAAGGCGCTGGCAAATTTCCGACGAGACACCGTTCCTCGGATGCGTCGGCGTCTTGCTGCCGGACAAGGGACAGGAGTGGCTGATCCGCGGGCTCGCGGAGTTGCGCAAAGAGTTTCCCGCGGCGAAATTGCTTCTGGCTGGCGATGGGCCGTGCCGAACCCGACTCGAATCGCTGGCGCGGGAACTTGGCGTCGCGGGTGCTGTGATCTTTGCCGGATTCGTGAAGGATGTGGAGAGCGTCTACGCCGCGCTGGACGTGTTTCTCCTGCCGTCGTTTTTCGAGGCCCTGAATAACTCTCTCCTCGCCGCCATGGCGTACGAGATTCCGTCAATCGCGTTCCATCGCGGAGCACTTGGGGAAATCATAGAAGAGGGCAAGAGCGGGTTGCTGGTGGAAGCGGGAAACGTACCGGCGTTGCAAGGTGCGATTGCGGCGATTTTGCGAGACGCAGCCTACGCCAAAAAGCTGGGCGAAGCAGGGCGCCAGCGCATCGAGGAGAACTTTTCGGCAGAGAGAATGGTCGAAGGAATGATCCGGACGTACCGGACTCTTGCGCCGGAACTTCTTTGAGATATACTGCCCCCCCAATCGCAACCCCAGCAGGCAAACCAAGCGAGTCAAACCACAAATGCGCACGATCTGGACAGCTCTGATTCTGGTCGCGGTCGGCGATTCGAACGCGGCGGCGCACACTCACAAGCCCGCGGAACGTCCGCCCGATCTGGCGTTGACGGCGATCGGACGCCAGCATCATGCGATCGCGACAAAGACCCAGCAGGCCCAGGACTATTTCGACCAAGGTGTGACCTTCATTTACGGTTTCAATCACGAAGAGGCGGAACGCGCCTTTCAACAAGCGGCGAAGCTCGATCCCGATTCCCCGATGCCCCTTTGGGGAATCGCCCTAGCGGTGGGACCCAACTACAACATGGACGTCGACGCTACCCGGGAAAGACTGGCTTACCAGACCCTCCAGAAAGCGCGGAAGCTCGCCGAGCACGCTCCGCCCGTCGAGCAGGACTACGTCGCCGCGCTCGCCGTGCGTTTCTCCGACCAAGCCAGCCCGGACTACAAGAAGTTGGCGCGCGACTATGCGACGGCGATGAAGGGGCTCTCGGAGAAATACCCCGACGATCTCGACGCGGCAACGTTCTACGCGGAAAGCCTGATGGACTTGAATCCCTGGAGGCTCTGGGCCCGGGACGGCCAGCCGGCGGAAAACACGGAAGAAATTGTGCGCGTTCTGGAGTCGGTGCTGGCACGCGACCCAAACCACGCGGGTGCCAATCATTTCTACATTCACGCGGTGGAGGCATCGCCGCATCCGGAGCGCGCATTGCCGAGCGCACGGCGGCTGGACACGATGGTTCCGCAAGCCGGGCACCTGGTGCACATGCCCGCGCACATCTACATCCGCACGGGTGACTATGCAGACGCGGTCAAGAACAATGCCGCAGCCGCGAAGGTGGATGGGGCCTACGCGCGAAAGGCTGCCAAACAGGGCAGCATGTACGACTTGATATACCACAGCCACAACGAGCACTTCCTGGCTGCGGCCGCGTCGATGGAAGGCCAATATTTTGAGGCCAAGGCGGCGGCCGATGCGCTGGCCGTGCGGCTTTTGCCGCACGCGAAGATGATTCCGATGCTGGACCATTTCATCCTGACGCCGCTGTGGGTGGACGCGCGATTCGGAAAATGGGATGTGCTCCTGGCAACGCCGGAACCCGCCAAGGAGTTGCCGGGCACGCATGCGATGTGGCGCTACAGCCGCACTCTCGCTCTCGCAGCGCGTGGGGAAAAAGAAAAGGCCGCAGCCGAGCGCGAACAGTTCGTCACCGAGGTGAAAGCTTTACCTGCCGAGGCGAATTTCGGTGAATTCAATACCGCCAAGGATGTGCTGGGCATGGCCACCCACATCCTGGACGCGAGAATCGCCATGGCTGGCGGCCACCAAGAAGCAGCCATTGCTCACTGGCGGGCAGCCGTGGAAATACAGGACGCGCTGAACTACGACGAGCCGCCGGACTGGTATTACCCGGTGCGAGAATCACTGGGAGGCGCGCTGCTCGCGGCAGGAAAGGCAACCGACGCCGAGCAGGTTTTCCGGGAAGATCTCAAGAAAAATCCGCGAAACCCACGCTCGCTTTTCGGCCTGATGCACAGTCTCAGAGCGCAGCAGAAGGTTGCGGATGCGGCGTGGGTGGAAAAACAGTTTGACGCGGCTTGGAAAAATGCCGACACCGAGCTGCAAGTGTCCGGCCTGTGAGAGGCGGGGTGCGAATGCGGTCACGGACAGCTGCATGAGGGCTGGAAAGGGGAGAAAACGATGTGGCGCAACGAGTGCGCCTCCCGGGTCTACACGAGCTCGATTCCAAAAGAATGAAGCGCCGAACGGCCTTCTCTTTCCGCTCGGCGCTTCAACTCCTACATTTCTTTTTTGCACCAGTTATTTGTCTTCCGTTCCTGACGTTCCCCTCCTATCCGCCCTGCCGTTGGGCCGAGCCTTTTTATGATTGAACAACCCATCGCCCTGCCGGATCCAGGAACTCCACGCCAATTGCATAGCCGTCGCCATGCAAAGGTTGGCAGTAGGCTACCCGAGCCAGGGAGCGAAACTCTCCAGTGCGCGATACGAGCGTCAAGGGCTCGCCTTTGTCCCAATGGCGGACGCTGACGACGCGAGCACCGCGCGCACTGACATTTTCCGTAAAAGTGGATTCCGCGCCGGGCGTGTCGCGATGGCCGTCGAGCACGACGGGAATTTCCATCGGGATCCGTCGTTCGGCGCGATGAAAGGTGAAGGAAGCCCTGAGAGGCATGATCTTTTTCATCCTCACAGGCACGCGGCGATGCGCGATAGATTTTGAATACTGGCGCCGCGGTTCTTCATGCCGTAGAGTGCGCGGTCGGCGGCGCCGAGAAGCTTTTCCGGCGTGTCGCCATCTTCGGGAAAGGCCGCAACACCGGCGCTAACGGAGAGAGCGGGCACTTCGGATTCCGCGGCAAGGCGCTCACGGATGCGTGAAACGACCCGGGCGGCAACGTCACGGCCAGCCTCGGGCAGAACCAGGGCGAATTCGTCTCCGCCGTAACGCGCGGGCGTATCGATCGCGCGACAATGGTTGCCGAGAAGCTTGCCGAGACGCACGAGCGCGCGGCTGCCGGTAAGATGCCCGAATTGATCGTTGATGGCCTTGAGCCCGTCCATGTCCAGCAGCACGACGCTGAAGGGCCGCAGCGTGCGACGCGAACGGTCGAGCTCGGTGTCCAGCACGCTGATGAGACGCCGGTAGTTGGCCAGACCGGTGAGCGAATCGCTGACCGCCATCGAACGAACCTGCTCGAAAAGGCGCGCTTGTTCCAGCAGCGCGCCGCAAAGAATCACGACGTAGCTGGCGGTCTTGCACAGCTCGGCCACGAAGAACGGACCGTCGAAGAGTTGCTGAGAGAAAGTAGCGGCGGCGTGGCAGACAAAGTTGAGCGAGGCGACGCCAAACAACGAGTAGTCGTAGAGACTGACGGCGTTCTTCCTGCTCTTGTCATTGATCAGATGCTTGCGAAAACTGATGGCGGCGAGGAGGAACAAGACCCCGGGGAGCAAATCCCAAGGACGTGACAGAATCTTCGCGGCGTAAGCGACAGGCGCGGCGGGCGCAGCGAGGAACGCGGCACCGGTGAAATAGGCGGCAATCAAAACCACGAGCAAGGCACCGGCAGTCTCGCGGCTCGGTTGGCGCGCCGTGGGCATGTAGCGCTCAACACCGATGGCGGCGAGGAGGATGACGGCGAGCAGCGTGCGGCTCACCATCCAGCCCATCGGGATGCTGGTCAGAGCGGCGTTGCCGGACTGTATCTGGTCGTCCAGGCCGAAATAACCGACGGTCTCGATAATTCCGGAGAGCACGAAGCCGAAGGCGAGAATCAAAGCGGTGCGATCATGTGTTCCGCGGAAACGGACCAGCGCGTTAGCGGCATAGCAAAAGCTAATGAGCGTGCCGCCTACCTCAAGGTATAGATAAGTCTGCGGACTGCCGGAGATACCGGCATAGCGAAGATAGAAGATGGTTAAAAAGAACAGGATCGCAAGAGTTACGTAAGAGGCGACCAGGGCGCGAGAACGCCCTTTTTTCACCGCGGCAGCCAACCGCGCCAGACTCGAGGTGATCCTGGAGCTGGAACCGTCAGCGGCACCCACCGTGCGGTCAACCCCGAGAAACCCGATGATTTTGCCCCAACCACCCACGAAATCCCCCAAATGCCGACAAAAGACGGACAACTCCGGTGGATTGCAAGTTCAAGTCCGTTTGTCACTGAAAACGCCAGCCTGTAAACTATTGAAATTGAGGGATTTATCGCTGGCCTATTGGGGCGGTAGAGCCAGAAGCGAAAGGCGAGACACCGGAGAAAATCAAAAAGTCATCCTTGATGTCCAGCTATCTAATTCAATTTTAGACACTTATGACAACAAAACAGGGACCAGGAGGTGAGACTGCCGTGCGTCTCAGGATGAGACCGTCTCATCCTAAAGCGGGAATCCGTCCGCTACATTTTGGGTTTCGGAGGAGGTAATTCTCGGGCAGATACGTTATCGGCGAAGCCGCATGCTTTGTGGGATCCGTCGCAAAAAGGCTTGTTCGCGGAATGGCCGCAACGGCAGAGACCGATCGTCGTGCGGCCGGCGAGGCCGAAGGGACGGCCCTCCGGATCGACGATCTCGAAATCTCCCTCAATGCGAAGCGAGCCATTATGATTCACGGTGATTTTGGTTGCCGCCATTTGCTCTCCAGAGTTCGCTGCGAATTCCCCTTGCGATCATACCGCATCGCGAACAAAGAAAGAGCCGGTCCGAGCGTGCCGGCCGGCTCTCTACGGTTGAGCTCCAAGGTCAGTATTTTGGAACGGAGGGATCGACCTCGTCGGACCAGGCTAGGATGCCTCCCTTAAGATTGAGAATCTTGCGGAAGCCGGCCTTGCGCAAAAAATCGACAGCCTCGGCAGACCGCTTGCCGCTGCGGCAATGCGCGACGATTTCGCGCGAGGAGTCTAGCTCGTGTACGCGGCGAGGGAGCTCCCCCAACGGGATAAGATTCCCTTTGAGGTTGCAGATTTGATATTCGTGCGGTTCGCGCACGTCGAGGATGAAGAGATCGTCGCCACGATCGAGACGCGACTTCAGGTCGCGCGCAGTGATCTCCGGAACCTGCACGTCCGGGCCGGGAGCCTCTTCGCCGCGCACGCCGCAGAATTCGTAGTAGTCGATCAACTTGGTGATGGTGCGATGTTCGCCGCAGACCGGGCAGTTCGGATTTTTCCGCAGCTTCAGCTCACGGAACTTCATGCCGAGAGCATCGAACAGCAGCAAGCGGCCGACGAGGTTTTCGCCGCGGCCGATGAGCAGCTTGATCGTTTCCATCGCCTGAATCGAGCCGACGATACCGGGAAGAACGCCGAGGACGCCGCCCTCCGCGCAGGACGGGACGAGGCCCGGCGGGGGCGGTTCGGGATACAGACAGCGGTAGCAAGGCCCGTCCGGCATGCCGAAGACCGTGACCTGCCCTTCGAACCGGAAGATCGAACCGTAAACGTTGGGCTTGCCGAGAAGAATGCACGCATCGTTGACGAGATACCGCGTGGGGAAATTGTCAGTGCCATCGACGATGACGTCAAAATCCTTAAAGAGGTCGAGCGCGTTTTCGCTGGTAAGCTTGGTCTCGAACGTTTCGATTCGAATGTCCGGGTTCAGATTCGAGAGGCGTGCACGCGTCGCTTCGGCTTTGGGTTTGCCCACGTCGTCGGATCCGAACGTGACTTGCCGCTGAAGATTGGTGAAGTCCACGACATCGAAATCCACGAGACCAAGCCTGCCGACGCCCGCGGCAGCGAGGTAAAGTCCGAGCGGCGCACCCAAGCCGCCGGTGCCGATCAGCAGCACTTTGGCGTTCTTGAGCTTGAGCTGCCCTTCCATGCCGACCTCCGGCATGATCAGATGGCGGCTGTAACGCAGGATTTCTTGATTCGACAGACTACTGGCCGTCGCGTGGGCAGAGCCAGGCGTCGCGTCGCTCTGTCCGGGTAACGGTTGTACTTTGCTGGCCATTGCGATCCCTCTACTCCTCCCGGAGTCTAACCGCTATTAGATGAGATGCTTCGAACGGTGGATTCCTTGCTGCAAACCGCAGGATGGCAGGGACTTACTCGTCGCTGCGGTTGCTAAGATCAGGGGCAACAACAGGGAAACCCGGCAGCACCGCCGGCAATGGACGGGACGATGCTGATGGTATCTCCGTCTTTGGTCGGCGTGTTTTCTTTCGCGAGATATCGAATGTCCTCGTCGTTGACGTAGACATTCACGAAGCTGCGGAGCTTGCCGTCTTCGGTGAAAAGGTGCTTGCGCAGATCAGCGAACTGCGACGTCAGGTGGCCGAGAGCTTCGCCGACCGTGGTGGCGTTGAACTCCGCGGAATCGCGCTTGCCGGCGTACACCCGAAGGGGCGTTGGAATCATGACTTTCACTGCCATGTCGGTTCTCCTCACAAACCAAAGCGCGGTCGATCAAACAGAGGCGCGCTGGGGAATCTCTAGATCCTCCGGCGTGAACCCCGCACGATCGTCGGTAAGGCGCCAGGAGCTCATCCGCTGTGGCTCACCGTTGTCGACGCTGACGATGATGTAACTGTACCAGGGCCAGGCGTGATCGCGGTCGTACTGGCTGGGCTCCGCCGGATGATCCGGATGCGAATGATACCATCCGACCACATCCAGGCCTTGCTGGCGCGCAGCCTTCTCTGCCGCAAGCACATCGTCGGAGGTGACCGAAAAACGATTGCGCGGCGAATCGTCCCGCCGGTTCACCAACGGGTACAGCTCCTGAATTTCGCGCGGCGGCAGCGACTGGTCCTGTTCCGAGGAAGCCCTTGCGGCGGCGTCCGAGTCGTGCCCAAGCAGCGCGCCGCAGCATTCGTGCGGATAGGTTTCCGCGCCGTGCTGCCGAATTCTTTCCGCGATCACCGGACTGAGCTTTAGAACGGTCGGCGCAGCCATCGCTAGGACTCTTCCCAGAAGCGTTCGCTGAGATATTTAGCGCCGGAATCCGCGAAAACCGTAACGATGACGGCGTGCTGATCACCCCGGACATTTTGTGCGACTTGGAAACAACCGAGCAGCGCGGCCGCTGCGCTCGGGCTGACCAGCAAGCCTTCTTCGCGAGCCACGCGCTTCACCAGGCGATACGCGTCTTCCGTGCCGACCTCGAGATTTTCGTCCGCGAGGGTATCGTCGTAAATCTTGGGACGAATGGCCGTCTCCATGTGCTTCCATCCTTCCAGTCCGTGGAAAGACGCATTGGGTTGCAGGCTGACGCAGCAAATCGCAGGATTGAGTTCCTTCAGGCGGCGTGTGGTTCCCACAAACGTGCCGCTGGTGCCAAGACCAGCGACGAAATGTGTGATGCGCCCGGCCGTCTGTTCCCAGATTTCGTTCGCGGTCGTACGGTAGTGTGCTTGCCAGTTCGCGGGGTTGCTGTATTGATCAGGATAGAAATATTTTTCGGGGTTGGCCGCGACGATTTCTTGCACGCGGCGAATGGCTCCGTCGGTGCCTTCATCGCCCGGAGTAATAATCAGTTCGGCGCCAAAGGCTGCGAGGATGCGCTTGCGTTCGTGCGAAGCGCTGTCCGGCAAGCAAAGTGTGACGGGATAGCCCAAGGCGGCGCCGATCATGGCATACGCGATGCCGGTATTCCCGCTGGTGGCGTCGACAACGGTCTTTCCGGCTCGAAGCGCCCCACTCGCGAGGCCTGCTTGGATCATACCCAGCGCCGGACGATCCTTAACGGATCCGCCGGGATTGAACCATTCCGCCTTCGCGCTGAGTTCCACATTCGGGAACTCGCGCCCGACGCGCTCTAGCCGGAGCAGCGGAGTATTCCCGACGTGATCGAGCACCGAGCGTCCCGCCCGACCCGAATCGGCCGGAATGTCGCGCCTGGAAGAAGAGATTCGCTCGCTGGTGGCCATTGCTGCTCGCAATTTTCTCCGAAGTCCTCAGACGGTGCTCCCAGCAAAGCCTTGCCTGGAATACGATCAGTCTACCCGTAGTTGGATGCGCAAGCCAGCATTCGCGGTACGGCCGGGCGGTATCGGACGTTATGAGAATCGCGGCAATTTGGCGCCGGGTCCCCACCCATTGATCGCCTGCGCGGCCACACCGTGTAGGTCGTTGGCCTTGGGCAATTCGTATTGGAAGCTCACGGTTAGAACGTGAGGACGATCGAAATTCATACTCCGCCTTAGCATTCAAAGAATTCATGAGCCGGCCAGCGCTTTACAGATGCGCGCGCTTTCATTACCCTAGGCAGGCCATGTGGAATGTTGAAGAAAGGTTTTCACCAAAAGCAATCGAAGGACTGGCGGCTCTGGGATTTTCCGTCGGAAGCACGCGCGGCGTCGTGCGCGTGGAAAAATACGGCTGCGGCGCGGAGTTCCGCAAAGGCACGGACGGCCTCTATCAGATGACGATCTTGCCGACCATCATGGTAAAGGGGAAATTCACGCGGCTATGGGACGCTGGCTACCAGAAATTTCTGCTGACCGATGACGGCCAAAAGCTGCCCGCGCTCGCCTCGCACCTTGCCAATCTGCGGAAGTTCAATGAAGAGCTGCGCACCGCGCTCGGCGTGCCCACCTTCTACAACGAAGCGCTCGGCTCGGTGAGCCAGGTTTCCGTCTACGACCGCGTCAAAGGCCGCAAGGGCGATGTGCCGGATGAGACCGTCGGTGTACACAACGGCGGAAACACCCACTGAGGCTTGGCGTTGAAGCTACTCCGCCGCGAGAAGCCGCCGGCGAAATTGTGCCGGATCCACGCGATATTTCGCCGCTTTGCGAGCGCCAATGAAAATTACCGGGATATCCCCCCCATAGCGTTCTTTCAACGCCGCATCCTCGTCAATGTTCACTTCGTGCAACGAAGCGCCAAACTCGGAAAGCAGCGGCGCAATCACCCGCTTTGCTTCCTCGCAAAGATGACAGCCCGGCCGGCTGTAAAGAGTAACGTCGCGCGGGCCGGCAGTAATGAGTCGCAGGTCTTGAGGATGTTCGCTCACGGCTTCGGATTCGAGTATTTCTGAAAAAGACCGGAGTACGGATGGAAGGCATGCGCGCGGTTAAGCACGGCGATCTGGCGCAGGTGACCGAGCGAGGCCCACTCGTTGAGCATTTGCGATAGCGTGATGGTGCCGAGCTCGGAGTGCCTGGCGGCGCGTTCACCCGCCGAAGCGGGGACGCCTTTCAGCAGAGCGACAAGGCCGCGCCGCGTGTTCGCAAACCGAGCGAGATGTTCACTGGCAGAGCCCCGCGGGTAGTCGCCAGCGGCGGAAGCGCCCTCCTGATCGTAGCGCTGCAGCGCTGGCGCGTCTTCCGCGATGATACGACGCACGCGCTCACCGTATACCTCCTCGAGGTCCGCCAGATGCGCCAGCACTTCGGCGATGGACCAACGGTCCGGCGCAGGCTTCCACGGGCAGAGATCCGCAGGCACATCGCCAAGCAGCGTTTCCAGCAGAACCGGCGTCTTTTCCAACAGACTCACGGCCGGCGGAATGCCACTAGCAGGAGCGGTTTGCACGAAATACCTCCGGTACCAAGACATTGTATCCGCGAATGAGGCACGAAAAGAAGAACCCGCGCATAATGCAAGTGGAACAAGAGAAAGGCGGAACCATGGGAAGAGTGGTGGCGTTGATGGACGATCTGTTTTTTCAGATGAAGGTGGCGGAAACCGCCAGGCACCTCGGCGTTGAGCTAAAGGTGGCAACCAACGGCGATGCACTGCTGACGCTGCTCGAGCCCGCGCAGAAGCTGGTGATTGTGGACTTGAACGCCCGCAGCCAGCCCATCCAGGCGATCGAACGGGTGCGCGCGGGGCAAAATGGCGTGCGTGTCGTGGCCTTTCTTTCGCACGTGCAAACCGAACTCGCCGCCCAGGCGCGCGCGGCGGGTTGCGACGAGGTAATGCCACGATCCAGCTTTACGCAAAACCTCGCCGCCATCCTCGGCACTGCGAAGGACTAGCGTGCCATCAATGAATAGAGCGTCAGAGGGCTGGCTTCTTCTCCTAGCGGCCCTGTTGCTGCCGGCAGCAAGCACGGGCAGCGCCCAGGAATCCAGCTCCACACCCGCTGCCAATGCCGCGGACGCGCCCCAAAATGCCGTAAGCGGACCAGGCGCGGCGATGCGGGATGTCCTGATCGCGGCGTGTTCGCAAAGCGAAAGAGATTTTGCGAAGTTTCTGACCGCGCGGAATGCGGAAACATTTGCCGGCCTCACTCCATCGGCTCGCGTAGCGCTGATGAAGAGGTTCGTGTTGCTAGCCGAGCCGGGCAAATCCTCTCTACTGGCCAGCCCTTCGGGGCGGCCGCTGGTACGCTGCGAAACTCCCGCCGGCGCCGCCGAACTGCAAGTCGGTGGCGCCGAAGTGACGGACAATTTGGCTTTTCTTCCCGTCGAAATACGCGATGCCACCGACGCAGTGAGCGTAAACGTCATGCACGTTAAAATGGGGCTAGTTCGCGAGAATGGCGCATGGAAGTTGCTCTCGGTCGGACTCGTGCTGCTCGACCTCCCTTCGCTGGCGGTCGAATGGGATGCCGCAGAGATGGAATCCACAGAGCGGGCAGCCATCGACGCGTTGAAGAAGATCGTCGACGCTGTCGAAGTTTATCGCCGAACGTACTCCCGACTGCCCGAGTCGCTCGAAAAGCTCGCACCGCCGGCGCGCGGCGCAGCCAACCCCGACGCAGCGGGTCTGCTCGATTCAGACTCCGCCTCGGGCGCGAAGAATGGCTACCGATTCCGTTACGTGCTCGCCAGCTCGAGCACCCTCGGCGCGCCCGCAAAGTTTGAGCTCGCGGCAACCCCACAGAACTACGGCCGCACCGGCCGACGCTCCTTTTTTCGGGACGCCGGCGGCGGTCTACACGGCGCGGATCGAAAGGGAGCCGTGGGTAGTGAAGCCGACCCGAAGGTGGAGTAGAGTTTTCCTCCCTGCTTCGATTGACGCATTGGCGAGCAGGACTCGATTGGTACTTGCTCCACGCCGCCGTAGCTCACAAAATAGAAAACAAGGTCATCGCTCCTGCCCCTGACAGTTCGACAAGTGGAGCGCTTGCGACTCACGTGTCTGTCAAGGCCCAAGGAGAGCTGGAATGCCCGATGTTATGGCTGATCGGCGGGGCGCCACCCGCTATCCGCTAATCCTCGTTGCGGAAGTCACCGAACTTTCCGGGTCCGCCGTTTTGAATGCTCGTTCTTCCGACCTCAGCCGATCCGGCTGCTACATCGATACACTCCGTCCACCGCCGGTCGGCTCACAGGTGCGAGTGCGGTTGGTGAACGACCAAGAAATTTTTGAAGCGGATGGGCGCGTGATGTACGTCTGCCCTGGGCTCGGCATGGGTATCATGTTCGATAAGAACGTGCCCGAACAACTTCTCGCCGTTCTGGATCACTGGCTGGCAGCCGTCGCAAGCAAAGCCTAACTGCACTTTTCCAGGAGGGCGTGCGGCCAGTGCTGCAAAGTGACTCCCTCCCTATGCCACGACCTCCCGCAGCTAGCATTGATGTAACATCATCAATTGTGCCCCGACGTAGTTGGCGCTACCATCGGGCACTTCGCTCCATGCGCCACCCCACTCTCGCACCACTTTTGCTTCTCTTGCTTACCGCTGCATTCCCATGTCTGCCTGCGATTTCGGCAGAACCGCAAATCGATTCGCAATACGGACCTCTGCCCGTTTTCGAGTTGCACAGCGGCTTCTGGATCAACCTCCATCACACGCTGTACCAGCAAGCCAAGCAGCGCCGCGACGCCAAAGTCATTGCCTCCGGCGCAGCAGCGACAACACGGCGCAGCAAAACCGAACAGCTCACCTGGGAAACCGCCGTCTCCTACTACGCCGCCAATTATGTGGACAAGGATCTGCTCTTCAACACCGAAATGGTTCTGCTCAAAAACCAGCTTGGCGATTTCGAGGGCTGCGACGAACTCTCCGGCGCCAAGCAGAAAACTTGCGACGCCGGCCTGCCCACGAAACTCACGCAAATTCTCGAAGCTGCCGCGCCTGTCTATCGCGCCCACGAATGGACGGAGCACGACCGGGCCAACCGTAAATGGATCGCCCAGGTGGCTCCTCTTGTCAGAGAGAGAGGCCTCGGATTGTCCGAGCGCCTGGCGGACATTTACCGGACCCGCTGGCCAACGGAGAGAATTCGCGTGGAAGTCTCGGCCTACGCGAATTCGGTGGGAGCCTACACCAGCCTCGATCCCTTGCGCGTTACCATCTCCAGCACGGATCCCAGAAACCAGGGGAGCGCCGCTCTGGAGATTCTTTTCCACGAAGGCTCCCACGGAATCGCCGAACCCGTCCAGCAAGCGATCATTCGCGAATGCCGCCAGCGCGACAAGGCCATCCCCCGCGACCTCTGGCACGCCCTCCTGTTCTACACCACCGGGGAAGTCATCAAGCCGGTCATGACCGCGCGAAGTGCCGGTGCGCAAGACCCCGAATACACGCCCTACGCCATCCGCGAACGCCTCTACGAACATGGTTGGAATGACTACTTGCAGCTGTTGACCCGCTTCTGGCAACCCTACCTCGACGGCCGCGCCACCTTCGACGACGCCATCGCCCGCATGGTCTCCGCCCTGTAAAACAAGGACGCCGAAACTTGGTCGCGCCGGCTTGCTATCGACTCCGTGCCGCCTGTCCCGCACCTGCATCAGGGTATGGCCAATGGTCCGTTACCCATTCGATCACAGCGTTACAAAGGCAGAGGGCGACGTCACTGATTTTGGAAACAGTTTGTCGGACGGCGGCGCGAAAGCGATCGATCCATTCCTTTGATTTCTAGTCAGGTACATATCGATATGGGAATAATTCGCGTTAGCATTCCGCATACAGCCCGGCTGTCGGGCCGCAGTCAAATCCCAACCCTAGGGAATCGTTCGATCCGTATGGCGAGCCGGAACACTTCTCGGCTCCCAACATTCCAAGATATTCCCCTCCTCAAACGATCTAACCCCTTTAGAATCCGTTCTTACGAAAGTCATTGGCATGCAAGGTCTGGCCGAATCAGGCCCTGACCTAGGAAGCGCGGGGAGGGGCAGCTGTGCCCGGGTCGGAGCGCACACGGGCGCTCAACCCGTTTGTCGGCGAGACGATGGATATGCTAGGCTCTCTCTGCGGAAAGTGTGCCCGGCCGCGTCCAGCGCAGCTCCAAGCACTGGCAGACGGAACACCTCTTCTTCTCGTTTCCAGACAGCGTTTCCCGCATCGGCGGTCTCTCCGGAAACGGCCAAGGCCAGGACTGTTGAGCGTCAGTGGTGCATGCGGTCCGCCGTTGAAGCCGGCCGCTTCTCGATCGCACGAAAAAACGAAGGAACTACGCCCATGCCAGCTACCACAGCCACTTCCAAAACAGCGCAGCAAGCCCCCGAAATTAAGTTGGCGCACTCCCCGGATTCCGACGATGCTTTCATGTTTTACGCTCTGGCCACCCACAAGATCTCTACGCCGGGTTACAAGTACACTCACGTGCTCTCCGACATTCAAACCCTGAATGACGCCGCCCTCCGCGAAACCTACGACGTCACCGCCGTGAGCTTCGCCGCCTATCCCACTCTACGGGACAAATACATTTTGCTCGATTGCGGCGCGAGTTTCGGCGAGGGGTACGGCCCCATCGTTGTCGCGTCCAAATCGCTCAGGCAGCACGAGCTGGCAGGCAAACGCATCGCTATCCCGGGTCTCACCACCACTGCGTATCTGACGCTGAAGCTGTTTGAGCCTAACTTCGAGCCCGTGGTCATGGCTTTCGACAAGATTCTCGACGCTGTGCAAAACGAAGTCGTAGACGCCGGCCTCCTTATTCACGAGGGCCAGCTCCTGTTCCCGCAACTCGGACTGCACCGTGTGCTGGACCTCGGCGTCTGGTGGCACGATCGCACCAAGCTGCCGTTGCCGCTGGGTGGAAACGCCGTGCGCCGCGCGCTCGGCCCGGAGCTGGGGCGCCAGATCGCCAGAACCATTCGCGACAGCGTCCAATACGGTCTCGAGCACCGCGAAGAAGCCCTGAACTACGCCATGCAGTTTGCGCGAGACATGGAAACCGAGCTGGCCGACAAATTCGTCGGCATGTACGTGAACAAGTGGACCCTCGGCTACGGCGAGCGCGGCAAACGCGCGGTTACCGAGCTGATCGACCGCGGCACCCAAGCCGGCCTGCTGCCGGCACCGGCCACCGTCGAATTCCTCAGCGAAGACTAATCAAGCACTTCCCAAAGTTTTCGCGGCACGCCGCAAAAGGCTCTAGCAGCACGCACTAAGGTTTCCCGCACCTCCTCAAGGTTTTCGCCCTAAAGCTTCTCGCCCATCTGCCGATACACCTATTGCCTAATGCCGGGCGTCGTATGGCACTTTGCGGCCTCTGTGTGATGGCCGCTCCCCCTCCCGTTCCGTTCTGGCATTCCGCCCAGCGCTGCGTCTCAAGGCGCGCCGGGGCGCGGAGGGGAAATATGGCACTCATTGGTCTCGTCAATCTCACAGAACGCCTTTTGAATCAGACGGCCGGACAAACCCAGGCAACGACACCGAGCAAGGCAAGCGCGAACAACGCCGTGACCGCTGCGACCGGGGATCAGTTCACGGCCTCGGTGCAGAACACGGCGCAGGCCGCGGGGCTGTTCACCGTAAGTCAATTTGCGGTGTTCTCGGCCGCAGCCGAGGTGCTACTGGCTCAGGCACCGGCCGCGCAAGCGAGTCCGGCAAATACACCGGCTCCGGCTACAAATCTCACTGCTCAGCCAGGCACACACACAGCAGTTGCCGCAAATGCCGCGACGGCCTCGCAGGCTCTCGCCGCTGCCACAACCCTTGCGACCGTCGCGGCGCTAGCGCCGGCAAACGCACTGCAGGCGGCCGCCGCTCCCGCGGCGACGGCGAACGTCGAGAATCAGCTGCAGGCGCTCAACAATGCGCTGGCGGCACTAGGGGTAAGCAAGGCCGAAATGCGCAAGATCGACAGCATCGCGGTCTTGATCCATGATTTCAATCCAACGGCATTTACCAGCCTAGTCCACCAGCTCGAGGGGCTGGCACAGGACGTCGCCCCGCAAACCCCCGCCACTTCGGCCAACACCAATGCCGCCAACGCCACCAACACAAAGACCGGCGGCTTCCACGTTCAGGAACTGCTGGTTCGCTTCGCGAGCGCGGGAGCACAAGGAGCCGCCAGCGGCGCGAACAACGCAACAAACGGAACAGGTGCTGTTAGGGCCCCAGGCGGCAACGTCGCGCCATTTCCGGTGCCCCCTGCCACCCTACAAGCCGAAGAAATACAACTGAGCTTCGCCGACAACAACGGGCACACACTTCATGTGCGAGCGGCAGCAGAGGCAGCCAGGGCAAATACGCCCACAGGCGGAAATCAGGCGCCCGCACAAACCAGGGCGGCAACGGCGTAAGCCTTGAACTACGCCGCGGATGCCGTCGGCTCAGCCCAACCCGAGGTGCGCCAGAGCGCACCTCGGGACATTTTCCCGCCGCGACTTCCCTTCCAACCACGCTCGTCTTGACGGTACTCGCCTAATCACTTAGTGTCTTTGATTCGCGATGAAGCTCCATCCCACAACGTGGACCTTGGCGCTGAGCCTGACTGTGGCATCGCCACTGACCACGGCTCCCTCTGGCCACGGTCGGGCCGCCGCGGAGTATCGCGCGCGCCCTATAACGCATGAACGCTGGCCGCAGCAGGCGGTGCGGTCGGCGCACGGCATGGTTGCGAGCGATGAAGAACTCGGCTCGCAAACCGGCACGGAAATTCTGAAGCGCGGCGGAAACGCTGTCGATGCCGGAGTGGCCGTGGCCTTCGCCCTGGCAGTTGTCGAACCGGCCGCGGGTAACATCGGCGGCGGCGGTTTCATGCTCGTGCGCCTGGCCGACGGGCATACCCACTTCTTGGACTACCGGGAAGTGGCGCCAGGCAAAGCCACGCGCGACATGTACATCGGGCCGGACGGCAAGCCCGATGACGATGGGTCCGTGATTGGCTACCGCTCCGTAGCCGTCCCGGGGACGGTCGCGGGCCTCGTGCTCGCCCTGAAGACCTACGGCACTCTGAAGCTCTCCGACGTGATGGCCCCGGCCATCCGGGTGGCGGAACAAGGATTTCTGGTGAGCGAAAAACTCGCCCGAGAAATCGAACAGGAGCGCCCGGGGCTGCAGCGCTTCCCGATGAGCCGCCATATTTTCCTGCGTGACGGCCAAATGCTGCGCGCCGGGGATACGCTGCGCCAGCCCGAACTGGCCGCCACGCTCAGACGCATTGCAAAAAACGGCGCGGGGGAATTTTACCGCGGGCAAACCGCGCGAATGCTGGTCGATGACATGGCCCGCTCCGGCGGCCTCATCACGCTGGACGATCTTGCTCACTACACGCCCAAGATTCGCGAAGTGCTGCAGGCCCAATACCAGAGCGGGGAACGCGAAGGTGAAGCGCACACCTGGGAAGTGCTCACTTCGCCGCCGCCGAGCTCCGGCGGTGTGGCCATCATCGAAGCGCTCAACATGCTGAAGGGCGTCCCCTTGAAGGGCTGGGACGACCTGGAAAGCGTGCACATGGTCGCGGAAACGATGCGCCGGATATTTGCCGACCGCGCCGCATATCTTGCCGATCCCGACTTTTCGAACGTGCCGGTGGCCGGGCTGACGGATCCTTGCTACGCGAAAGAACTCGCAGCCACCATCGATCCTCAGCGCGCGGCTTCGAGCAAGGCAGTGCGCGCGGGAAACCCGCACACCTGCGGGGCATCTTCGACCACCAACTTACCGCCAACGCTGGTCAGCCTGGGCGAAGGAACGCACACCACGCACTTCTCCGTTGTCGATGCGGCAGGAAACGCGGTAGCCAATACGTATACGCTGAACGACAGCTACGGTTCGCACGTCACCAGCACGGCGGGATTCCTGCTCAACGATGAGATGGACGACTTTACCGTGCAACCCGGCGTGCCTAATGCGTTGTTCGGATTGATCCAATCCGACGCCAACGCCATTGCGCCCGGTCACCGTCCGCTCAGTTCCATGACCCCCACGATTGTTCTTCGCGACGGCAAACTGAGTTTCGTCACCGGCTCGCCCGGCGGGCCCACGATTATTTCCGCGACGCTGCTCAGCGTGATCAACTGGGTGCGCCTCGGCATGGAGGCGCAAGCGGCCATCAACGCCCCGCGGTTTCACCACCAATGGCTGCCGGACCGCATCCTCATGGAAGAAAATTTCCCAGAGAGCCTGGAGCAAGCATTGCAGGCACGCGGTTTCGCTACGAAACGCCGCGGTCATATCGGCCTGGTGAACGCCATCGGGATCGATCCCCAAACGGGAGAGCGCCTCGGCGCTGCCGATCCCCGAGGCAACGGCGCCGCGGTTGGCTATTGAGTTTTGTGGTTTGGGAGCTCGCTGCTCGGTGAAAAATCTGCCAACCAAATGGTCGGCTCAGGCATTTGCTCAGGGCTTCGCCGGCAGCAAAGCGGCGGCAGGCCGCCGCACTCGGTACGCCGGATGGCGCGGCGCGGACGCAGGACCACACACTCCCAGAAGGAGCTAGTCACCCGACGATGCAAAGACTCCTGTCCACTTATCTCTTCATCTCTCGAAAACTGACGCGCGATCTGCTGGGCCAAATCTCGCGAGCGGGATTTCAGGGCGTCGAGATTTTCTGTTCGCGCAGCCACTTCGACTACGGCACGAAGACCGAAGTGCGCGAAATGGCGCAGGCCTTGAGCGATCATCGATTGTCACTGTCATCGCTGCACGCGCCTACCAGTCGCGACCTCAGTGCCACTCGCGAAGGAGGTCAGCCGCTCTCCATCTGCGAGGTCGAGCGCGTCCGGCGCATCGAGGCCATGGACGAACTGAAACGGGCCATTGACGTCGCCGAGGAACTTCCTTTCCCGCGAATGATCTTCCACATGGGTGGCACGCGCGAGACCTCCGATCCGCGCAAACGCGACGCGGCTTTCAGCTCGCTCGAGCATTTGATCCTGTACGCTCGCCACGCCGGCGTGACCATCTGCGTCGAGAACACCACCAGCGAGATGGGCGCTCCTTCCTATCTGCGCGCCTTTGTGGATGAAACACGCCTCACCGGTCTGCGCTTCAACTTCGACATCGGCCACGCGCACCTCGCCGACGGAGAGGAACAGGAACGTATCGAAAAAGCCTTCGCACCGCTGCGCGAGTTAGTCACAGGCGTTCACCTCCACGACAACCACGGCGAGAAAGACGAACACCTGCCACCCTACGACGGCACCATTGACTGGCCGGCCGCGACAAAAATCCTAAAAAGCTCACCGGAAGCAGTTCTGCCGCTGGTCCTGGAGCTCAAGGAAAAGACCGGTCCGGAAGCGCCCGGCGCTCCCGAGCAACTGGAAACTGCACGCAAGGCACTGCACCGCTTCGAGGAAGAGTGGGCGTAGAGCCTCCGACGGTTTTCCCTTACCACCCGGTGTAGGGCTGAACCGGGAAGACGCGGTTCAAACCGGTGCCAGGTCCGGCATCCAAGTGTCGCCCCACCGCTACGTCGCTCGGAACCAGCACCCCCCAGCCGGTTCTCGCCCGGGTTGCATGTGGCCCGAAATGAAGAATTTGGAGGCAACCGGCGCGCTCCCGGTCTGGCCCGACCCTTGCCCTGCGACCCGTGGAAATCTGGCGGACCGAAACTTCCCGCCAAGGCGAGTGTTTTGTAGTTATCCAAATGGCGGAGCATGCCGTAGCTCCGGATTCGAACGCCCAGCCCGCAACATTTGGGCCGCCTCGATCGCAGATGTGCGGGAGAACCGCATCATGTCAATCTCGGCCGAACGCCTCGTAGCCCTCCACGCGACCGTCGAGCAGCGCTTCTACCGCCGCACCGTGCCCTCCGCGCTGATCTACATTGCCTTCGGCGAAAACAATGTGGGGATGCTCCTGAATGTCAGCGAGAACGGTCTGTTAGTCTCCACACCACTAGGCCTTACGCGCAATTTCGTCTATCGCGTTTCCCTGCGGCTGAATGGACTTCCAAGGGCAATTGAAGTCCGCGTTCGGATCGTGTGGACAACGGAATCGAAACAACGCGCGGGGATACAATTGTTGGACCTTGGCGAGTACGATCGGGAACAAATTCGCAAATGGGCAGCGCTTCAAGACTCCCGGGAAATGGATTCGGAACTACCGGCTCCGCAAGAGAACATCAAGGCATCGCAAGAACCAACAAAACCTCCGCTTGCTGTCGCCAAACCATCGAAGCGATCCGGGCCTGTTGCCGCAAGCATGTCCTTGCCGCCTCCCGTTCTGCCTCGAACGAATGCATCCTCCGCGAGGTCAACGGTCCTAACCTGCGCCGCGGTGATCGCCGCGACATGTTCGGCGATTGCGCTTTTTCCTGAAAATGGGCCGCTACACAAATGGCTGAGCCATTCTGCCAGTGTCGAAAATGAAAACCCGACTGCGATAGCGCACCGTCGAAACACCTCGGGCAAACGAACTCAGGATGGTCAGACGCCGTCTCTCCCCGAGTTGCTGGAACCCGGCTCTGGCGCTCCCGCTGCCGCTGGCACCGCAGGCAGCACTGCTTCGCCTGTAGACACCGCGGTTTGGAAGGGTCTGGAAGGTAGCATCGCGGTGAACAAGACACGTTCTTCGTCGAAACGGTTCGGTGCGATCAATCCAAGTGCGAATCTCGATCCCTCGGGCCCGGACGCTACCCTTCCGACGGAAAGCAGCACAACTTCGAACGTTCCAGCGACTGGCGACGTGGCCACCGAGAACCCTTCCGATCAGCCATCGTCCGGCAATCCCGCTATTGCCGACCCCCTTTTAAATCCGCCGTCTCCGACCGATCTGTCCGCGAACTCGCCGCCGGTCAGCGCGCCAATTCCGGTCGCTTCGTCCACGCTCGCAACGTATGCACCAGCGGGCCGCGCGTCGCACAGGGAGGGCGCACCTGATCCCGCTGTGATCCACATGGACGTCCCCGAGAGCCGCGTCGTGGAGGTCACTCTTCCCGAGGGTAACAGTTCATCTATCTTGAGCCTGCCTGGCGAGCGGGTGCTGCAATCGCCGTCCATTACCTTGCGTATTCAACGTTCCATTTTCATGCCTCCCGAGCGCCAACGGCGGCCCTCCGGTCGAAGCCGGAAAGTGCTTCTCGGGGAAATGCTTTCGCGCGTGGATCCTCAAACACCGCATTTTCAAGTTCCCACCGGTAGCAGCGTTAGCGTGCGAGCGGTTCTTGATAGGAACGGACGTGTTGAAAACCTCAAGCCGGTCACCGGCTCCATTACCCTCGTTCCGAGCGTGGTGAGGGCCGTGCGCGAATGGCGTTATGAACCGACCTTGCTGGATGGCCAGCTGGTCCGAACGGAACTAAACGTCTTGGTCCAATTTCACCCGCCGATGGATAGCGCCCCGAGGCCCTAGGGCGCTTCTGAGAGCCGTTCGACCCAACCCACAAATTCCGGCGAACGCCGCGAGGAACAGGTGAATAGCGAACCCGGCCCGCGCGTGAGACTATCTACGTTCCAAGTTGGGAGAAATTGATGCCAGGCATTTACAAATACGTTTTGTCATCCGCGTTCATCCTAGGTTTGCTGGGTACCGGGGTTGTTCTTGCCCACAGGAGCTTCCCGCATTCTCCTGCGAACGCCAAGAGGAACGCCCCGCCCGGCCAAAGCGGTCCGACCTTCACCGTGGAGGAAAGCGATCTGCATAAGCCCGTCACGCTGATCGCCTACGGAGACATGCGCTTCACCGACGCGGCGAACCGCGAAGCCACCAATCCAGACGCGCGGCAAGCCTTGGTGGCGCGTATTGCCAAGGAAAAGCCCGATGCCATCCTGCTGAACGGCGACGTGCCTTGGCACGGCGGCGACAAAGGCGACTACTCGGTATTCCGCGCGGAGACCGAAGTCTGGCGAGCCAGCCACTTGCGCGTCTATCCTGCGTTAGGCAATCACGAGTTCAGCCGTTGCGAGGTTCCCCAGTGCCTGGAAAATTGGTGGACCACCTTTCCAGAGCTCCGGAATCGCCGCTGGTATTCCGTCGCATTGGGCCGCGAGTTGTACGCCATCGCTCTTGACAGCGACACGTCCCTTTTGCCCGGCAGCGATCAGCGTCAATGGCTCGAAGCACAGATCTCCTCGTTGCCCGCAAGCGTCCGCTTTGTGCTCATCACCCTGCACCACCCGCCGGTCGCCGACATTCAGAAGAATTTCAATGTGGACCACAACCCTCGTCCCAATGAAATTTCGTTGGCGAATTTCCTCAAGGGCGCCGCCGCCAGTCGCAAGGCGAGATTTCTCGTGAGTGCCGGCCATATCCACAACTACGAGCGCGCCGTGCAAGACGACGTGGTCTATTTGGTGTCCGGAGGAGGAGGAGCCCACCCGTATCCCGTCGAGCGCACGCCCAGTGACCTTTATCAGGACCGCGCCTTCCCCAATTTTCACTACCTGAAGTTTGTTCTGGAAGGCAAGACGATGAAAGCCTCGATGTACCGCCTCGATCTGGATGCTGCGAGCCCGGCATGGCAAGAAAAGGACACATTCGAGCTTCGCGCGAAATAGCGATCGGTTCGGTTCCATGGGGCGCCCCTGGTCGTTAGCGAGGGGGAGTACTCACGAAGAGGAACAGGCCAAACGGATGAAAGGGGATGGGGCCATCGTTTCCCTCAGATCCCTCAGAGGCCCACCTTGCACCGAAATGGAACTCAGCAACCCATCCGATAGAGTTTCTACTCTTGGTCTTTGCATCACCGGAAGCCTGAGCCTCCATTCCTCCGGTCAGCGCACCGGCGATATTCTGGACAAGATTGCCGCAACACCTTCGAAGGCCGTAGTACTTTATAGTATTTGCAATTTACTTAACGGCCTAGTACTCTAAAAGTGTTACTGCGATGATACTTGACAGTCCGAGATTACTTTCCTATCTTTCCGACTCACTTGCTGTTGCCGCGCAGGAAGTGCGCCCCAATGGCAGGCGTTCTTTGCAAAGAGGGGCCCATGAAATCTCACTATTCGCCAATTGGTGTCACGCCATCCCGTTCCTGTCTTTGGATCGGGACGTTGCTGTGCTTCATGGCCACGCTGGGACTCATTGCCTTGCTTTCGAGATAGCCCCAACGACGAGACACGCAGGTGAGCCAATGAATTTGATCGCATTAATCACATCTATTGTCGCGTGCATTTTTCTAGGATTGGTTGCCTTTGCCGTTTATCTGACCGGAGGCCGTGACGACTGATTGTTTCACGCGATGTGGTCCTCTGCGGAATTACGGAGGGCCGGGCTGTGAGGAGCCCATCATGAATCTCCCCGGAAAGCCGTACACTCGCAGCGAGCGGTGGCTGCTTACGGCCGTCACCCTCGCCGTGATCGGGCTCCTAGCCCTATTCTGCGCGGAGGCGAGGCTATGGCCATTCTGATCGTCTTCTCCCGGGTACTGCGCCTCGCGCTGGTCATCTGGCTGGGCATCTCCGCTCTAGCCTGGGGCGTGATCTTCGCCATGATCGGGCTGTTCAAAATTATTCCGCAAGCACTTGCGCCGATTTTCTCCAAGCAGACCTGGTGCGCGTCAAGGACCGTCTCAGAATACCTGCGGTTGCTTCGCTTTAGCTCCTTTCAGAATAGGAAATCCAGGGAATCTTACAAGGCGGGGAGAAATAGCTGAAAGCGCGAAAAACGTAAGAATACAGGGAATGGACCGCCATGGGGGAACGCAAGTAGACACGAAGCGAGGCAATCTGAGGATCCGGTGCACAATCTAGCGTCCGTTTAAGATTTGGAAGTGGAATTGGTGCTACGGGCAAGCTGCTCTCGCTGCATGTGCTCCGTGCATTCGGCAATTTCGTCATCAATCACTTTGATCTTCAAAGCCAGCAGAAGATCATCGGGACTCTTCTTATATTTCTCAAACAGCGGAGTTCGCTTGCTCTTCAAATCTTCGCGTTTCCTTTTCCAAACACCGGCACTCGGCAGCATCGGACTAGCCTCTATACGACAGTGTGCGCGCATCCATGCTCTATTGATATAGCCAAGGCAACAGCGTGTGCCCATGCTAGGCACCTTTACTCCCGCCGCCGGGCACGGGCGTTGGGGATATCAACCGGGTTAACCATGACGAAGTAGTACTATAATGTCCGTTGTCTGGCCCGGGGTGTTGACGTCACCCGACAACCTGACCTGCAAGGCATCGAGCCACTGTGCAGCCGCGGGTGACCACGGAGCTGACCCGCCGCCTGCTCCTCGCGAGTTCGCCTTTGCCGCCAACCGCGATATTCTATCCCCTTGTCACCCCAGGGGCTGTTGGCGCAATTTGCCCAGAGGATGGCACCGTGGCGGACTACAAAAACCTCGCGCGCCCCCGGGGAGGGCGTCCGTGCAATGGCCCATCCGAGCCAGGATGCGAAAGGTGCGATGAGCATAATCACAATCGAAAACGCCGGAAAGTACGACGGTCAAGAAGTGACCATCCGCGGATGGCTGTACAACCTGCGGGAATCCGGAAAGCTGCTCTTTCCGATTTTTCGCGATGGCACAGGAATTATCCAGGGTGTTGTTTCGCTAAAGGAAAATCCGGAAGCCTTTGAGGCACTGAAAGGACTCACCCAGGAATCCAGCGTTATCGTCACGGGCAAGATTCGCGCGGAGCAACGTGCGCCCGGCGGGTTCGAGATCGGCATAACCAGGGTCCATGTCGTGCAAAAAGTTCCCGAGAGCCAGCCGTATCCGATTCAGCTCAAAGAGCACGGCGTGGATTTTTTGCTCGATCACCGGCACCTGTGGATGCGCACTCCGCGGCAGGCTGCGATCCTGCGCATCCGCGCGGAGGCCGAGCGCGCCGCGCGCAACTACATGGACAGTCAAGGCTACACGCTGACGGACGCGCCGATGTTCACCCCAGCGGCCTGCGAAGGCACCTCCACACTTTTTGAAGTCAATTACATCGACGACCAAAAAGCCTACCTCACCCAGAGCGGACAGCTCTACATCGAAGCGACCGCCATGGCTCTCGGCAAGGTGTACACCTTCGGCCCAACGTTTCGCGCGGAAAGATCGAAGACGCGGCGCCACTTGACCGAGTTCTGGATGCTCGAGCCGGAGGCGGCCTACGCCGCGCTGGATGACATGATGGCGCTTGCGGAAGGGCTGGTGAGCGCGATTGTGCAATCTGCCCTGAATAACAAATCGCGCGAGCTGGAAACGCTGAAGCGCGACACCAAGAAGCTCGAAAACGTGAAGCCGCCGTTTCCTCGGGTCCGCTACGAAGACGCCATCAAAGTGCTACAGAAACACGGCAATCCCGCTCAGTTTGGCGACGACATCGGTGGAGACGAAGAAACCATCATTTCCAACGAATTCGACCGCCCGGTGATGGTGCATCGCTATCCTGCGGCGATCAAAGCTTTCTACATGCAACCCGACGCCGATCGGCCGGACCTGGCGCTCGCATTCGATATGCTTGCACCGGAAGGCTATGGCGAAATCATCGGCGGAAGCCAGCGCATCCATGACTACGATTTGCTGGTCAAGCGGCTGCGCGAACACAACCTGCCAGAAGAAGCGTTTCAATGGTACCTGGACCTGCGGCGCTATGGCAGCGTGCCGCATTCCGGCTTTGGAATGGGCCTGGAACGCACGGTGGCGTGGATTTGCGGAGCGGAGCACATCCGCGAAGTGATCCCCTTTCCGCGCATGATTTATCGCGTGTATCCTTAGTGCGGGGTAGTTGGCACCACTCCGGTAGTTCTCGTACGCCTTGGCTTTAGAAATATCAGCGATCCGTCGGTAACTTGCGCGGCTTGTTGTGCTTCCGCGCGCCCTTGCGGATCACAGGACACGAATATATGCCTCAAAAGATCCGTATCATCGGCGTACCCATGGACCTCGGCCAGAGTCGCCGCGGCGTCGACATGGGTCCCTCCGCATTGCGCGTGGCCGGTCTGCAGGCGCGCATCAAGCAGTTGGGCCATCAGGTCGAAGACATCGGAAACATTTCTGTGAAGCAACCGGAAGAAATGTCTGTCGGCGAGAAGCGTGCGAAGTATCTTGAGGAAATCGCGGAGACCTGCAAGGACCTTAGCGACGCGGTGCAAAAATCTTTAGAGGACCACATGCTGCCTCTCGTGCTCGGTGGCGACCACTCCATTGCCGCTGGCGTCGTTTCAGGCGTTGCCGCGCACTTCCGAAAGGCCGAAAAGCGCGTGGGTTACGTCTGGCTGGACGCACACGGAGACATGAATACGCCGGAATCCTCGCCTTCGGGGAACGTGCACGGCATGCCCCTGGCCGCCGTGATGGGTTACGGCGCTCCAGAGCTCGTGGAATTGCTCGGCTTCAAACCAAAAGTCGAGCCACAAAACATCGTTCTCGTCGGAATTCGCGACTTGGACGCTCAAGAAAAAAAACTGGTGAAGAAATCTGGCGTCCATGTACTGACCATGCGCGATATCGACGAACGTGGCATGCGCGAGGTTATGAGTGACGCGCTGAAATACGCCATGGACGACACCGATGGAATTTCGGTGAGTTTGGACATGGATTTCGTGGACCCGTCAGACGCCCCGGGCGTCGGTACCCCGGTGCGCGGCGGCGTAACGTACCGCGAAGCCCATCTCGCGATGGAAATGATCGCCGACAGCGAAGCCATGGTTTCCATGGAAATCGTTGAAATAAATCCGGTTATCGACGAGCACAACCGCACCGCGTTACTCGGCGTCGAGCTGGTCCTGTCCGGCCTTGGCAAGAAAATCCTGTAGAGCGTACTTTTCGCAACGCACGCATCTCGAATTCCGTGGTGCGCGTGAATCAGTTTCGCAGGGGTACCGCATGAAACGCCCCGATGGTCCAGGCGTCGGCATGGAAACACGGCGTAGCTCCGGCCTTCAGGCCTGAGGCTTTTTCTGGAAAAATACGGAACGTGGCAACTGACAAGAAACGACTGCGAATCGGTGTTCTTTTCGGCGGCCGCTCCGGCGAGCACGAAGTCTCGCTTGCCTCCGCGGCTTCGGTGATTCGCGGACTCGACGCCGCGAAATACGAAGCCGTCCCCATCGGTATCACCAAGGAAGGTCATTGGCAGATCGGCGCGGGCGCGCAAAAGATGCTCCCGGAAGTGCTGCGCGACGGACAACGCGTGATGATGACGGCCGACCCGACGGATGCGTCGTTGGTTCCGCTCGACGGCAGCGGCGGGAGCGGGCAACGGCTGGATGTGGTGTTTCCGGTCATGCACGGAACGTTTGGTGAAGACGGAACGATTCAGGGTTTGCTGGATCTCGCGGGTTTGCCGTTCGTTGGCGCGGGAGTGCTGGGCTCCGCGATCGGTATGGACAAAGACGTCGCGAAAAGATTGCTGCAGGTGGCGAAGATTCCCGTGGTGCCCTGGATTACGGTCCAACGCCACGACTGGGAACGAAATCCGAAAAAAGTCCAGCGAGCGATCGAGAAGAAATTCAACTACCCGGTATTCGTCAAGCCGGCTACCCTGGGCTCTTCCGTGGGCATGACCAAAGTGCATTCGCGGGCCGAGCTGTCGCCGGCGCTGAAACTCGCCGCGGAATTTGCGCTGAAAATTCTCGTCGAGCGGGCGGTGGTCGCTCGAGAGATCGAAGTGTCCGTACTGGGCAACAGCGACCCGCAGGCTTCCGTTCCCGGCGAGATCGTGCCGCACCGCGAATTCTACGATTACGCCGCGAAATACCTGGAAGAAGGCACGCAGCTTCTGATTCCGGCGAAACTTAAACCCGCGCAAGTGAAAAAAGTCCAGTCGCTAGCCGTGGCCGCATTTCGCGCGCTGGAACTGAGCGGCATGGCCCGTGTGGATTTTTTCCTCGAGAAGCGCGGCGGAAAACTTTTCCTCAACGAAGTGAACACCATTCCGGGTTTCACATCCATAAGCATGTATCCAAAGCTCTGGGAAGCCAGCGGGATTCCCTTCCGCGAGCTGATCGATCGGCTGATCGCGCTGGCGCTCGAACAGCACCGCGAAAAAGCCCGCACGAAATATGAAATCGAGCTACCGGAAGGCGCAGGCGGAGCGCTCGAAGCCTGAGCGGTGCGCGCCCCGATTCCCTGGCTCGGCGCGGCTAGCTTGGAGTTCTTAGCTCCTTCTCCCACCCTTTCGCCGCTGGTTGCTTGAAATCATTTACTCCGGCGCGTGTATTTTGCTACGTTCATAGTGCCGCAGACCGGCGCCTTG
>Ga0209526_10000330_pt1 | contig 29700 bp, 36 predicted proteins | sample JacPinW_OM2H0_M1_FD_188566 | JGI IMG/M metagenome (GOLD analysis project Ga0209526, IMG submission 188566) | Forest soil microbial communities from Algoma, Ontario, Canada - Jack Pine, Ontario site 1_JW_OM2H0_M1 (SPAdes) (version 2) | ecosystem: Environmental > Terrestrial > Soil > Boreal... | reverse complement strand
GGATGCGCGGCCCTTTGCCGCTCCACTTCAAACAGGCTGAGGGCATAAAGGATCTCGTTCGGATCCGATGCCGAAAGCTTGGACGCCAGCAACTCGGCGGTCGAACGGTCCAGTACCGACGTCGAGACTTGCTCCACGTCCACGCGATGCTGGCTGATGCTTTCCTTCAAGGTGGCAACATATTGCTTGCGCACAACAGAAACTGACACCAGCCAAACGCTGACCAGCAGCAGCACAATCCAACTGATTTGACGTGCCGGCAGATGCAGGGTGGTGGCGAAAATGAGCACCGTCAACCCGGACAAGCCGTCACCCAAGCGCCAGACCACGGTATCGATGAACCATTTGACCTGGATCTTGACCCGGGCAGACAGGGGCAGATAGAGCAACTCCGCGGTGGACTTGTCCAGAGAATAACGCAGCACTTGGTCGCAGCCTTTCAGCGTCACTGCCGCGCCCAGAGTGCCCAGAGCCAGCAGGCCGGCCGAACCCAGCAATACGGTGCCGGGAAGCACGAACAGCGCCGTACCTATACCGAACCGGCGCAGGAACCTGGTGGTCAACAGCAACTGGAACAACAGCGAAAGTATGCCCGCATAAAAGTTGAAGTTCCCCAGAAAGATCGCCAGCGCGTCTTTTCTTACCAGGGCCTGCTGCGCAATGGCCAGAAACTGCCAGCCGGTCAACGTGGTCACCAGCGAAGAAACGCAGATCACGGCGGCGATGGCTCGTAAATAGGGCGAGGAGAACACCACCCGCATGCTCTGGTTCAGGTTCCGTGGGCCAGTTTCCCCCGCCCCCTCCGCGATTTCATGCCCTCCGCCGATCGCGGCTTGCCCGCTGCGCCAGATCAGCACCACCAGCCCGGCACAAATCAAAACGAAAAGCGCCATACCCACCAGCAAGCTTTCCGTGCCGAACGTCTTGGTCACCGCTTTGGAGAAGTAGCCAGAAAAGATCCAACCCGCAACCCCTCCCCCGCCCACCATTCCGAACACGCGCTTGGCCTCGCGCGTGGTCAAAACGTAATTCGCCAAGGTCCAGATCTGGGTAGGCGCCAGAACTCCAAAAACCTTGACCCAGATGTAGAGCGCCGGAAACAGCCACACCAGACTGGCATAGCGATGCGCCAGCACCCAGAACACCGCGCAATTGCTGGCGAAAAACAACATGCTCCCAAGCAGCAAATTGCGCAAATGAACTCGCCGGGCAACAACTACGTAGACCGCCACCACCACCGCCACCAGCACCGAACTGGAAATGTCGGCGTAGGCAAGCTGCCTGGCCTGGAAGCGCGACAGGAATAAGGCAGCGGCTGCCACTCCACCGATCTTGTAGGCGCTGATGACCAGGAATAGAGAGGAGCACAGAAGGGTGCCGCGCCCCAGATCTCCGGGGTGAACGTTCAGCGCGCGCTCGATCCACCGTTTCATCCGCAGAATCCTCTTTCGTAACCTTTCTGCCTCATTGCGGTGCGGTCGTTGTTGCGTGACATACACGGTCGATGGTTGAAACGGTAGGCTTTTCCCCGTCCCCCACCCCTGGATGTTCCCCCAGCCCTCCGTTTTGAGCCAAAGACCCAGCCGAATCGAGAAGCACGACCTGCTGGTCCATATACTCAGCAGTGAATTTGGCATCGCCGCAGATTTCCAGGGCTGACGGCCCGCCCCCGGGGTAGTAGCTGCTGAGCATGCCGGTGTCGATCAGGAACACTTTGCCGCCAAACCGGGACCGGATCCGCCCGCCCTTCTGAACTGTATGCCCTACCGCAATGTGTGCCGCGTTGTAAGCTTCCAACAGCTTGCTCACCTGCGCGGCGCCCTCTTCTTCGTTCCACTGGTCGTAACCGCGAAACCACAATGGACCATCAACACGCACACTGAGCCAGTCCCCATATCCCAGGAACTGTACCAGGCTGGCCTGGCTTTGCTGGTTCGACGGGACCCGCGACTTGCGCTCAGCCGTGAGTTCCGCCTGGACGACGGCGGTCATTTCCTGAAGGTTAAAAAATGGCAGAATCACCTTCTCGGCCTGCAAAAATTTCTTAGCGGCATCGAAGGTTTTGACTTCGTCGCGGATGTGGGCATTGATCGTGTCAAGTTTCAAGTGGGCCAGATTGGGATGGATTCCGCCATGCAAGAAGATCACGTCACCAATTTTGGCCAGAGCCGAGTGTTCGCGCAGCCACTTTCCGTAACTCCCCTCCGGACTGAACGCTTCACGATGCTCGATGAACCCGACGGGGTGCCTTGCCATCCACTCCGCTTCGGTTAGTTCCATTGGTTGGGGGAGCTCCGCCAAGAGTTGCACGTGGCTATCGCGCCATTTCACATACTGCTGATAGGCGGTTTTGCGGCGCTCCTCGGATTTGCTGTCGGCAAAACTGGCATAGTTCTCCGTAGTAACGTAGCGAAGGTCTCCCATGAGATTCATCATCTCGTGGTTACCAAGCAGGCTCACTACTCGTCCGCCTGCCTTTGGCGCTTCCTTTTCCAGCGCCATCATCAGATCCATGACCTCGCGTGGCTTCGGACCCCGATCCAAAAGATCCCCGGTTTGAACCACAATGGCCTGATTGCCGGCCCAGTGGCGCTCCGCACCAATCAATCCGGTCCGCTGGAGAATGGTTACAAAATCATCAAAGTCACCGTGAACGTCACCGATGGCGACCACGGTTTCCGAATGCTCCGCCGGTGTTTTGGCTGGTTTCGCCCGTGCCAGGCCGACCAACACTAAGAACAGCAGGATGGAAGTACAAGCGTGGTGGCGAGAAACTCGGACCGCAGGGCGAACCATTTTTCTGGCTCCTATGACCGAACCCCGCGAGATTTGAGGGAAAACATTGGATTCCGTAGGGCATCCCCCTATGGAGTGTGCATCTTAGGCTGCCCGGCTGAACAAGTCAACAAGCTCTGTGTGGGTATGTGTGGGCTCAATGTGTGGGAATGTGTGGGATGTGCGGGGTGATGTAAGTTCTGTTGTGTAAGAGGCGAAAGGCTGTAAGTTGTCTTTGCCTAGCAAGCAGAAGCCATTCCTGGAAAGGAGCACCCGATAGCGAAACTAACACCGATCAGTGAGCACTTCCAACATTTCTTGGCGGAGATGAAAGAGAGCTTCTGGGGCGATCCGTATGGGGAGACGATGCTGGAGTGGCAACGTTTTTTCCAATCGTTGTCGGAGCGGCAAGGACCGCTTCTCCCGCTGGGGACGGTACGAACGAGCCGGGAGCCAATGGCGAGATTACCTCAACGGCTACTACGAGCGGGATTTTGTGACTAGCTTCGGTACCATTCGATTGCGCATAGCGCGCACCCAGGGAAAGATCTTTCTGCCCGGCCGACTGAAGGCGGTTTCAGCGGCGAGCGGAGAGGCTCCATAAAGGGATGAAGCCCAGAGTGAGAGCAAGGCCGATCGGGATAGTCCCGGCTGCGACGTGGCTTAGGTTCAAGCAGATAAAGAGCGCGAAAGGAACACCCCGCGCCCATGACAGGGACCCAGAGAACAATCGGGAACACAACGAACTCGGGGATACACATGGGCAGGAAAACAACTCCGCAGACTTGGAGAATCGTTCCGATTAGCCTGCAGAACGTCCTCCGCATCGTCTGCATCGGCCACGCGCTTCGGATGAAATTCCTAAAGCGGGACTGTGCGCTCGATCGCTTCGGAGATTCGCTGGTCGTGTCGCTTTTGATGCTCCCGAGGATCAAGGTCTTTCTTCATGCACTTCTGCGGACGAACGGACAAGATATTGTAGGGAAAACAGGGAAACACCCGGACGCACTTCTCTCAGCAGACCGGTTTGGACAAGAGCGTTGCTCAGTAATCAACTCTTTCTAGATGGCGATGTTGAGCAATGCGGTCGCCTCCCCCCACGCTTGAGGCCCGGTCTATAGTCGGTGGGCAAGCGATTGGGTTTCGATTAAGAGGTGCAGAAGCGTATGGGTGTGGGACACGTTGCTGTGTCTTTGGGGTGCGGCCAAGGCCGCCCCGCGACTGAACACCGGGCTGGTCTGCTAGTGGTTTCCCATTTCTTCCTGGACGGTCTGGTACACGTCGCTGGGCTGCCGCTAGCGGGCGAGAATTCTCCGAAGTTCGGCGTAGGACTGTGGAAGCACATGCCGCTCGAGCTGTGTCTCGAAACGCTGATGGAATTCGTGGCAATGGCAATTTATTGGAAGACGGCAGGCGCCGCCGCATCTGCGGTACGTCGGTAGGGTATTGTTGCGTTCATGATTCTACGACGGCGTTCACGTGGACCCAGATCGCGACCGTCACACCACCTCTACCCGCTCAGTTAACAACCGCATGGCTCGCTGCTCCGATCGTATTTGCGGCGATTATCTGGGTGTTGTGCCGGAAGCGAGTTGCGATACAAGCGCAAGCTTAGTGGTTCTTCTCGCGAGAATCCCTTTCAGACGATCGCACGACATGGTTGCAAAGCGTCTTTGGAAGTCAAGACCCTATTGTTCTCTTCCTCAGCGATCATGAAAAGGTAAGCGTCCAGGTCGGTGGCCGAGGGGAGCACGATTGCCCAAGGATTGCAGGACCGATCCTTGGGATGCTCTCCGAAGCGTTACAATGCAGTGTTGCTGCATATTTCCAGCTCAACTTGAGCTCACAGTTTACCTCCAACAGCTCCTAAGAGATCGTCATCATCCGGTGGCAGCACGACATCGGGTACGCCGTCGCCTGGTCTCCGCAACTTCTTCTCTCGCGCCTCCAATATCCGGTTTATTCGCTCGACAAGCGCGACCAGTTTCTGCGGGTCTTGCTCTTTCGAGGCCCGCTCACACAGCTCGCGCCAGCTCTCATCCTCACGATTCATCACGGCGTAGTACTACCTAGCAGCTAGGTTGCCAGTTCACAGATCTGACTACGACTATCTTGTGATTCCAGATTTATGATTTAGAAGGGTTTGCGGACTGCCCTGAGTGCTTCCGGGAAATGCCAGTAGAGAAAATTTGCTCGTTCCTTGCCAATTTTGGTTTGTCTTCTATAGCAGGACAGGATTGTACGGTATCGAAGGAGCCGGAACAGTCCGCTCCCACTACTGCCGTTCTTACCCCCATTAAGCGGATTTCAAAACCACTGGATCTTCAGTCAGGCTGCCCGCGCTTTTCGGCCTGTGCTTCAAAGCGCTCCGAAGAGCTTGCAGGGCGTACATTGCGTCATCTAAGGCTTGCTCTTCTTCGATGTTGTCTCCTGCCGCATCAAACAGTTCACGCGCCCGTGCCACAAGAGCCTGTTCTGCCTCGACAATTCGGTGTGGAACCTTGTTCACGTCCAGTTCAAAGAGCGCAGCTTTGTAGGATTCTCGCCAAGCTCTTCTGTCCGGTGCTACTGCCATACCTGTATTCATAAGCCACTCCCTGCAGCAGCCCCCATGCGGTTGCGCTACTATAAAGACTGTAGAACTTGTTCATCGTATTACGTCGACAGGTGGCTTGCAATACAGTTAAGACTGTATGCCTGGAAAACGCTTTCCCAGCGCAAGAATTCTAGAGCAGTGGACACAGGCATCCGGGTTACTCATTGACGGCGGTGGAGGCTGCTGATAGAGGCTGCATGGACTGAGCCGGATTTGGCGTATCCTTGCTGGTAGCCCATGGTGAAGGACAACGGATCTTGGCTCGTGGCCCAACGGCCAACCGCGATTTGGGACTCATCGCCATGTCTCGCTGCCAGTCCCCCCAGGAACAATCCGTCCCGGAACGCCGCATTGGTCGCTTGGGCGGTATTTAGGTTGGCGTTGAAGAATTTGTTGTATCCCTGCTCGTAGCCGGCAGCAAAGGAAGTCCGGTCTTGGTCTGCCGCCCACCCGGCCGCTCGTGACGTGAACCGCGCTACCACGCTGGGCCGCAAGCTCACCCTGGTACAGTCCATCTCGATACGCTCCATCGGTTGATTTGCTGGCATCTCCGTTTACGCTGAGGCAGGCTTCTTGCCGAATGCTGATCCGCAGCATTGCGCCGCCCCCACACCGAGCGGCAGCACAATTGCAAATAAAGAAAGTCTCTTCATTTTCTTCTCATTATTTTAGTTTGTTGAGTGAGCGCCTTGTCCGATTGGATGGCCCGATGGAGGCCGTCGAGGTAATAAGCCTCTAAGCTCTTTGTAAACTCTGCTTTCCCGTAGAAATGGGACAACTGATCTAGGGGAGAACAAAAGCGGAATAAGGGACAGACCAAACTCGCCTCGGAGGCTGCGGAAAACTCCGACAGTAGCCCCCTCGCGGGGGTGAAGGCAGGGAGGAAGGGTAAGAATAAAGACTCTTCAGCACGAGTAAACTCGTGCCCTTGCCAAATCCGCTTCTAGTTTTTCGGCAGCTGCTGGGAGAGTCGTCCTGTGGCTAGCCACCAAAAATCGTCCCCGTTGCGATGCCGATGGAAATGGTTCCGGTATAGCTTGTGGTCGCGGCGCCCGTCAGGCTCACCAGGAGCGCGGGGGATTCGGCGTTATAGATCGAGTCAGTGGTGTTCATGGTGTCCCGGGTGCCGCTGCGGCTGTAGTCGGAGCTAGCCGCATATACGGCCGTCGAAATAGAGTCGTCGAAGAAGAGCTGCGTGGTGGCCTCGGTAGTGACGTTTCCAGATGAATCGAATACACGCACCTTTATGTGGATATGGACCGCTCGCCCTCTATACCAGCCCGGGAAAATCGTGGTCAAACTCACTTGGCCGTTTGAGTCCGGGTTCTGGTAGCCGTTCGCGCCGTTGTCATTTGTGCTCGCCAGGATGTGGGAGTAGGCGCCTTCCGCATTGCAATGCCAAATTTGTACCTGGGCATTCGCGATCGGCGCGCAGGTTCCGCTGCTGTAGGAGCCGATGATGATGTTGAGAGAGAGAGGTAACCCGCTCTGTGCTCCCGTTGAGGCTTTCGTATCGGACCGAATATCAGATCGTTCCGGGATGGCTGTGTCCCCATCGTCGCCAGTGATATTTGGATGATCGCATCACCGAGGGTATCAATCCAAAAGTCATTGAATCCATTGGGCAGCTGGCTGGTGGATGACCGCTGAGAGCCCTTTTAGGCCGGCGGCCTCCGCTGGGCGGTGAGACAACAGATGTTCAGTTTGGCAAGTGAGGGTACAATGTTCGCCAACATGGGTGATTCCCACGAAGTCACGCTGTTGCTGTCGGCCCTGACGCGCGGGGATGAAGAAGCCGGTGCGAGGCTGATACCTCTTGTGTACGACGAACTGCGGCGTCTGGCGGGAAGCTACATGCGCCGCGAACGACCTGACCACACTCTGCAAGCTACTGCGCTCGTGCATGAAGCCTATTTAAAGCTTCTAGGGCAGCAGTCGGTGGACTGGCAGAGCCGGGCGCATTTTTTTGGGGTTGCCGCGCAGTTGATGCGGCGTATATTGATCGACCACGCGCGGGGTCACCTGCGGCAGAAGCGCGGAGGAGAGTATAAGAAGGTTGCTCTGAATGAGGCTTTCATTTTCTCTCCCGAGCAATCGGCTGAACTGCTCGCGGTGGACGAATCGCTGGAACGATTGGCGAAACTGGACGAGCGCCAGGCTCGCGTGGTGGAGTTACGCTTCTTCGGCGGCCTGAGCGTCGAGGAAGCAGCCTCCGTACTTGGTATCTCCCCTAAGACGGTAAAGCGCGATTGGAGTGTCGCTAAGGCCTGGCTCTACGCCGACTTGAAAGAGCATCATGGGATTGACGCCGCAGCAATGGGAGACGGTCAAGGAGCTGTTTGAAACCGCGGTCGAGAAGCCGGCGGCCGATCGGGCATTGTTCCTCGCCGGTGCTTCTCAAGACGCTGTCGTTGTACACGAAGTGGAACGGCTTCTGGCCAACCACACCGAGGCCGGTACTTTCCTTTCCTCGCCTCCGCTCGCCGCAGTTGCCATGGCTACCGCTGTAGCTGCTGCGCAATCATTTTCTCCCGGCGACCTGATAGCTGACCGCTTCCGCATTACCCGATTTATTGCCCGTGACGGAATGGGCGAAGTGTACGAGGCAGAGGAAAGTTTAGTGAGCGCGTGGCACTCAAATCCATCCGCGCGGAATTTTTGCGCGACCCACATGCCTTGGATCGGTTTAGGCGCGAAGTTCATTTGGCCAAGAAAGTAACTCACCCTAACGTGTGCCGGATCTTCGATCTGTTTCGTCATCAGCTTTCCAGGGCCGGGAGATAGCCATCCCAATGCGAGCCTTCTGCTCGTGGCCATGGAATTGTTGAAAGGCGAGACGCTGGCGAATCGCCTGCTTCGCGAATCACGCATGCGTGCGGAAGACGCACTACCTATTGCCTGGCAGATCGCCGCAGGCCTGGGCGCAGCACATGAAGCCGGGGTGCTGCACAGAGATTTCAAGCCAGGGAATGTAATCCTCGTCCCGACGCCGAAGGGAATTCGGGCGGTTATCACCGACTTTGGATTAGCTTTGCGCTCGACGGATGAGGCTAGCCTCGGCGGCCCGGTCACCGAGAGCGGACGGACGTTGGGCACTCCGGCCTACATGTCGCCGGAGCAAGTCGAAGGAAAAGAACTGACGTCGGCTTCGGACGTTTATTCGCTTGGTCTGGTTCTGTATCAGATGATCACAGGAACGCGGCCATTTGACGACAGCACACCGTTGTCAATGGTTGTGCGCCGCATCAAAGAAGATCCGGAGCCTCCGCGCACCTTTGTGCCTGATGTTGATCCGCGTTGGGAAAAGGTCATCCTGCATTGTCTGCAGCGTGATCCGAAACTCCGCTTTCAGAATGCAGATGAAGTCGGACGAGCTTTAAGGGGCGAGATCGCGGTTCCCTCTGTGCGGCCACGATTGCTGCGCTGGCTCGGCCCGACGTTGGCGGCTCTCGTTCTGGTCGTTGCGGGCACGTTGATTCTCGGCCCCCGAATGGGGCGGACATCTACTGAAATTACGCCCAAACCTGTTCCCGCTCAGGTGTCCGTCGGTAGCGGTCCTGCCACTGAAGAATCTCTCGGGACAAGCCGACACGAATTGGGTTTCTACGGCGTTGCCGGACATGTTGACCGCGGGGCTCGCCGCTGGGGAGAAGGTGCGAACCGTTCCCGGAGAAAGCATCGCGCGGGCTATGACTGATCTTGGGCTTACCGGAAAAGAGACTTTGGGAAAGGACACCCTCGATCATCTACGCCAATACCTGGCAGCGATTTTGTGGTTCTGGGCTCGTACCTGGTTCAAGGAAGTGGGCGCGACGGCCAGTTTCGCCTGGACCTTTGGCTGCAGGACACCCATTTAGCGGAAACCCTTGCTACGGTTTCAAAAAGAGGCAGCGAGCGGCAGTTAGATGATCTCGTGACCCGTACCGGCTCTGACCTTCGAGGCAAACTGGGTATGGGAGAGATCACCCCTCGGGACGCCGCCTCGTTGAGAGCTTCCCTCCCTCTGAATCCGGAGTCGGCACGGCTTTATTCCGAAGGTCTTTCGAAGATGCGGGTATTCGACGCCAAAGCTGCACGTGAACTGCTGGGCAAGGCGGCTACGATCGACCTGCAATCCGCGCTGATCCGTTCCGCCTTGGCCGATGCCTGGAGCGCACAAGGATATGACGAAAGAGCAAAGGAGGAATCGAAGAAAGCAGTTGATCTGTCGGCTGGCCTTTCACGCGAGGAGCACCTTTGAATTGAGGGCAGGTACTGGGAACTGGACCGCAAGTGGGACAAGGCAGTGGAAATATATCGCAGCCTGTTCAGTTTCTTTCCTGACAACATTGACTACGGCTTGCGGCTAGCGGCCGCGCAAAAGCAGGCCCGAACCGTCGACGAGGTATTGTCTACGCTGGCCGCTTTGCGGCAGTTGCCAATTCCCAACGGCAACGATCCTAGAATTGATTTGCAGGAAGCTGACGTATTCGACGTTAAGGGAGCATACCAGCAACAACAGTCGGCCGCGGCTGCGGCAGCAACAAGGTCCAACTCCGTGGGGGCAAAGCAGCTACTGGCACATGCCTTGACCCAGCAGGCGAGGTCTTTGGAAAAGCAGGGAAGCCCGAATGAGGCACTGCGCAAGGCGCAAGAAGCAGTTCAGATTTCTACTGCCGCGGGTGAGCGAACGGAGGTGGCGAAAGCGCTGACGGTCATGGGAATCGTGCGCTTCGATCAGGGCAATTTCTCCGAGGCGGCCAATGTTTACCATCAGGCCTTGGTCATCCAGCGGGAGATTGGGGACAAACGAGGCGCCGCCACTACGCTCAACGACATCGCGAACGCGCTTGGCGAGCAGGGGGACCTCGCGGCTGCGATAAAGATGCTGGAAGGGTCGTTGAAGATGTTCCGCGAGGTGGGCGACAGGCACAGCGCCGCCGCCGTGTTTGGTAGCATCGCAGCCAGAACCATCCAGCAAGGCAATCTCGCGCGCGCAAGGAAAATGCTGCAGGACGGGCTATCCGCGTCGCGCGAGATTGGAGATCAGGAACGTGCTGGCACTGCCCTCTACAATCTGGGTGAGGTAATGCGGTTTCAAAGCGATCTCAAGCAGGCGAGCAAAGTGTACGAGCGGGCACTCGCGCTATCGAAGGCAATCGGAGACCAAAGCGGCGTCGCCTACGCAACCTTCAGCATCGGCGATGTGCTGACCGCTCAGGGCGATCTCGCCGGCGCACGACGCAAATACACCGAAGCGCTGAATTTGCGGAAACAAATCGGCGAAACAGGGACAGCGGCAGAGACCCAGTTCGCTCTGGCCGCATTGTCGTACGAGGAGGGCCGGGCGCAGGAGGCCGAGGAAATGGCTCGGCAAGCTCGGGAGGAATTCCGTAAAGATGGCAGCACGGATGACGAAATATCCGCCGACACGCTGCTGGCACGCTCTCTATTGGCTCAAGGAAGGACCGGCGACGCACAGAAAGAGATTGCGGGTGCGCGGGATCTGTTGGCCAAGAGCCAGGATTTCTGCGTCCAACTGGCTGCATCGATTGTAACGGCGCGAGTTCAGGCGGCATCGGGCGGATTCAGCGAAGCGATACGGGAACTGGGTGAAACCATTGCGCGCGCTGAAAAGTCCGGGTACGCCGGCCTCGCGCTCGAGGGAAAACTGGCATTGGGTGAGGTCGAACTTGCTGCCGACAATGTTAGCCAGGGCAAATCTACTCTGTCCGCGGTACGGCTGGAAGCTCAACGAAAAGGCTACAACCTTGTGGCTTCCAAGGCGAACAGAAAGACCGCCGTTCCGATTTCCTCACCAGAAACCGGGCGCCGCTCCAAGTGAGCGGCAGCCCGTGATCGGTTCAACCAACTTGAACCCTCGCTATCTTCGTCTCATCTCTTCGCGGCCAACTCCGTTCGATCCTTCTGGTTCTTCTGTTTGCCGTGGTGAAAGAGGCTGTGGAAGAACCCGTGTTTGTGGTCAGCGGGTGCAGGGCTTGCGTCCTGTGCATGGGAAGGGACAGGGCTCGCGTCTTTTGCCTTGGAAGGAAAGGGAAAGAAAGACTTCTGTTCTGGGCCCCTGCCTTCTCCTCCGCGCGGCTGGCCGTGTCCTGTATGAAAAGCGCGGCCAAAGCAATTCCTGGCCAATCCACTCAGGTCGGGCACGAAGACGGGCAGGGAAGTTGTGCCTATGATCCGAAAGGAGACGTCATCCGGCACATTCTTCCATCCAAAGTTGTTAAGTCCCCAGCGTAGCGCCCCGCCACTTGCCAAATGGGCTGTCATGTTGAACTGCAGATGGTTGGCGGAGTCAATGTCGCCATCACCACTGAGCCCACCGATCCCGGCAATCTTACTGTCGAAATTACTAATATGGATTCCCTGTGGGCCGATACGGAGACCGCTGCTCAGGCTAACAATGGCCAAATCCTGAGCGGAGGGCATCCCGGTCAAAGCGGGAATGGACGATAGTTTCGACCCGAGATCAAATCCTAGAAGACTCGCATTCGCAAGCTGGACAGTTCCGGTCGTGACCAAGCGGTCTACCGGTCCAGTCAGCGCGAGGCTGGCATTGACCGCACCGCCATGCAGCTTCGAGCCTCCTGGGAGCTGGATACCGAGGGCCGGAAGTACGCCCTCGACGTCATCCAGCGCAAGTTGAGAACCTGTGAGACGAAGCCGTGTCACCAGTGACTCGCCGCGAACCTGGTAGCTGCCGCCTAGGCGGGCTTTGCTATTGCGGACAGAAATTTCGCACTGATCCAGTACTCCGGTGCGCTGCGCCAGCGAATAATCCGTGACGTATCGCAGCGATATTGGCTGACGACTTCCAGGGCCGGAGCCGGTCAATCGCAGTTTCTCAGCATGAGCGGTCCCCTCACTGTGGAGGGCACGACCATCGGAAGTTACCGACGCGTTCCATCCCAGAATTCCGCTGAGCCCCGAAGAAGAATTCAGGCTGGCAATCTGAGCTAGATTGGCGTTTGCACCCTTCATGGTGGCGTGGAATGGCGTTCGTTCCGGAAGATCACGATTGATTGGTCCGGCTGCTCCTCGAAGTTCAATCTTTCCTCTATCGCTGTGTGTGGAGACAACAAACGACATGGTCCCGTCGAATGATGCGTTCTGGAGACCGATGTTGACATTCTTCAAGACATGACTTTGGCTGGAACCTGGCGCACCAGGCAACATCAAAGTGGCATTGGTGATGCTCAGCCGGTCGAGCAGGAAGAAAGAGAGCGACGAATCCTGCGCTGCGAAGTTTGCGTTGAAAGCATCCGGCGTAGAGCTGGCTCCAAGACTGGAGAAGTTCCACTTCCCAGAGGAGGACTTGGCCAAAACCAGTTCAGGCTGTTCGATCTTCAACTTAGTCAAGTGCAGAGAGTGCGAGAAGATGAGGTTGATCCAGCTTACGCCCACCTCAATAGACTTTGCCTGCAAGAAGGGGCGAGAGCCGAATGCGGGATCGTCGGCGATGGAAAAACTATTGGCACGGGCTCCTCCGGCCAAAAGCGAGAATTCGAGATAGCCGATGTGAACTTCGCGGCCGAGATGTGACTGAAGAGTGGATTCGAGTTGAGGACGCAGTCGATCCAGGTTGACCAGGTAGGGCAGCGTGGTGACGGCCAGAACAGCGATTCCAGCCAAGGTTACAGCGATTCTAGTCTTTTTGCTTTTCATCTTGGCGTCTCCTTGTTGGGTTGCCAGCGAACTTTTGTCGGCTTCACTCCTTAGCGCGACAAAACTCTTGAGAAAGGGACAGAAAAGGCCGCGGATTTCGGTTGCCGGGAGAAACGTTCACCCAGCTACAAACCCGCTGCCTTCACGCCACCGGCAGGGTCACGGGATGAACCAACTGGGGTCGGGGACAGCTTGCGATGTTAGGGGCATCGAGCCGTATTGACGCACTCTGCTCCTGGCGAACCTGGTGCAGCCCCTGCTGTACCAGGCCGAAGACGACGAACCATCCAACAATCCCCAGGCCAATGTGGTGTAGTTCAAACGGCGTCTGGAAGGGCGCATTCCACAACATGTGGAGTACGACGGGGATGGACATAGTTTGCAGGAAACTAGGATCGAATAACATGTTGATCTGGAAGGTCCGGTCTCCTTTCGCACGCCAGAGCGCAGCAGTCGCAATGGCCGTCCAGGCAACATGGCCGAATGGAGTCAGAAAGGCCCGGGTCTGGATCACGTCGAACATCACACTCAGGCTATTGGTTCTCTCCAAATAGTCGAAGGCGTAGCCGGCACTCTCGAAAAAGGCGAATCCGGCGCCGACGGCAGCTCCGAAGAGCAGGCCGTTGAGAATGTATTTCCCACGGAATGAACGAGCCACCAGGACGACGGCCAGCAGCTTTCCGACTTCTTCCACAATTCCAGCGCTGGAGGCGCCCAGCCAGTCCAAATTGGAAACCTTGAACCCGACCAACGCGACGAAGAGTGACACCACGCCTCCGGAGGCCACCAGCATCAGCACGCGGTTGAAGGAGACGTTTCGCGGAATGTTGAGTTCAAAGAAGAGAATGACCGTCGCCAAGGGCACGGCGAGGGAGCCCATCATGATCAATCCGGGAATAAGACGGATGTTCTCAAACTGTTCAAAGGCAACGTAAAAACCAAAGTAAAGTAACGCCACAAAGATCAGAACCCGAAAGAAGAACCAGGGTTTGGGCCAGCTGGTAGCAACTCCCTCAATGCGGGGAGTCGTCCGGCTGGTGCCCACCACGAAGTAATCATCGATCTCATCTTTGGTGCGCTTCTTGAATACTTCAGAGAAAAATTCACCTAGGCTGAAACCATCCAATTTGTCGGTGCTAGCCAGGCTTGAAATACGGTTTCCGATGGACTGCAAAACACCGCTATTGCGTTGAGTTTGTGCCACAGCCGTCGCCGACCCGCCAGGTCCGCAGTCTCCACCAATGGATTTGCCGCACATGAAGCAATATTTTGCGCTCTCCTGATTGGCATTGCCACAATCGATGCAGAACATGCCAGCCTCCCCGGCTGCTAGATTTGCCGTCACCCAGGAACGCGACAAATCACGGGGATGTAGGGCCATTTTCTGTTCCCCATCGCACTCTGGTTTTGACCCCTCAACCTTCCGTTTGTCGCGCTATTGGTGGAAACAATCTGCGGAAGGGAACAAGAGCATGAAAAACTCAAATCCACCGAATCTGACCTTAGTAGTTCAGAGCAATGCTTCTAGCCCACGCACCTGGATTCTGGAGCCGCAAGGACGAAACACCTTCAAAATAGTCGTGATCTGCTGTCCCAAGAAGCTGTTGCAGCCTCGGGCCTAGGCCAGCGTTGGCTGCCCCAGCCTGCTCCCCATCTCCGGAGTTTGCTCCTTCCGCATGCACATGCAAAATGTTTCACCCGCTGGCCTCAAGACTTTGGGGGGAACGCCCCGTGCTGCCCGGCAGCGTCAGCCCACAAAAAAGAAAGCCCCGACACTGAAGGTGCCAGTGCGACCCGAAAGTCAATCTCAATTTAAAAGAAGAACCAGGAGTGGCGAGCGGAATACGTGGGGTTGATTGCGACATTGATGGGCTCGCCCAGATGGAAAGTGACCAGCGACTCTGCCGGCATCACGATATCGCGGGCTCTATTAGTAGCGGCAGCTCCGACAGCACCCGCGCCCGCTCCTGCGGCGGCTCCAATGAGCGCCCCCTTACCTCCGTGCGCCAGTACACCCACCAGGGCTCCTAGGGCGGCACCACCCCCAGTCATGGTGGCGGTGCGCCTGCCCTGACCTTGAGTCACGCGAACGAGGGGAGCAACCTGGACTTTGTATTCCTTTCCCTGGAAGCTGAAAGAGTTCAGCACGATGCGAAGCGTGGCGCCGCCGGCCAGCTTTCCCACCGGGACAGCTTGGGCCACAGTTCCAGAGAATTCGGTCCCTGGGGGGAGCACCATTTCGCCGTTCACCATAAGCGCCTGAGCAAGCTTGCCTCCGAAGTGCTGGCCCGAGGAGCTGGTCTTCGAGCTGATGCTCTGATCCAGTCGCAATGTGATGGCGGTGTCTTGCGCCAAAGTCACGTTTGACGGCTTCATCATGACAGTGGAAAAACCAGGGTGCCAGCAAGCGAGCCCAATCATGATCCCGATGATCGCCAGCACGCCATGCGACTTCGATTTTCGCGGTGCTGGTTGCATGACGGTTCTCCTCAAGGCATGTTGAAAGTGCCGACACTGTTAAACGCGACAAGTACCCGAGAAAGGGGTCGGAAGTGAGACTTGAGGCTCCCCAGCTTTTGGCTATCTCTCCTTACCGCAGGGGACTCCAGGCGGGCACTACCGACTAACACCTACTGGTTGGCGGGAATGGCTATTGCAAAGCCATTGCCGCCAGGTGGCAAGTTCGGTGGGTGAGGGATGGGTTCGAGTGTGCGGGAGGAAGCGACATCTTTGAGTGTTCAAGAAAAGGGCGTTCTCTTTACCCTGTCGCTAGGAGAGAAGAAGCAAGTGGTCCGGTACGAAAGCCTGACTGGCTACTATCCGTCGAGTTGGAGAGTTGGCAGTGAAATCAGGGTACGACTGCAGGGCAAGGGAAAGATGTTTCTGCTCGATCAGACGGAGGAAGTGCCCTCTGAGATTGTCAATGCGGGTGCAGGATTGCGTGCCGTCATCTGACCCGGCAGTCGTGGTGAACGTGGGGCCGCAGGTGCCTTGTGAATGATCGACCGCTCTTGGGGGGTTATAGGGAGGCGTTCGATGACCTGCACCGGCGATCCGTTTCGGGAGAAGATGGCGCTGGTTACGGGCGTCCATTCCGGTATCGGCGCCAGCACAGCGCTTTGCCTTGCAGGGTTGGGAGCCTTCTTTGCTGCGGCGGGACTGGGTGGCCGGGTCTAAAAACGCTCCCCTACCGGCAAATCCATTGTGGGAGCCTAATGAACTCTTCCCGGATTGCTCTTCCAATCAGATAGAAGTTTACTGGCAGATTTAGAAGCAATGCCGTAACAATCCCCGGGGTGTAGGAGCGAAACCAGAAGGTAACCCCGAGGTGCCAAAACGCGTTGAGCAGCATGGTGAGAACAAAGACGACAAATAGGTACGCGCTTGCGGTCCGCTTGCTGCTGTGAACACTCCAGTAGGTAACCCAAAAACCAAACAGCGTTAACCCGATGAGAAACGCGCGAAATTCTCCCGCTCTCACCCAAACGTGTAAGCGTTGCTTTTGCCAGAAGCCAGGCATCCAGAAGTATTCTTCGAGATTATGGAGTGTGAGGGCAACCGGAAACAGCCATTGCAAGCGGTAGAATCGAGTTCGCATGGAATCGGCTGACGGCGAAATAAACACAGGCCCACAACAGCATCGCCCTTGATTCTACCGCTTGATAAGTCAGCATTGTGCATATGCTAAAGCCGGGAACACCGCGGGGGTTGGTGCGTCCGACAGAGGCGTTTGGTCAAAAAGCTGGAGATGGTTGCGCCTTAGGCTACTTGCTTTTTTACCGAGCCGACCACGAAGCCCCCCCGAGATCGCTCCGACAAGAGCGACTCCCGCCGTGGTCGCGACAGCCCAGAAGAAATGCCCCGTTCGATCTACGACCATGCCGCTGAGCGCTGGGCTACGACGCCGGCAAGATTGCCAACGAACTGCAATCACACGGAGGGCGACAAACATGCCCACGCATATCTAAAGCCGGCACCTTGCGCACGCGCGTCGGGCTTTCGCCAGCGGCAATCCAATGATCTGAGGGCCAGCCACAGACCATCGCAGAAATTGCGCTCAGAAGGTACGTGATCCCGCCAATCTTGGCCATCGTCTCCACGGCGAAATAGCGCTCGCGCAACAGGTAAAAAGGCAGCCAGGACAGTACGACCACTAATTCCCGCAAAACAGGCCGAGGCAGGTGCCCCACGCCGATCGCTGGAGATGACAGGGTTTGCAAAACCTCGGTGTTCTTCCGAAAAGTCTCGCACCAGAATCTTCGAGTATGAGGGATAGGCAACCGACTCGGCGACCGAGAATGAAGCGCGCCCAACTTCGCAAATCCATGCACGCTTCCCGTCACGGCGGCGGCCGACGACCAAAGACAAAAGCCGGCCGCCATGACCCAGTTGACGTGAAACCGATCGACGAGCCAAACCGGAAAGAAGTGTAGGTCCAGAAAAAATGACAAGAGCAGAATTCCAGCTGGGATGCTGAAAATCCGAGTTTGTCTCTTAGCAGAGGGGCCGCAATTGAGAACCGCCGCGGTCAACGTAATTGATAAAAACCGAGAGCGCCAGTAGCGCAAGCACGCGCGACGGCAGAGCGGTAAGCCTCTTCCGGTTCGCCACCATATTGGCGGTCATAAAAACGGCTCGCCCTTTTCTCCGTCTGAGTAGGCACTCTTAAACTTCCGCACAAAAACCCAGCGCTCGTGCAGCGCCGCGCTAGCGCGCAAAAGCGATGACCTGATAAGCCTTCGCAACGTTGGAAATGACGCTCTGAGGGAATGCGGGGTCGAACTTATGCGCATATTTGCCCACAAGCCACTGCGAAACTCGCTTCTCCGCCTCCTCCTGAGTTGCTCCCTGGGAGTAGGACAGCGCTGTCTGCCTTAGCAAGTCGCCGAAATATTCTTTCCATAGCTCGAACTTTTGTTTGTCCTCCATTACGTCACCATGACCCCCAATCACGCGATCGAAGTCCAACTTCTCCGCCGCATCGAGGGTCTGAATCCAGTCGTAGGGGTAACTGTCGCCCATGTAGGGCGTCCAGCCATGGAGTGCGTCGCCCGTAACCAGCACTTTCTGCTGAGGGAGGTACACAAAGACATCGCCGTCAGTATGGGCCTTGCCGAGCCACAGGATCTCGACCGTCCTTGATTTGTGGTGAAGGATCAAACTGCGATCGAAGGTCATGGTGGGTAGGGTCATCTGCAGGCTCTCGAGTTCGGCAAGATAGTCCTTGGCCTCAGCAATATTCCTTCGGACCTCTTGCTTTTGTTGGGCGTCGGTAGCCTTGTTCAAATCGGCTTCCAGCTTTTCGATCTCGTGCGGCAAGGTCAGGATTTCGTGTTTCACGCGCGGGACGCCGCGCTGTTCGATGCTCGCGCGGGTCGCCTCCGAGGCGATGATCTCAACCCCCGCTGGCCAGGAGCCGGGGTATGCCTGGTTGCCCTGATAGTGGTCCCAATGAAAGTGGGTGTTCACCACGTATTTCACGGGCTTGTCCGTCAGCTTCTTGATCTGTTCGATCAGCCCGTGTGCTGCCGAAGGCTTGGAGTGCGTATCGACCACGAGCACACTATCGTCGAGAAGAATTACGGCGGCGTTGCAGTTCACCTTGTAGGTGGGCTTGGCAATTGCGGCGTAGACTCCATCCGCGACCGGCTTAATTTCGAACAAGTCGTCAGCCGCCGCGCACCTAACCGAGAGCAGCAGAAAAATGCCCAACCACTGTTTCATGGAAATTCTCTTTGTTGGCGAGCCTGAGATTTTTGCCAGCGCAGCTTACTACAGGGGACGGGGAGCGTAAAGCGTTCCCGGCCAAGTATGGCCAAGTATTCTCATTTGCCGTTCCTTGTCGGTCAAGGATTAGAATCGCCGGTATCGACGGTGGGCACCAACCGGCCGGTCCGGCGCATGGTTGAGCAGTCATATGCGTAGACAGCTCCACAGATGAGGCATACCTGGTAGGCCTGGCCATGAATTCCGGTATGCGGCCAAGAGAACCGATGCCGGCAGCACATTGCGAAAAGCCGTTTTAGAAAGGGACCTGTCATACGTGTAGCCTCCAACTTACTCCAATAGGCTCTCAGATGGGCCTTACTCTCTAGTTCATTGGCAACAGGATGATGGCCAGTACCTGGTCTCATTACTCAGTTACGAAGGGAGGGTAACGTTACCACCCGATGGAGCTCCCCGGAAAGTACTACAGGAACACAGCTTGATGGCGAACCTTGCGTTACCCTTATTGGTGCAGAGATTGAGCGACGCCGCGCGGCGCGCTCTTGTCAGGAGAGGGACACCTATGCAGAGTGCGAATGCTACCGATACAGTCCGGCGCAGCTCGAGAGTGCCAATCAACCTCCCAATAGTTGTCACTAGTTTCGAGCCGGGATCGCCCTTCTCTGAAACCTGTGAGACGTTAGTTGTGAGCGCGCATGGTTGTTCCATTTATTCCCCCATGAGGCTGGAAGCCGGCGTCCCTGTCCAATTCCGGAGGAAGGAAGGCCGCGCGACGATGGCTCACGTTGTGGGCTGCGAGCCGATGGGACCCGGTCAACAGGGCTGGCAGCTGGGCGCGAGACTGGATCGGCCGGAAAATTTCTGGGGGCTCGAAGCTTGTCCTGAAGATTGGGCACCAGTGCTGGAGATGCACCCTGCCGAAGCGCAGCTCCCACGGAAACCGCCGGCCAGGAATAGAGAGGAAAAAGGCCCGGCACAGAATCAACTTGTGCCTTCGCTGAAAGTTGTATCCGAAAAGATCCCCCAACAGCTAACCGATCACGATTTGAGGGCCATGGTTGCGGAGGCTGTTCAGCCATTGCAGGCAGAAGTGACGGAGCTCAAGGAAATGCTGGCACGAGGAGAGCAAAAGCGCAGCCGATTTGAGATATCCCTGTCGCATATTCCTCCCGAGGTCGAAGAGAAGTTGGGGATACGCTTGCGGGAAGACCTTGGCGCACAGGTCCTGCAGCAAACGCGCCAGCAGTCAGAGCAAGTATTGGAGGCAGCGAAAGAGGCCATTGGGAAGAAGATTCGTGAAGCGCAGAATGAGTTCCGGGAGCATGTAACCCAAGAACTGCAAACGGTCGAGCAACGGGCGCAGGGGTTCTCGGGGGAGATCGCCGATTCGGTGGGACAGCACCTCCGTTCTGGAGCAGAACGATTTCAGCAGCAGGTGTCGGAAGCGGGAATCCGCGTTGAGCGGCAGGGGGAGGAGCTTTTGCAAGCCCTGCAGCAACGCCTGGGCGAGGAACACGATGTGTACCGGCGGGAAATGCAGAAAGTCCAGGCGGCGGCTGCGTCAGAATCGTCCCGGCTACAAACGCAATTGACTGGTCTTGGCAGCCGCGTAACAGCGCTGGATGATTGTGCATGCCGGTTGGAGTCAGACTTGGACGCCCGCCTGGCACGAATGGCCAGTGACTCAGTGTCCGCGGCGCGCACGCAACTCGAAAGTGCGGTAGACGTGGTCCTCAAAGAGCTGGGATCACGCAACGCAAAGGAGCTCGGACATCAACTCGATGACGCATGTGGGAAGTTGAAGACTGTCCAGAAAGGAATCGAAGCCTCGGTTTCCGAGTTGGTCAGGACCGAGGTCGCTGCCAGCCTGCTGTCCTTCGGGCAGACCATGGAAGTGCTGGCGCAGGATTCCGTGGGACGATGGCGGGAGGCGCTCGCCCGGGACTTAAGTTCAGTGGCAAAGATTCTCGGCGCAGAATTTAGGCTGGAAGCCGCGTCCGATAGCAACGACAACCAAGAACCGTCGCAGGGGTGACCAGGTCAGTCCCTTTCTTTGGGCAGACCTTAGAATCTGCCCGCGCACTAGGGCACGCACGTCAGAAAAGACCTGGACACCTCTTGTGCCTGCGCATTGCTTGGGTAAGTGTATCGCTGTCGATCCGTGATACTCGTCCGCGCTGTGAGAGCGGTCTTGCAAGCCGTTGCGGCGAACATTGCCTGCATTGTCTCGGCATGGTCGCCCTCCTCGCGTATCTCGGACACGAGTCGCACAAAGTGACGGCTATCTCAAGCGCATTCGTGCCGGGCATGGGTGGAGCAGTGGTGGCTGTCTTTCCCGCGGATTTCTTCACTGCCAGGAGCGTGCCAACCGGAAAGCCGCACAAAGACGCCTCCCGTGCAATCACCCCGCCCAGCATACCCGCTCAATTTCCCCGACACGTAAGGATGATGCGAACGAGGCAAAGAACTCGCCTCAGAAGCAGCGCAGGCACCTTATCCAATCAAACCGCTTTGAACTCCTCGCCAAGCATTCGCGCGCAACGACTGGTCGATCCTTATCCAAGCACGGACTTCGTACTTACAGGATTCCGAACATCCGGATGCGGTCGCAACTGGTCGCCACGGTCTGCCTACCTAGCTCTCGACGACTTCGCTTCCTGTCGGCGATGAAATCTGACATTGAACATCACGATTTTTACGTTCGATGGCGACCCAGGCGTTCAGGGCGTGACCCGGCGGATCCCATTAGGCGCTGAGATTCCACTTGTCCTCCCCCGGGTGTCGATTGCACTCTGGGGACGGCCTAAGCGCTTCCGTTCGCCGCCCCCCCGATAGATGCGATAGTCTGGCAACCAACCAGAAGAGTCGCACGGGCTGACGGATGTGTCCCCATTGATGTTGCCTAGATCAATGCTGTATTTGGCCATGTTGAGACGCGATCGCTGGATTTGCTTTCGGCGCTGGTAGCGCCTACACTTAGTGAGTCTATTACGCATCTCTCCGTCGACTTTTAGTCGTTCCCACCCCACCTCGACGGTCTCCTGCGCAACCGATTGAAAACCGAGAACTCTATATGGAACCCATACTGTTTCTGCGCGCACTGCGGACCATCAGCACTCGGCGGCTTAAGGAGGGTCATCGCGTCAGTGCGCCTTATTGAACTACAGCCGCAGATCGTGGGTTACGGATCACGAAGGATGTGCCGGTCGTGCGGAAGGATCACGGCGCGCTACAAACCATTTTGCTTGGAGTGCGGCGAGTTGCTTTCGGCAGTCTAACGGGCGGAAGCGCGTGAGACGTCCTGGCACACGGATCATCGGTCAATAACGGGTAATACTCATGAGTCGCTGTCCCGATGCGCTCTGCACTCGACGGCACTGGGCGGGAGACAAGCGTATGCTGGGTAGCATGTACATAACCATCAGAAGAGTTACGGGCACTACCATGGCCTGCAAAGAGTGCGGGCACACGATCAGCCTGAACAAGATTTGTGAGCAACCCCTTAAGTCTGCCACGGACATGCTGAAGCACATGGCCGCCCATAATGCCGCTCGCGCATTTGCGCCGATTCAGCGCGCCATAGTGCCACAGCTCAAGCCAGAAACCCCTCCAGCGTCAGCGGACATTCCAGTAGACTCTTGGAAACCTCCTGTCGCAGAACCCGTCAACGCCTGACCCCGGGCTGCGCTCTGCCCGCTCAACTCATCTTTCGTACTCCAGGAAATGCGCATTTTGCCTGATTGCGGGCTCTCTGGAATACCTTCTAAGCTGCTCACTCACGTCGGGCAAATGGGATTTTTCGGGTCGAAAGAACAGAGTTCCCCGATCAGAAACGAACTGAGACGACGGTGTACAGCACCTCCAACGCCGAATCGAGACCCGCCGCAGTTTTTCTGGACCAGGAACGGATAAGACGCCTGGCACGTACGAGGCGTTGCGCAATCGTAACCTGCGTTGCAAGGAAAGCCCGCGCGATCTCCGCGACACCGAACCCGCCAACGACTTTGAGCGTCAGCGCAACGCTTGCCGGCCGTGCCAAGACCGGATGACAACATACGAATATCAGCGCAAGTTGTTTGTCGGAGAGTTCTTTTGTGAAACCTGAGTTGGTTCGTTGGGCTTGTGGCCGCAGAATCCTCGAAATCTTGCCGGATGTGTTCTCGGAGATGGACGTTTTCTTCTTCGTAAGACACCACCCTTTGTTCCGACCTCACCACGTCGAGGGCTCGATTTGAGGCACCCGCATCAACCAAGCGGCGGGATTTTCCGGCACTCCTTTATAAGGCCATAGCTGTAGTGCCTGCAGCATGCCGTGCTGCACAACAATCTTCGATGAGCGCCAGGCGATGGGTACCGAAGATACGGGTCAGCCGGGACGCGATCCTTCCTGCCTCTCGTCGAAACAAATGCTCGACCAACTCATGAATTTCGTCACAATGCCGGCTCAAAATACTCCCGTCTCCTAAATAGACTTCCTCGATTTGGCGATGGCTGCCCGTCAGGTGCGGGCGCGTTCGAGCGATTTGGGCCCGCTTCTGTGTAATCCGCCGCTCGATCAAAAAGTAGCCACCCAGGACTTCGCTGGCCTCGGTGTAGGGCCCATCCGTCACTGAGACCCTGTCACTCTGGATCCTGATACGCCGGCCGCCGTCATCGGTTACCTTTTCGCGGTAATTGGTTGCGTTTCACCAAGTCTTCTCGCCATGCGATGTACTGGCTGACTATCTTCTGAATATCATCGGCGGCAGGTTGTCGAACCTAGCTGGGGAATGGTGCAGCAGAAGCAGAAAACTCGGCATGCAAATCTCCTATGCGTGGCCACCTGAACTGTGTTTCGGGGATCTTTGGGAACGTAATGGGGATCGTTCATCGGTTCCCGGATTGAGGCTGTGGTTGGACGAATGCGTATGACTTTCGGCGCATTAGCAGAATTCACGGCTTCCTCCTTGCATGTACTGAATTCGTATGATTACTCCCTGAACTCGGCCGCCAGAACAAGCTCGCAGAAATTCGGGGCTCGGAACCCAGGAATGAATCTGGTCCCAACATCGCCTAGCCAAGACTATGAAGCTCGCGCAATTTTGCCCGCGTAATCACGAGAGAGATTGGAATTACCCCAGCCAATTTGTGGAACACCTCGGACTGAAGGCGGCGGCAGCTGGAAGAAAGCGATAGAAGCTCGAAGGAAATTGCTGTTTCCTGTGGCTTCAGCAGTGCTGAAATCATGAGGCGCGCACTTTCTCGCTGGACTTCAGATTACTGCGGGTGCCTATCGAAATCGTTTTCGAACGCACGCCGCACTCTGACTTAAGGGGATCAGGCCGGCTTGTGCGGCGCGGACGCCCAGGCCGCCGCTATGCCCATGCCAATCAAAGCAACGCTACTTATGTAGCGACTTGCAGTGTAGAAACGATTGCTGTGTTTGGCAATGGAACTGAGTGTTCCACCCAGACACCCGTACGTTGAATTCGTCAGGAATCCGAGAACGACGAACGTGCAGCCGAAGAGAAGAATCTGGAGCCACGCGGGTCCCGCGTTCTCGGCAACAAACTGAGGACAGAGAGCGAGAAAGAATATTGCGGTCTTAGGATTGAGGGCAAAAAAGGCCTGCGCCATCAATGATCTGGAGGACGTTGGGTCGGCGGGATGCTCGGCGGTGGCGAAATTCGCCGGCGAAGGCCTATTTTTCGCAAGCAGCCGGCGCAACCCCAGGAAGACCAGATAAGCAGCGCCCACATACTTAACAATGCCAAATAGAACAACTGAGGAGGCGAGCAGAGTTGAGAGTCCCGCGACCGTACAGAGGACCTGCAACAGGTCTCCTAACGCGAGCCCTACCGACGAAAGTACTACTCCGCGATAACCGTGCTCGATGCCGCGCGTAACGACATACATCACGGATGGACCGGGGATGAGAAGCAGGACGATCATTGCTGTGAAAAATGTGCTCCAGTGAACTAGATCTGGCATAGACTCCTTTCACGAATTAACAAACTCGCGACTGGACTCCAAGTTCAGAGGTTCCCCGTAGCGTTCGGAGAAGAGGGTGCGACATGCGGGGAGGCGACCAGGATAACTTCCGTCCTCGCCTTGGAGATGGCCGACCGCTAACAGGAAGATCACACGCACATGCTCCGGAATTCCCAGAACCTTGCGGACTTGATCCTCATAGAAACCTTCCATCGGGCCGGTGTCGTAGCCCAGGGCCTCGGCAATCCACATCATGGTTGTCGCGGCGATCATAGTTTGCTTCGTGACCCACATCCCCATGTTCGGCTGCGATCCTAGGTCGTCTGTCACGTTCTTACGCTTTCTCTCGATTCGTGATTTGTCGTCGAAGCCGTGAGCGCGGCCGATACGAAGGACTTCCTCTAGGGCTTCTTTCCAACCCTCAGTATCCCCGCAGGCGACGATTACAACGGGCGCTTGCTCGACTTGTTCCTGGTTCATCGCCGCAACTCGGAGTCGCTTTCGCTGTTCGGGATCGCGGACCACAACGAAGCGCCACGGTTGCATGTTGTAGCTGCTCGGTGCCTCGAGCCCGGCCTGCAGAATTTTGCGAAGATCTTCGTCGCGCACAGGGGCCGATGAAAAAGCAGCCGTAGCTCGGCGCTCTCGCACAATTTCCGACAACTTCTTCTCGGTTCGAGTTTCCAACACAGGGCTACCCTCCAAAACATCAACATGTGACAACGATTCCATCGAGATAGCTCTCCTCAGATTCACCATTTCTGCAGCCACCGTGGGAGCCACGACGCCAGCGAATATGCGCCTGGCCCCGTCAGCAGGAACGCTGTCGCCAGTAGCAACTGAGTGAGGGCGTACTCCACCCCGTTATTGGAGATGTCAAAGCCATGCGGGAGGTGCACCAAAACAATCGCTCCAAGCATAACGATCAAAACCGATGCTGCGCCCAGTCGAAACAGAATGCCACTCAGAATCGCTGCACCTCCGGCAACCTGCGCCAGCCCAACAAGGTAGGAGACAGCAACAGGCCAATGATGGGATGCCGCAAATTGCTCCGGCCCAGGTCCAGCGAATGCGCCGAACAGGATGGCGCTTCCGTGATACAGGAATGCCAAAGCGGAAGCAATCCTCAGCAGCAAGAGCGCCGCACTGATCGGCATCGGCCCGGGCGTGCTCGTATTGGCCGAAAGGTTCATTGCCACCACTCGCGTAGTCCATTACGATAAACCAAAATGGTATTCTTGCAAGAACCATTACAGCAGCCTATTTAGATACCATTTACTCCAATCATCGTTCGGCCGCTGCAGCTCCATTGAAAACCGGAGGTGAGTGATGTCGAAGCGCGCCACGGGTACAGTGCTGGAGGTCGAAATCAATTTCTCCAGCGACGCGCCGCTTCATCGGCAGCTCTATACCGCCGTAAAACGCGCCATTCTGGACGGACGTCTTCGACCGGGAACTCGTCTACCTTCGACTCGCATCATCGCGGAAGATCTTCGGATCTCTCGAACCACTGTGTTGAATGCTTTCGATCAGCTTTCTGCGGAAGGATATTTGGAAGGTAAGATAGGTTCAGGCACGCGCGTCGCTTCGTATGTACCCGGCGATTTGGCGCAGCAGGCCCAGCGAACTCAGCTCCCTTCATCGCATTCCAAAGCCAAGGTCTCGCAGCGCGCACATCTTCATCCGAATGACAATCTTTCGTTCTTGCGAACGTCCGCCCGGCCTCTTCGGCCCGGACAGCCAGAGGTTAGCCTCTTCCCTCTCGAACTCTGGTCGCGGCTCGCGGCCAAGCACTGGCGCCGAGCCACACGCGATCCCGAACATATCGACTCTCTCGGCTATCGTCCCCTCAGGCAAGCAATTTCTGACTACATTGGTAGACTGCGTGCTGTCCGTTGTGAACCCGACCAGGTGCTCATCGTATGCGGCGCCCAACAAGCGTTGTATCTGTCCGCTCACACGTTGCTCGACCCCGGTGAATCAGTGTGGATCGAAGACCCGGGATACCCTCGTGCACGGGCAGCTTTCCTTAGCGCTGGTCTCAAAGTGATCCCCGTCCCGGTTGACTCTGAAGGGCTGGTCGTCTCCGCTGGAAAGAAAATAGACCCTTCACCTCGGCTCGTCTTTGTTACGCCCTCGTTTCAATGTCCGCTCGGTTCGATGATGAGCCTGGCGCGCCGCTTCGAACTGCTAGGGTTAGCCAGGGTGAGCAATACCTGGATTCTCGAGGATGACTACTTCAGCGAATACCGGTATGGAGGTGTTCCAATAGCAAGCTTGCAGAGCATCGATCAGAATGAACGAGTGATCTACATCGGGAATTTCAGTAAAAGCATCGCTCCCTTGTTGCGAATCGGATATCTGGTCCTTCCTGCCGCACTGATAGAAAACTTTCAGTATGTCCGTTTCACGATGAGCCGGCAACCACCCGGAGTGGAGCAGGCCATCTTGGCTGAATTCATCAACGAAGGTCATTTAGAGAGATTCGTAAGAGCGACACTTCGCACCTATCGCGAGCGTCGGGAAGCTCTCGTTGACGCGATTAATTCGTACGCCAAGGGGTTACTGGAAACGTCGCCTAGTGGAACAGGCATGTATCTGGTGGCGTGGCTCAATCCGGGAGTTGACGACCAGGCCGCCGCCAGAGCGGCCGCGACTCACGGTGTTGATGTCATCCCGCTGTCAACGTTCTGCATGAGGCCACTAGGGCGCAAGGGACTTGTGCTTGGATACAGCGCTTACGAAGTAAATCGCATCCGCGTGGCTGTGAAACAGCTCTGTGCGGCGCTGTCTAGAATCCAGGCCTAGTTTCCCACGACAGCTTGGGCCTATCCTCCCACATGTGGCATCGTCGCAGCCACTGAAAATGGCTCTTGCTGGATGCCATTCGCAGCCTAAAAAATGTTGGGGGAGCACAGCTATGACGACCAGATGCAGGATTCGGATACCGATAGGAGTTCTCGGGCTGATGCTGGGCGGAGTCGTTGTGCTTCCCGTATCCCACGCAGTATGGCAGGACGCCTCTAGTTCACAGAACACGGCACAACTGCAATACCAACTCGTACCCGACTTCCTCAAGCTCCCCGCCAATCTGTACTTCTCCGAAGTATCCGGGGTGGCTCTGAATTCTCGTGGCCACATTTTCGTATTTCAGCGCGGAACGCATCCTCTTGTGGAGTTCGATGAAAGCGGGAACTTCGTGCGAACCATGGGTGAGGGTTTGTTCAAACGGCCGCATGGACTGCGAATCGATCCTTCGGACAATCTTTGGGTAACTGACAATGAAGCTCACTTCGTGCTGAAACTGAGTCCCCAAGGCGGCATCCTAATGGTTTTGGGGCAGAGGGATTATCCCGGGAATGACCACTCGCACTTCGACGGTCCCGACGACGTGACATTTGGCAAATCGGGAGAAATTTATGTTGCCGATGGGGAAGGTAATTCGCGGATCGTCGCGTTCGACCGTAACGGCAACTATCTCAAGGAATGGGGACGGAAAGGTTCAGGAAAAGGGGAATTTCGTCTACCCCACTCGATTGTCACGGATTCGCAAGGCTTCGTATATGTGGGCGATAGGGAAAATGCACGCATCCAGGTCTTTGATGCCGACGGGAACTTCCGGATGGAATGGACAAATGCCGGTCACCCGTACGGACTCTTCGTAGCTCCCGATCAACACCTCTACGTTGCCGATGCCGAAGCTGCGCGGGTATCAGAGATCGACGCCAAGGGAAATCTTCTGGGTGGCTTCGGAACTGCCGGTCGCGGACCCGGCCAATTTGCCGGAGCGCACGCGCTTGCAGTTACCTCCAAGAAGGAGATTTTTGTAGCCGAGGTGTTCAACTGGCGAGTCGAGAAGTTCGTGCCAATCGAGCAGCATCGCTAGAGTGCCTAGCGCGTGAGCGAACCTGAATCACGCGTCGCCTCCGCAGTTTCACGTCTTGAGCGGATACCGTTGGATGTTGCGCAGGAGCCGCTGCCCACGCCACGCGGCCTGAAAGCGGGCAATCCGTATAGTAATAAGCTGGCGGTCATTGTGGCTCACGTTCATCGGATCGGTTCGGGGTAGAGTCGAGAACAGGCGCAGTGGCTGTAGTCTCCCGATAGCAGTTTGGCTGGGTTTTCAGCAGCAGGTGGGCGAACTGTCGATCTGTGCCGATACGAGTCACGAGCGTCCTGTGCGGCTTAATGTAAGCGATCGCACGCAAGCGGTAGTGACGGCTTTGCAACGGGGCTTGGTACACCTCTGAGCACTGCCCTCTTTTGCGTTTGAGGACGAATGCTTCCGAGTCCTCCCGTGGGTATTCTTGGACAGGCCGACTTCTCCAAGTCCGCTTCGAGTTACCTTGCCCAATCCTAAGTGTTGGGTGATCTACAGGCCGCGACTGAGGAGCAAAGAACACTGCAGAAACATGACCCCGCGCTTCGAGCGGAGGTATCTAACTTGATCGCCGCAAAAGCCGAACGTCAGGAATAGCTCGCCCTCCCCACTTGGTGCCTGGATGTGTGGACACAAGGGATGGTTGCGCGTGACATGGCGTTTGCGCTCACAGCCGGTTCTGAGCGGAAACGCCTTTAACTGTTGAAAAATTACCGGCAATGGCTATTACCAGAGCAATCGAATGCACACTCGACAAGGCAATTGCTCACGCTCACGAGGTTCCAGGGTCTATGTTCGGGGAGGATTAGTCATGGGACGTCCGAACCCGTTTCTTTTCATCGCCATCGCATTGATCTCCTCGCAATCGGCGGCTCAGTCGCGCACGCCAAGCACAGCGGACTCCGTCTGCGGACATTTCCGCTCAGTCCATCACCGGTTGCTGGAGATGGCCAAGGATTTTCCCGAGGACAAGTATAACTTCCGGCTCAAGCCCGAGATGCGAACTTTCGGCGCTGTGCTCGTCCATGTGGCCTCGGGCACCATCTATGCATCCGAGGTGGGGCGCGGCGAGACAGTGAATTGGGACGAA
>Ga0209526_10000329_pt1 | contig 29810 bp, 35 predicted proteins | sample JacPinW_OM2H0_M1_FD_188566 | JGI IMG/M metagenome (GOLD analysis project Ga0209526, IMG submission 188566) | Forest soil microbial communities from Algoma, Ontario, Canada - Jack Pine, Ontario site 1_JW_OM2H0_M1 (SPAdes) (version 2) | ecosystem: Environmental > Terrestrial > Soil > Boreal... | reverse complement strand
GAGGCTGATCTTCAGCACGCCCTGGCTATAATCGGCTTGCACTTGCCCCGGGTCCACGGAGCTGGGCAGGGTGAACGAGCGGGTGAAGCTTCCGTATTGCCGCTCCACGCGACGGAAGTTCTCCTCTTTCTCTTCCTTCTCGAACTTGCGCTCGCCATGGACGGTGAGGGTGTTGTTGTCAATGCGAACATCAATGTCTTTTTCGTCGATGCCCGGGACTTCAAGCTTCAGAATAATGTTGTGCTCGTCTTCGTAAATGTCCACCGGCGGTGCGAAGCTGGTGGTTGTCAACGCCTCTTCCGGACCTTCGGGGCTATACGACTCATGGAAAAGACGATTCATGCGGTTGATGCGGTCTCGCATCGTAGAAGAGTCACGGAAAGGTTCCCAACGGGTCAACAGTGTCATAACGAGGTTCCTCCTGGGGGTAATCTAAGGGGAAAAACTTCAGATGGGCTGACTTAGTTCAGAGGACCTGAAAGAGTAACAAGAGATAGCTTGCTCAACCACAACACTAGGCTTGTGCGCTACCGTTGTCAAGCTGCGGGTAACGGTGGCGTTAGATGGATGCCGCGATAAAGAGCGTATGATCGTGAATCACCATAGATGCTAACCACATTTCGGAGCGCCGCGCCAGCATGAGGCAGGAAATCAGCGACCTAACTAGGGGTTGTGAATGCCCGGTGTGGCATTAAACGCCGCATACCGCGCTGGACAAATAAGCTCACGCTTTGCGGCAGCGACCGCTCCGAGAAATTAGTCTAGCACTTTGCGGAAAAACTCGGTGTTAGGCGTTGGTGCAAAGGGAACAGGTATGTTGCCATTCATCAGCTAGCAGAATCGACGGCGGTTTTCGCGGCTCGCGGGCTTGGGCTCCATGCTGGGGGTTGGACACGTCCGGATCGAAATCGCCAGGAGCAGCCCCATGACCACTGAGAACAACAAAAAAACAAGCCCAATTCCGCTACCAAATTCTGTAATGCCGCCAGCTCCCATGAACTCGGTGGGCTGGCGACGCTCGATCCATCGGCCGCCGGCGAGGTAGCCTGTGGCCATAATGGCGGCGGCGATGATGAGAATCACCGTGTCCGAAACGTGCCCCCGAGTGATCGCCCGCACTGCAAAGAAAAGCACGAGGGCTAAGGCAAGAGTCAGCATGCCAAAGCCAAAGCTTTTGCCTGCTTGTTTAAGCTCATTGCGCGTTTGGTGCTCCTCATTTGGGAATCACTGCAGATAGAAAGTCCACGGCTAACCTTGGCTGTAATTGTAGCCCGCTGCACACTAAAATCTAAACGCCTTCAGAAAACTCACACCGTACCAGAAAACTCTCTTGTTTCCATACGCGAAGCTGGGAAAAGAAGCCTCCTCCCAACGTCACCCGTTTTCGACGACTGGAGCGACGACCTGTCAGCTTCCCGTATGCCGAAGGTTACTCCGAGTGAAATTCCCTGCGAACTTTCCCCCGGGCTTATGCGTACAATGCGGTATGCCGCCTGTAGAAGAACTAGAACTCGACTCTGGAACAATCAAACGTCTAGGAAGACAGGGTGGATTCCTGCTAGGAATGTACCGGGCAGAACTTGCCAAGGACCCTACCAGCCGCGCCACGGAGTCTTCGCGCAGCAATTTGATTGCTATACAGCACACCGTTAAACAAATGTACGGAGAGGCCGTTGCGCGAGAGGTCGCCAATCTCGTTTCACCCACCGCGCCACACTTACATGAGAGATCGGAAAGTTGAACTGACCTGCAAACACTGTGGCCAAGCCTTTTCTGCGTTTCTATCAGAAATGGCTGAGCACAACCGTAAAATTACATGCCCCAGTTGCAGCAAGGAAGATGAGTACAGTTCGGCGGACATTCTGGGGCCACCTTCCGTGGAAGAAACAGACTAGAACCCCAAAATAGGCGAGAAGCCCGACGCGCAAGCTTTACACTTGACCGCGACAAAACCGGAGAGGAACGCCTTTGATGAGCACCGCCTTCCAGCCTGGCCATGAGTCGCAGATCGAAGGAGTTACCGGGCTGATTGGTGAGCACAAAATACAGCCGATAATCGTTGTGGGGCATCGACAGCACTCCGTCGTGACTAAGAACATACTCTTGCTCTAGTCCTGTCACCGATCTGCGGGCCCCTGAACCGATCGGAGCGGTGGTTCAGAGGGCGCCTCCATGACAAGTTTCGGCTGATCATTACTGCCGTGCGAGCACATCACGCTGCGCTTATTCTTGTTCGAGAAAACGCTCGAGGCGCTCTCTAGATACCCGCGCTTGTCGGCTGCGGCGGAATCCTGGTGCACAGCGCCTTCGATTTCCATCCGCAAGTTCGTGCAAATCCTGCTTTCTTCTATGTCTGGTGCCTGCTTGCAACCAACTTGCAAGCAAAGTAGGAGCGATTGATGCCAGCACCGGCGAAGACTGCCAACAAAAGCCCGTGCTCAAGTTCGATATGTTCGACTCCGAACGGGGGGCGTTTGCCACTCCTAGCCACCATAATAAGGTTAACGCAGCAGCGCCGAAAAGGTCGCCAGAGCGTCTTTTTGCACGCCCGGCAAGACAGGACAATTGGTTCGGCAGAAGTTTAACCTGAGAAACAAGTGCCGTCCGTTCCAAAGCAGGTTACATCGGTAATCAGGTAGGTAACGTAGAACACCGACGGCTCAGGAACCACCGCATACCATAAATGAGCTGAACTGCGATATCCAGAAATGGCAACCCGGGTAGGCACGCAACTAGGTCGATACGAGATCGACGCCGAAATTGGACGCGGCGCCATGGGAGTAGTGTATCGTGGCCGGGACCCAAAGATCGGCCGAATCGTCGCAATTAAGACCGTTTCTCTTTCCGGTCTGGAACCTGATGCAGAACAGGAATATCGCGAACGTTTCGCGGTTGAAGCCCAGGCAGCCGGGCGGTTGTCGCATGCCGGAATTGTAACCATTTTCGATGTGGGAGAAGAATCAGAAACACGAGCGCCTTATCTGGTGATGGAGTATATCGAGGGACAATCTCTCCACAAGCTCTTATCTGGAGAGGGTGGCCGACTGCCCTTGAGCACCGCACTCGGCCTGGCTCAGGAGCTTGCAGAAGCTCTCCACTGTGCTCACGAACAGGGAGTCGTGCATCGCGATATCAAGCCAGCAAATATTCTTATCGATGCCGATGGTCATGCGCACATTGCGGACTTCGGCATCGCCAAATTGAACCAGGCCCATTTGACCGTGCCCGGCCAAGTCCTGGGAAGTCCGGCGTACATGGCTCCCGAGCAACTGAGCGATGAAGCAGTGGATGCGCGGTCGGACTTGTTTTCTCTGGGGGTGATTCTCTACTCCATGCTCACCGGTCACAGGCCCTTTCAAGGAAATAGCACGACCACCGTTTGTTTCAAATTGGTCAATCACCAGCCTCTCGCCGTAACGGCATTCAATTCCGACTTTCCTCCGGAACTTGACCAAATCGTGTCGCGGGCCATCGCCAAGGACCCAGCCCAGCGCTACCAATCCGGTATGGGAATGGCCGCAGATATTCGGCGGCTGCGAGAAAGCTGCGGGTTAGTTCAGGGGACGGGGGATTGGACAGCCCGTAGTTTGACGCGCGATGCCATACCCCGATACATCACCGGGTGTGGAGAGCAGAGACCACACGAACGTGGGCCATCAGCCCAAGATTTGGAACCAACGGATCGACTAAGCACGAATTCTGGACCGGCGATTGCAGGAGAAAAGATTGCGGTCCAAAGGGGATTGTGGCGTCCGTGGAGCAGCGTCGTCATCGCAATTCTTCTGGCTGCCGCCACGGGATTCCTCGCTTTTTCGACCATACACCGGGGCGCTCCACAACTAAGTCAACAAATCACAATGGACCCGGCGGTTGAGGATAGTAAGAGCAGCGGGAATAGTCATGCCGGAAGGCACGAGAAGCAAATGATGCCAAAAGGTTTGGCTGCCCGGGCGACAGTCCCAGCGTCGGTGGCGAAGATCCCAGTGCCGACGATCCCTGCGACGCTACAGATTGAGATCGAACACCATTTCACTGACGCACTCGCATCGGTTTGGCTGGACAACCACTTAGTTTACAGGCATGCCTTGCATGCAGACACAAGAAGACATGCGCTTATCTTCCGCAAAGTCGAAGGCCGCGAATTCGAAGCTATCCGAGTAGCCACGGGAAAACACGAGGTGCGAGTGCGAATCCAATCCGCAGCTGGTGGCTATGACGAGTCTAAGACTATCGCCGCCGCGTTTACCCGGAGTAGCGATAGCAGGCTGAGAATCGTTTGCGGTAAAAAACGTGGCGCGCTACAACTCACGGTGCAATAGCTGTGCGATTCGCCAACCATAATTGGCTGGTGCCACGGCACACGGCCAGAGTCCTCGAAAGCAGCTTACGCGGTAGCTCACCGACAACATCTTGGCGCGCAGTCCGCGATTAGGTCGCGGGATTGAAACTCAGATAGACACACAGCGGCTCTGGAGGCCCCAAACCTAGCAAGGCGCTCTCCAGTTATCCGCGCTTGTTGCCTTCACGGGAATCCGGTGCATAGCGCCTGTACCGAAACTCCAAACTTAGAGATCACGATCGAGACCGCAGCTGGCCTCACGCCGAGATCGCCCTGGAACAATCGGGGCAAATCTTGTGAGTGACTTTTGCTTCAGAGTGCGCTCTCACGTAATACTCGAAGGGCTGCCATTTGCCCGCTTGGTCCTGGATCTTTTTACAAGACAAACAGATTGGCAGAAGCCCTTCCAAGCTGTGGATATTCGCCAGTGCTGCCTTAAGTTCTCGAAGGGTATGCTCTTTTTCTTGCTCCGCACGATCGCGCGCTGCCAGAGATTCTCCCAACCTCTTGAGGTTACGCCGCAGGTCAAATTGCGCCTGCACTTGGCGGCTCAAGGCTCTGAGTGCCTCCAACTGTTCCGGGTTTAGTGTCCGAGGCACCCGGTCAATCACGCACAAGGTTCCAAGTGCATGACCCTCCGTCATCAAAGCCGCGCCAGCGTAAAAACGGATTCTAGGTTCAGAAACGACCAGGGGATTTTCCGCGAACCTCTCGTCTTTGCTGGCATCGGGGACGATGAACAGATCTGACTGCTGAATAGCCAGGGCGCAAAAAGCAATATCGCGTGAGGTCTCGGACATTGGCAAACCGACCTTCGATTTGAACCATTGCCGGTCAGCGTCTATCAGGCTAATCAGCGCGATTGGAGTTTGGCATATGTAGGAAGCCAAGAATGTGAGATCGTCGAAAGCTGCCTCAGGTTCCGTATCAAGAATCTCATAGCCACGTAGTGTGGCCAGTCTTTGCTTCTCATTGGTTGGTTTGGTAGAAATCATCGCTGGCCTCCAGAGCGGCCGCGTGCCTAGACAGGAGCGACTGTAACGCGGTTTACATCCAAATTCAATAAGACTGTCGCTCGCGGTGCGAAAGAGCGATGACCGAGATCGCACAGCACATGCGCCAAAAATCCGTATCGGATTCTCATCGGTACGTACCGTTGGGCGGCGTCAGGCCGTTCAGAAGCAGAAGTCCGTACCGAGCCACGCAGACACCATCGATGTCCCTAGTCTCCCAGTTTGATAAGCATGTCACTGTTCTTGGGGCGCTCCATTAGACACGAGAAGACTTGGACCTTCGCATAAGACCTGCCCATCACCTGGCGAGATTGACTATGTCGAGTCGGCGGGCAACTATGTGCGTGTTTCAATTTGGTCCAAAAATCATATTCTCAGAACCATTATGAATGACGTTGAGGTGAAGCTGCGGGAATACAATTCCGAGAAGCCCCCGTTCGGCTGTTGTTAACCTGAATCCTGAATCGAATCAAGAGACTCAAAGCTCTTTTACGCGGCGCCTACAGGGTAGGATTGCGGGACGGCGTTAGCCTTCCACGTCCCACATCGTTGCAGCATGGCAAGTGGCAAAAACTGGATATTCCGAGAGTTCAGACTCTAGGGGCAAGCCTAGAAAGGCCTAACCGTCAGTGTGACTGCGATCCCTCGGGCGGCTCCTTTGATGTTTCACCCCCCAAGTTGCCATGACTGTCAAGACGGGAACAAGCGTCTTTCCATACTGCGTGAGTGAATATTCGACGTGCTCTGACCGCTTGCCAAAAGCTACCCGTGAAACGATGCTTTCCCGTTCCAGTTCTCGCAGCTGGTCAGTGACTACCTTTCTACTTGCATCTGGCAGCTGACGGAGTAACTGGCCGAATCGTAACGGCTTGCCCTTGAGCGCGTTGATGATCATGGGCTTCCACTTGCCATCGATCACGTCAGCGGTGGCTCTGACGGGACAGTCAAGAAGCTTCATTTGCGCTCTTCCGGTTACAAAATTGTGCGTACTAGACGGCTCCGCCCCTCACGTGTCAAACAACAGGGAGCAGCTTTTTTCGGCGGCCGAACCGCAAGCGTCACAAGCGCCTACAGGACACAATCGTTATGTCAACAATAAATCGTGCCGGAGGAATCTACACGAAGTTCATTTCAGCGACTCTGACCATCCACCGGTATCAAGTACTCCAGGAGATAGTCGATGATTGTCGAGTACACACGCTACAAAATCGATAGTGAGCGGCAGGGGCAGTTCATTGCGGACTTCGAAAACGCGGCGCCATCCTTGGTCGCTTCCGAACACTGTCTTACCTACGAACTCGCTCAGTGCACCGAAGATACGAGCTGTTTCATCCTGCGGCTCGAATGGGACTCGGAAGAGGGGCACCCCAAAGGCTTTCGCTCCAGCGCCGAATTCAAGAGTTTCTTCGCCCACGTGCGTCCTTACGTGAACGACATTGAGGAGATGCGGCACAATCAGCTGAGCCGGGTAACCGGCAGGAAAGAGCATTCTATTGTGAAGTAATGAAAAACGCACCGACACCGACGAGATGCTTCGTTGGCGTGCGCGTGCCGGCGCGGCCGATTCAACGCTGCACTGATTCCGCGCAAGAGATTGTGGAACAGTGTTCCCAATTGTTTCTCAAGTGGAACCCAACACTCGCAGTCAGCAGCGCACGTGGAGGACAACGGTTGTTGGGCGGTGCTCGAAACTTGGCCGTCGAATTCCTGGAGGGAACGGGGAACCCTGAATGACAACCGACTGACACCTCAATGACACTCGACCGCTTTGAGAGAATCGCTGGTGCGCATTCGAACCTCCAAAGGGTTATCCTATAGCGACGAGGGAGCACATCAAGGAATACCGGGCGTTGTTTTTCATTCACCAAGGAGCTCTCAGGTGGAGATACCATGCACAATTTAGCTGGGTGTCTTGCAGGGCTGTTGTTGCTTGCCAGTACTGCATCACTCGGCGAAGCACAAGCATCACCAGAAGCAGTTTCTGGCGCACAGTGGGGATCCATACTCTCTGCGGTGTACAAAAGAATGAAGACCTCGGTGCTGATGGGTGGAGTCGCTGAGACTGCTGACATTTTGTTGCGTGCCAGCGATCCGGGGCTGGTGGAGTTCCGCAAGAGCCAGCCAGCGGGTCAGTTGGAAAAATACTCGCAGGTCATGGGCGAGGTGGATGCGATCCATTTTGTGGGATACGCAGCTCCCATTCCGCTGTTGCTCCAATTTGCCAACTTCGAACAGTACTTCGACAAGACCTCAATGGAGCATTACGTGACCGCGGCGAATGAGCCCAAGAAGGTGCTGCGGTACGACGCCGGTCACGACCTGAACGACCCACAGGCCCTGGTGGACCGCTATGAATGGCTGGCAAAATACATCGGCTTAATCCGTGTGCCGATTGCAGGTGCGACGCTCGGCGATTGAGCGTTTTGAACAACCTGGTTCAAGTTTTCGACCGTTCCCGCTTAGACTTTTTTGTCGTCCGCTTGCTCTGCCTCTGGCACCTATGACTGGAATGCCAAAGTTTGGCTCATGCTGTACATGATTCCCACAGGACCTACGGCGTGGCTTACCAACAAATTCGGTGACTCGAGCGACTGCGACGGCGATGTGGAGAAGCGCTTCACGAAAGACGAACCGCCTACGAACATTACGATCTGGTGAGCGACCGAGACCATCAATTCTTCGTTTCTCATCTTAATTATGAATTTCGAAATGCGGGTGCGCTGACATGGATCACCAAGAAGTTCAAGGAGTGGATTGCCTCGCCAGCAGTGCCGACCGCGGTCGCCATTTTCCCGGCAAGGATTGTTCCCGCGCCGCGTGAATGGGAGCGATTTTGTAAGGTTCAGCGCCGGACGGAAACGCCGCGCCGTGGGCATTTTGCCGCTTGGAGGAGCCACAACTACTTGCGGAAGAGACATTCGGGAATTCTTTCGTCCCATTGCGTGTGCCTTGTAACTGGCGCGAAAGGTGACTTCAATGGGCGGTCGGAAGGCAACCAGTCAAAGCCGGGCCACATAAGTTGATCCCTGCCGAGCTAGCGGTGCCCAGAGGAAGGACCCGGCTCGATAGGGATAAGTTCGTCACCGTTCTCGAAAAGCAAGGTCACAAGGTAAGGTCAGATCGGGGAGCTATCATAGGCATCGAATTCTTCGGGCTCCTTCTCTTCATCAAAGCCGGGATGACTTTGCAGCAGCCGCGCGCAACGGTTCCAGCGAAGAATAGGATCGTCGTTTTCCGGGGGGCGAATCTTTTCGGCTTCCGCGAAGCAGCGCATCGCCTCTTCGAAGAGCGGCGCCAGGGTGTGCAGAGGGCGCCCCACGCGCATTTGCGCCTTGGCTCGCCGTTCATGCAGAAGACCTGTGTAATAGAGGCGTTCGTAGCGCTCCATGAGTCCCTGGAAAAGCTTTTCTACTTCCCCATAGCGATCTGATGCCTCTCCGGCGAACTGGTCAGTGATCGCCAGGCCCAGAAGTCGAAGCGCCAGTTGGTGTTCGGGCTCGACTGCTAGGATGTCGCGGCAGATCGATTCCGCCTCTTCCGGTTCGTTGAGGGAGCGGTAAAGCTCTGCTTTCGAGATGGCCTCCGGAATACCAGCCTTCGAAATGGTCTTCAACTTTAATTCCACGAGACCTCCTTTAGCGTCAACCCGATTCTGGTTTGGCTCCTCGAATCTTCCGAACCAGCATGAGCACAGGATCATAAAATTCGTCGACCCCGCGCTCCTTCAACGGAATAATCGCATTGTCCGTGATATGAATCTCCTCGGGGCAGGCTTCGGTGCAGCACTTGGTGATGTTGCACACACCGATGCCGAGCTCATCCTTGAGCATTCGAAGGCGAGACTTCGAGTCAAGAGGATGCATCTCGAGCGCCGCCACGCGGACGAAAAAACGTGGTCCCGCGAACTTCTCCATCTCCTCGTGCTTGCGGAGAACGTGGCACACATTCTGGCATAGGAAGCATTCAATGCACGGGCGATACTCCTGCACCCGATCCACGTCTTCCTGGTACATTTTCCACTCGGTGCCGGGGCGAGCCTCGAACGGCGGAATTTTCTTGTTCACACGGCAATTCCAGGAAACATCGGTGACCAGGTCGTTGATCACTGGAAACGCTTTCATCGGGTACACCGTGACGGGTAAGCGAAGGGGTAGAAATCCGGGAAACGTGAAAGAGTTGTGCGAACTCATCGATGCAACCCGCTCTTCCGTCACAGGCAGTCTGGCGTAACGAACACTCCTACCGAAAATTCCACAGCAGATAGCCGGCCCATACAGTTCCGAGAATGGCTCCGCCGTAGCAACAAAAGAAGATCAATTCATTCAAGTGCTTGATCTGCAGGCCATCGTACAGCGTGTAGCGGAAGCGGTGCGCCCAGTGAAACAGCGCCAGGAAACACAGGGAAAACACATAAAGCCTGGCAAGCGGCAACCGGACCAAGGCATGCAGGTATTCATAACCAGGAGCAGGGATCCATCCTAGGGGAAAAGCCAGGCCGAGAAGGAAAAGGTGCACCGGTATCACCAAGGCCGCAAAGACACCGCCAGCGCTGAACAGCGCCCACAGAACCGGCTCATTCGATTGCTTCGCCACTTACGACCTCACCAGAAACCAGGCTAGAACCAGTGAGACTGCCGCCCAGGCGGCATAATTTGCGCCCACAATCCAAAGGTCCGGCACACGCTTGCCGCGAAAGCGAACGGCCATAGCCCGGGGCGCCACGTTGAACCAGGTTACGGCATGAAAAGCAACAAAGAACAGCGTGATCAAATTCAACAGCACGATCAGCGGATTTTGCAGCCACCGTTCAAACGCGGCGTATGCCTCAGATCCGCGCGACAGCGCGCGAATTTGCAGCAAAAGAACCACCACGAACCACGCGACGAAAACACTGCTGATCTCCCGCAAAATGAATTTTAGGTACGGCCAGCGGGCCAACCACCACCAAGTGGAGACATGGGAGCGATACCAGCGCGGGTGGTACTCGGTGTATCTGGCAGGCTGCCGGGTCTCGGTCATTTAGCACCTCGGGGCATGAGGAAGGACTTGAATCGCTCGATAGTTGCCGTCAGCTTGTACTGCTGAATGGCGCCGGCCGGGTCCACGTGCTTGGGACAAACCTGAGTGCACTCTCCTACGAAGGTGCACCCCCAAATGCCCTCGTGCTGGGCCAGGACGTCCATGCGCTCGTGTGCGCCCTCATCACGGGAATCCATGTTGTAGCGCTGGGCCAAGGCGATAGCCGCGGGACCGATAAACACAGGATCCAGACCGTACACCGGACAGGCGGCGTAGCACAGCATGCAATTGATGCACATGCTGAACTGCTTGTAACGATCGAGTTGTTCAGGGGTCTGGAGGTATTCGCCCTCGGAAATTGGCTTCTCCTTGCCGCGGATAAGCCAGGGCTTGACGCTTTGCAGCTTGGTCATGAAGTCGGTGATTTCGACAACAAGGTCCCGGATGACGGGAAAGTAGCGCAGCGGCTGCACCCGCAGGGGGCGCTGTTCCCGAGCGTAGTTGGAAAGGAAGGTGGCGCAGGTCAGCTTGGGCTCACCGTTCACCATCATGCCGCAGCTTCCACAAATCCCCATGCGGCAGGACCAACGGAAGGTGAGCGAGCCATCCACCTTGTCCTTGATGTAATTCAAGGCGTCGAGCACTACCCAGTCCTTGCGCAGGGGCACATCGTAGCGCTGAAAGCTCGGTTCGGCGTCACGTTCCGGCGAATAGCGAAGAACTTCTAAGCTGATGGTTTCAGCCATGTCCTACCTCGCTGCGGTCTGTTTCACCTCGGACTGCACTCCGTAAACCCGTTCCGCGGGCGGCCAGCGAGTGACGACCACAGGCGCTGGTTGCATGCAGGTGCTGCCGTCAGGGTTGCTGAAAATCAGAGTATGAGCCAGAAAATTCCGGTCATCGCGAGCGGGAAAATCCGTGCGCTGGTGTGCCCCGCGGGACTCGGTGCGATGCATCGCGGATTCGACGATGGCAGAGCCCACATCGAGCATGAAGGATTGCTCCAGTGCCGCCAGTAACTCGGTATTGAAGGTGAGGCTGTGGTCGTCCAGACTGACTTCCCTGAATCGCTCTCGAAGCTCGCGGAGCTTGTCTGCTGCCTTCTGCAGCGAAGTTTGATTGCGGTAAATGCCGGCGCCGTTTTCCATCGCGTTGTGCATTTCCGACCTGATAGTGGCGATGCGCTCGCGGCCTCCGGTCTTGCGCAGGAACTGCTGTTCCAGGCGGAGCTTTTCGTCCAGGGCCTGCGAGACGACGCGTTCGCTAGGCGGCTTCTGTTCCAGTGCCGCCAGGGCTGCGGCTCTGCCGGCGCGGGCACCAAAGACGAGAAGCTCGGGCAGGGAGTTGGAGCCAAGGCGGTTGGCGCCGTTAATGCTGACACACGCCACCTCTCCCGCGGCGTACAGGCCAGCCAGCGGGGTGGCTCCATCGTTGTCCGTGTGTACGCCGCCCATCATGTAGTGGATTACCGGCCGCACTGGTATGAGTTCCTTAATGGGATCGATGTTCTCGTACTTCAGGCACAGCTCACGCACAAACGGCAGCCGGGTGTTGATCACCTTTTCGCCCAGGCGGCGAAGATCGAGATGGACGACGGGGCCATACGGAGTGTCTGTGGTGCGGCCCTTCTCCACCTCTTTCACAAAGGCCTGCGAGAGACGATCCCGGGGTCCGAGTTCCATGTTGCGCAGGACCGGCTGGGGCGTCGGGGTGCCGAGGTTGTAATCCTGCAGGTAGCGGTATCCATCCTTGTTGATCAGATATCCGCCCTCGGAGCGCGCCGCTTCCGTGATGAGAATGCCCGTGAACGGCAGGCCGGTGGGGTGGTACTGCACGAACTCCATGTCTTTCAACGGAGCGCCCGCCTGGAAGGCCAGCGCCATGCCATCGCCCGTCTTGATGCTGGCGTTGGTGGTGAAGGGGAAAACACGCCCGCACCCTCCCGTGCACAGGATTACGCTTTTCGCCGTGATGGCCTGGATTCTGCCGGACATCAGTTGCAAGGCAACCACACCCTGCACTCGGCCCTCGTCTACCAACAGCCTAGTTACAAACCATTCGTCGTAGCGGGTGACGGTCTTGTATTTGAATGTAGTCTGAAACAGGGTATGCAGGAGGTGGAACCCGGTCTTATCGGCGGCAAACCACGTGCGCATGTTCTTCATGCCGCCGAACGCCCGGACCGCAATGCGTCCATCCGGATCTCTGCTCCAGGGGCAGCCCCAGTGCTCGAGCCGCAGCAACTCTTCCGGCGCCTCTTTTACGAAAATTTCCACGGCATCCTGGTCGCAGAGCCAGTCGCCGCCGGAGATGGTGTCGTAGGCGTGATCATCCAGCGTATCCTCCGGTTTGATTACCCCCGCGGCCCCGCCTTCGGCAGAGACCGTGTGGCTGCGCATAGGGTAAACCTTGGATACCACGGCCACGCTGAGATTCGGATTGGTCTCGGCCACGGCAATGGCGGCTCGAAGGCCGGCGCCACCCCCGCCGACCAGAAGAACATCGTGGTAGGAGATGTCCATAGCCGCGAGCCTCGCGTGCTCAGAAATAATCCAGGCCAGTTTCTATGAACTGAGACCCCAGTAGAAAACGAAGCGGGGCACATTCTGCAACTAATTAGGAGCGCATGCAACCTAACCCAGCATTTCTGTTTTGAACTTACAAGCAGACCGCATTGTACATTGAGTTGCCTTCGGCGGGGCTGTTCTAGCGCAGTTTTGCGTCGCCTTGACTACCACACAGAATCCACTGACCTAGACCCAATCACGCAAAAATTCGTGACCTGCGCTCCTCCCAAAGATTCCCATGCCCGAGATCTTCCACTGCCAATGGGCTAGCGCTATCGCGTGAAGACCGTGGAAGCAAGCCTCCGTTCCACAGACATAAGCTCCCATCCACGCTGCACCATTGAGGGCAGCGCGTCATTCTCGCCACCATCTCAACCCATTCTCGTGGAGACGGAATGGTCCTTCACCTTGCCGACAAGACGAGCGCCAATACAACCAGCCCGGCCAACAGCATGCTCGCTACAGGCGTAAACGTTGCCTGCAGTGGGTGCGCCTGGAAATGGCGGCCTCGCCTGTTCTCCAATGCATCGGGGTCCGCATGGCAGCCTCCTCCTGGCCGACACAATCATATACCCAAGAAAGGCGCGCTCCCATCCCGCGCGCCTTTTTCCATCCGCGACCCCAAATCTCCTGACAAATCCGAGACCCAATCACGCAAAATTCGAGACCTATCTCCTCGCCTTCTCTTCAGTTGTAGCGAGCACCCCACCCGATCAAGGTCTGTATTTCCCAAAGCCCGCCCACGGCGGGCTACTTGACTGTTTCTGCCTCCGGCGCTCCACCTTGACCCGGCGGGGAACCCCACTCGCTTCACTCGAAGCGTGGCGAGTCGCCAGCCCGACCCCACGGCTAAACACTATTTTATTAACTCTATGTCGTACAACCTTTTGAAGTTCTACTTCCGGGACACAGCCCCGGGATTGTGGACGAGATCATGCGCGGGATGCAGGTCCCCGAACCTTCGTCGGAGCAGCTTGACAACTGGCTGAATACCCACAACATCGCCTCGAACATTCCGGATTGGTTGATCACGGCGGAGAATTCACCTCCGCGTAGTCCTGACATCGAGATAGGTAGGCGGTCGCCCGCCGTCCCTCTCACACCACCGTGTGTACGGGTCCGTGCAGGGGGGTTCGGCGAGTGGAGCTATGATAGCGACCGCCAGTCAAACGAGGAATCCCGAGCCAGTGCGCAGGGCAATGCCGAGGGCGGGGCTGTTGGGCGAGCCGCCACGGACCATGAGGGCTGCCCGCCGTTTGCGCGGCGAGAGCGCGACCCACACCCCGTTTGACGAGTTCCGCAAACCGCTTCCTCCCTCGCTCCACTGGCTTCCAGATCACAGACCGCAGTCTGGGCCGGAACCACTGATCAAGGCGCTCCAGTACCGACGGCGTCTGGCAAAAACCAAAATAGCCGCGCCAGCCCCGCAGGTACGCAGAGAGTTCTTTGGCTCTCTGCTCCATGCTCACCCCTCGTGTCGGTCGCGTCAGCTCCCGAACCCGCTCCTTGTACATCGGCTCGCGTGTTTGTTCCGCGCTTCTTTCAGACCCGCCTTGCGGACGGCGCCCTTGCGCTGCCCTAACCGCGCATGAACTCGCCTAATTTCCGGGCTCCTCCTAGCCTTTCTTCCGATGCACATTTTGTAGCGATGTTGCACTCTGATGTTGTCTTCGCGAGTCGCTGCGACGCGCGAGGCCAGGAGGAAATCTAAATGCCATCACAGGTGCTGAATCAGCAATGGGGCGTGCTGTCCGAGGAGATCGCAAATGCGGTCGAGAAATTGAGTGGAAGTATTGTTGCCGTCCAGGGAGGACGGCGCCTCACGGCCAGCGGAATTTATTGGCGTTCCGGATTGGTCGTAACCGCAAACCACATGATCCGGCGAGACGACGAACTCTCGGTCATCTTGCCCGGCCATCGCTCTGCGTCGGTGACACTGGTCGGCCGGGACCCCAGCACCGATATTGGTGTGCTCAAAATCGAGCAGTCGGCCGGGCTTTCGCCAGTAGAGACTACTTCGACTGTGGGATTGAAAGTGGGTCACGTAGTGGTTGCCGTGGGGAGATCGCATCTAGGAGATCTTTCCGCCAGCAGTGGCATCGTGGCCCGCTTGGGCAGTCAGTGGAAGACGTGGAGAGGCGGCGACATCGACCAACTGGTGCGGCCAGACATCACGCTGTATCCCGGCCAATCTGGCAGCGCGCTGGTGAACTCGCACGGCCAGGTGCTGGGGATGAACACGGTGGGGCTGGCGCGGATGGCCGCGATTGCGGTCCCAACCGCAACCGTAGACCGCGTGATTGTAGAACTGTTAGAGCATGGCCACATTCGCAGGCCGTATCTGGGACTCGCCATGCAGACGGTATCGATCCCGGAGGACCTTCGCGGGAAACTGAAACTTGAATCCACAACCGGACTGTTAGTGATGCATGTCGAGGCGGATGGTCCGGGCAGCAAGGCGGGAGTCATGCTGGGCGACGTGATTATCGGGATTCAGGGCAAGCCCGCTGGCGACCTGAGGACACTGCAAGAAGCGCTGGCAGGACTACGCACGGGTGACCCGGGGAAGCTTACCGTTATTCACGGAGGGGAGAAGCGAGATTTGGGAGTCACGGTCGGTGACCGGACAAGCCGCACATGAATGATATGAGCAAACGCACCCAGAGACACACGACTGCGCGAGCGAAAGAGCCCAACAACCATGAGTATCCACGATTGCGCGTCCTGGTTGCTTCTTTGTCGCCTCTGGCGGCGGCAGGCCTGGAAGCCTTGTTGCGAGCACATCCCGAGATGGAAGTGATCGTTTCGTCTTCCGACGTCACGCACTTGGAAAGCGTGATTCGGGATATTGATCCGGACGTCTTGATTCTCGACGTCGACGAGTGCGAGAACGGTCAGAGCTTGGACTTCGTTCCAAGGATCTCCGGAGTAGTCCCGATCATAGCCCTGATCCACGATCCTTCCTCTTCGTGGCTCGCCCGGGCCGTGCTGGCGGGTATTCGTGGCTTCCTTCCGCACGGAGTTTCTGGAGATGAGCTGGAGTCAGCCGTGCGAGCTTTGGCTGCCGGTCTGGTGGTGCTCAGCCCGGAGTTCAGCGAGGTTATGCTCGCTCGCACGATCCAGATCGATTCAGATGAACCGGAATTACCGGTCGAGGGTTTGACTCCGAGAGAGGTGGAGGTACTCGAGGTAGTTGCTGAAGGGCTGCCGAACAGGGAGATTGCGGACCGCTTGCATATTTCCGAGCACACGGTAAAGTTCCACATCAGTTCAATCATGGGCAAGTTGGGCGCATCGAGTCGAACTGAAGCGGTGACTCTGGGACTTCGCCGTGGGCTAGTGTTCCTGTAGGGCGGAGTTTGTCGAATTGCGATCGCTCCCTGCGCCATAAGGTTTTCACTCTGCGCGCCGCTACAGGGGTTGCTAGAGTGTAGTCTGGCTGCATAGCTACTTCGATATACTCAGCGGAGGACGAATCAATGCCCAACTCCAAATCAAGCTAGTGTGCTCGACACAATCACTTCCGCTTTTTGAGAACAAGTTCGATCATAGTTCAACATGCGCAGCCTCTCGAAGTCAGGTCGAACGGGAATGTTCCCTCCCCGACATTGGGCGGCGTCTCGAAGTCCAGGATTCTAGACACCCTTTCTAACCACATTCGACAGTGATGATTGATCCCAGACGTGTTGCCTATGGGCGGGTGCGTCTCGAAGTCTGCGCTCGGCAGCCTTATGACCAGTTCAGCATCGCACCCAGCAAAGAGACGAAACCGAGGATACTGGATCGCAAGTTTCTTTTCCTGGCGGGATTGGCAACCACGGCGACGGTCCTGGATGTGGCTACTACCTCCCACTGCCTTTCCACCTATGCGAACTGCTAGGAGGGGAACCCGTTGGCCGGATCGAACCCTTCAAGAGCGAAACTCTACGGTATCAGCTTTTCACTCCTCGCTGCTCAATTGCTGGCGAGCGCTTGGTTGCGTCGAGAGAGGCCGCACAAAAAGCTATGGATGCTCCCCCCGATCGCCGCCACGGCAGGACACGGAATCGCAACAGCACTTAACCTCCGCACTATCCACCGGCTGGGATCAGCGCCACAATAAGAATTCACTCCGGTCAGCTTAACTTTCTCAAGCGTCAGTTTACGAAAGGACTCGACCGAAGCTGGAAGTTCCCGTGGCCGAAGGCGACACAAATAACAGAAGGAAATACCTGCTCCGAACAACATTCCTCACAGTTGTGGATTTTACCTTCGACCAGACTGGCACAATTTCAAACCGTCCATTGGCATCTATGGTCGCCTGGATCGGATTCGACGCTGGCGCTCGCTCGTAGGATGCTGGGTTGCCACTCACCTGCCTGCATTTGAGTGACGAATGATGGCAAGGTTGGTAGATACAGCGCGTTCGATTGCTTCAACACACTGCGGCTTGAGCCTTTGCCTGCTGCTGGGGCGACACATGCAGGTCGATTTCAGGATTCCATCTGAACTTCTCGTGTTCCACGGATCAGAGCGATTGATCTAGTCTCGATGATCATTTTGACCATGGCGCGGATGGTCGTACGACGTGCCCGGTTTTCTCTTGTTTTCGCTGCTCTTCGATCAAAGACAAGACCTTGGGGACGTTCGCGTCGTCCGGATCTCCTTTTGTCTCAAGCTGTGTTTTTGCACCGTTAGGGTCAAGTATTTCGAAGGACGGAGCACTATAGGGTCTTTTCGTGGATTTGGGATCAAACGTCATGAATACACGACCTTCCTTACGGTGAATTGTGACAGTGAAAAAAGCTTGCTGGCAAAAAGAGTCTTCCCGGTCGCTTTTCCGACAATGACGCGCCCCGGCGCCAGGCAGGCAAGAGCGGCTGCGCAAAATCTGGGAGTGCAAAGCCGGATGGGTCAGTTTCCAGGGCAACGTTTACGCCGCGTGTTGCTCCGAGATAACAAGTTCGAATATCACATTGCGGTTGTTCGCTCCCGGTTCGGAGGCCGGCTGCAAGGAACAATGCTGACGGAAGAGGGTTGCGTTCGAATTGACATCTGCTCGTGAGAGGCTCAACACCTATTGTGCCGAACCACATCTTGAAGCCTCGGATCATCCTCGTTGCAAGGGCGATTTGCCGTACGTGTGGTACGCCAGAAGATTGCGAGACGAGTAGAATTCCCTTGGTCCAGGCTACCCGCAATAGAACAGGAGAGCTTCACGCAAACCGGAAGCGTTTAAAGAGAAAGAGCCGGCTTTGCGCCGGTGCCGAGGCATCTGAACAGCCAGCGCTGTGCTCGGTCGGTCCTTCGGGGACGCGAGGTGCCAAGATTGTCGCCGTAGCGAAGGAAACGGGATAGCGGCCGTACCTAGTGTGATCCTGTTGACATCGCAGGGTAAATGGCCCGGGTCTGCGCTAGCAGGTAACCAGTGAGGGCTTGGCTCAATAAACTGGCGCACCAGCCATAGTTGTGCTGGGTCCTATAGTTTTGGGACAACCTCGCGGTAGCAATCCAACAGCAACAAAACAGGATTAGGCCATGAGCAGGATTTTCGATCTTGTCGTTATCGGCACTGGTTCGGCGGCTTCGACTGTAGCGTCGACGTGCCGAGCCGCTGGCTGGGAAGTTGCCATCATTGACTCTCGCCAGTTCGGCGGGACATGTGCTCTGCGTGGCTGCGATCCGAAGAAGGTCCTCGTGGGTGCGGCTGAGGTGGTGGACTGGATTCGTCGTATGGGGGGAAAAGGTATCCGCGCAGAACACACCCGAATTGATTGGCCGGAACTCATTCGCTTCAAACGTTCGTTTACCGACCCGGTGCCGAAGAGTCTGGAGGCACGCTTCGCAGAAGCGGGCATTGCGATGTTTCACGGCCGAGCCCAGTTCATATCGCACAACGCGGTTCAGGTAGCGGGAGACCGATTGGAAGCACGTTACGTCGTGATCGGAACCGGCGCCAAGCCGCGCAGGCTCAACATCGCGGGCGAGGAGCTTCTGACCACAAGCGATACGTTCTTGGAACTCGATTCTTTGCTGCCGCGCATCGTCTTCCTTGGTGGCGGATACGTCTCCATGGAGTTCGCCCACGTGTCCCTACGCGCTGGCGCGCACGTCACAATTCTCCACCGCGGCGAACGTTTGCTGGAGGGATTTGATCCGGATCTGGTTGCTCAGCTTACCCAAAAGACGCGCAGCCTTGGCGCCGACGTCCGGTTGCACACCGAAGTCAGGGCCATCGAGAAGTCGGGTGAACGTCTCATCGTGCACGCGTCAGACGGGGAAGGCCAGCGCACATTCCCAGCCGATCTCGTGGTCCATGGAGCCGGTCGGGTTGCTGATATCGAAGAGCTCGATTTGCTTCGCGCCGGAGTTGAAGCCACTGAACGTGGAGTGAAGGTAAATGAGTATCTTCAGAGTACGTCAAATCTCGCCGTCTACGCTGCCGGCGATGCGGCTGCGAGCGGAGGTCCGCCGCTGACACCGGTCGCCGGATACGAAGGCCGAATTGTTGCGGCAAATCTTCTCGAAGGCAACTCCCGCAAAGCTACCTATACAGCTGTGCCCACGGTGGCATTCACCATCCCGCCGCTGGCCTCGGTCGGGCTTTCTGAGCGCGCCGCCCGGGAACGGGGACTGAAATTCCGTACTCATCGCGAGATCACCACGTCATGGTATTCCTCCCGTAGGGTGGCTGAGGATTGTTCCGGATTCAAGGTTCTTATTGAAGAAGGTAGCGGTCGAATCCTTGGTGCCCACCTTCTGGGTATCCATGCGGAGGAGACCATTAACCTGATCGCGTTAGCCATCCGGTCCGGGATCCCATCGTCCGAACTCCAGGAAGCTGTTTTCGGATATCCAACTCTCGCCTCCGATATTCGATACATGTTGTGATTCTTGCCTCAGGAATGGCTGGTGGCTTCGGATGGACGACACCCCGGGCCACCACTTTGTCCCTATACACGGGTCTGCGGGAAGAAACGAAAAGCTAGTATATGGGGCGAATTCTCCGCAGGCGTGACTGTGTTCGTCTTCTCCCGCTGGCGCATCTGAAGCAATGTGAGGAGATTTTTACTGACCAAGGTGGTAGATGATTTCGGACGACCCTCGCGGGAATTGAAAACGAGCACCTGGGTCGACTTTTCCGGGTCCGGACTCGTCGCGTGCCTGGTAATTAACCGCGGTGCAGTCAACGACCCCATCTTCTCTTCTCCGGGTTAGTTGCCATATTTTCCTTACGGAGATCGAAGGCTGCCTGCGACGAGGCGCGGAGCACGCAGGCCTCGACCGAAACCCATTGGTTCAGCGTTTGGTGCGCAGGATTTCTGCTGCCGCGCGCAGGCCACTGGCAATGGCGCCATGCACTGTCCCATTATTCCCCGAGACATCGGTGGCTTCGCCGGCAAAAAACAATGTATCTTTCATCGGACTTCCCAAAGCTTCCTGCGCGCCGTCGGAACCGACCGCTCCATAGCTATAGGCGCCGCGAGAAAATGGGTCGCTTTGCCAGTCATGAAAATAAGCATCGTCAAGAAGGTCTTGCAGTTCTCGCTGGCCGACTCGCAGTGGCTTGCTGAGTGCCTTCAAGCCGCGATCGATTACAAACGCGCGACTCTTACCAGACAGGCGCTCTGCGCAACGGAAGGGTGCCCAACCCGTAATGATAGGTCGGTGATCAGGCATCATCGTCCACCAGGTGGGAAACCAGTCGTCCTGTCCGAATAAGAAACTCAGTTTCGAAAGGGTCTGGGAGGTCCCGACAGGAGTGAGCGTATCCCAGAAGCGGTGGCGAAACCGCAGGGTCACGCGTATGACCTTGCCCATCTGCAACTTGTTGAGTGCTTCCAATTTGGGATCGGGCAGGCCAGGAAGAAACTGGACCGCACCGCTTTCGCCCGCAGGGGCCTGCAGAACCGCCAATGGCAATGTGACCAGCACGTATGGAGCGACCAATCGAACAGAACCAGTAGGGCTGGCTGCGGTCACCTCCGCACGGCCTGCCTTCCACCATATGCTCTCCACAGTGGTGGCAGTCTGTACCCGGACGCCTGCTTCAACTAACTTCTGCCGAAAAACCTCAATCAAGTCTTCGTACCCGCCCCTGGACCGAAAGGCCTGACCGCCTCCAATTTGTTCTTCCGCGCGCATTCCTTTGACGAGCCAATGAACCCCTACCAGGTCTGGGTCGGCTGCATTGAATCCGGTGACGTAGCGCAGGGCCTGCTCCTTCGCTTCGGAATTATTCTTGGATTCGGGGCAGCACTTTTGCAAAAAACTGAGGAATGTCTCATCGGGTGATCGATCGTCCATCTCCTTCATAATGGCATCGACTTGGGACAAGAAATCGCACCTGAATAGCTGACCGCTCTGGAAACACCAATTCTCCCCGTCGACTTCTGTGATGGGGACGCCCCGTTCTGTAAGCGGCCGCCAGATCTCAGGGGGACGTCCGTGGATAAACTCAGCTCCCAGTTCGACTGGAGCATTGCAGACGGGATCACGCTGGGTGAATATTCGACCCCCAATACGATCACGGGCCTCGAGGAGAACGACCGACAGTCCGGCTAACCCAAGCTCCGCAGCTGCAGCAAGACCAGCAGCGCCTGCACCAATCACAATAACCTCAGGGTCCCCGGCCATAATGATTTCTTCCTGTATTTCTCGAACGGCCTCCCAAGTAGATGCATCTTAGGAGTCTTATGCTGCCGCCAACATGCCGGCTTTAACCGTTCCAGACATCAATTACCCTGCCGCTCGATAAACGATATCGCCCCAGGGAAGCCCAGCCAGCTTCCGAGTTGCCTTCCGGCCCTGGTGGCAGTACGAGCCCAAATGGGATGACCTGACCATCGCGCACAAATGGTTTCGCACAAATGGCTTCGCACCAGTGGTGCATTGGACGGAGTGATCGCGAAACGGCGTAACCTTCCCGACCAGAGTGGCCAGCGTATAGGCATGCAGAAAGTCAAGGGGAAACGAACGGCGGAGACCGGCCAGCATTAACTAAACGGCTCAAGCCAATGGTCGGATCGCCTGGGTTCACGGGCAAAGCGCCAGACGGGGGTGTTTTCGTCATGAACAGGTCGAACAGGAGGGCCACTCCGTGCTCGGGTTACTGTGATGAATGGATTTTGGAAAGCCCAGTTCCGCGAGCACGTGCATGGTATTTGCGCAATGCTTGAAGCCGCCGCCGAGCCGGCCAAGACTAAGAGCCTCTCGAGAAACTCTCAAGCAATGAGTTCAGGCGCGTACCTCCTACTCAACGGCGCACCGGCCGTGGCTCTCGCTCCACCCGTACTGCCACGTAATGGGCGCCTTTGCCCGCATCGATCCCGCATGCGGATAGATTACCTCCAGGCGCGGATCCTCTGATTTCATGGAGCCATGCTCCAAGGCGCACGAAGCACCAGTGTTCTTTCGTCCTCAACTAGATTCGTGACCGCGGCCGAAGGCCCGGTTCGCTGCTCCGACAAAACCACTTTTTCAGGATCGAGAGGCTCCCCGTGCAAAGCAGAAAAGCCACTCCCGGAGGTTACGGCAACTTCGCCGAAATTTTCCTACATCATCCCCGTGACGGATATGCTGGGTTTTGAGACCCTCGGCCTTTTTGCAAAAGAGCCGCCTGGCACGCCTTCGCCAGCTGGGCCAATCCCTAGCCCGTTAACCCGATTTTCTCGGTTATCGAGACGCGTCCGCCTTCGCGCTCAGAATAGATCGCGTGGCCGGTAGGCCACTCGCCAACGTGGACCATGACGAAGGGCCAACGGGCGATGGCGGCGATCATCAGCGCAATCGGGGCCACGAGGATGAGGGACACTGGGGGATTGGAGCGGAGCGCGGAAGCGGTGGCCGCGAAAACGCCGAGGATAACCATGAGACCCGCTAGGAGGAAGCCTGCAAAGTCGAGACGGCGATGGATGTCCATGCACCGGCGGAGACCAGGGAAGGTTGTGTGACGAGCAAGAGCATCAAGCAGGAAAAGGGCCCGCCGAGGTGAATGACCAGACTAGGCAGCGGCGCGTGGAACATTCCGGCGAGATAGTAGGTGTGCCCAAAGCCCACAAAAACCGTGGACAGCATGGGCAGGGCCATGGCCGAAGAAAGAGATGGTCGAAACGGGTGGGCCTGGCAGGCCTGTCGTAACCTTGTTAGCGGCACTGCCAGGATGTGCTACGGCACTGCCCGTAACCGAATCGCGAGACCGAGAGTCCCCCGAACTGGGGAAGCGGGACAGCATCGTTATGACAAAACTTTGGCGGGATTACTGGCGGGCTCATGCCTCTCATTTGGCCAGCCGCGATAGGAGTGGTCCCATTATTGCCAGAAGCAGGACGTAAGCGGCCGAGAGCGGCCGGAGGCGTGGCTCTATCGCGACGCCCAGACCTGCGATCACAATCGAGAACTCGCCCCGTGCGATGAGTACGATGCCCGCCCGCAGACCTCCGCGCCGGTCGATGCCCGCCCGATGAGCCGCCCAGTATCCTGTCAATACCTTCGTGGCACCCGTGACGAATCCCAACGCCACGGCTAAGGGCAGCGCCGGAACTAGGGTTGCCGGGTCAATCTCTAGTCCAAAGAAGAAAAAAAACGTTGCCGCAAATAAATCGCGAAGCGGCCCCAGAAGACGCTGTGACTGTTCAGCAATGGGACCGGACACAGCGATCCCGACCAGAAACGCCCCAATCGCTGCGGACACCTGGAAGCGTTGCGCTACGCCCGCGACTAACAGCACGGCCCCGAAGACTGTAAGCAGGATAATTTCATCGGATTCGTGAGCAGCAAACTGGCTCAGCTGCCGGCCGTACCGCACAGCAGCTACAAGTACAAAAGCCACTGCCGTAATCGCAATTGCGACTGAAAGCACAATCTTTGCCACCCCGCCACCAAGAAGTAGCACCCCGACAACGGGCAGGTAGACAGCCATTGCCAGATCCTCCAGTACGAGCACGGAGAGTACTAATCGTGTTTCCGGATTGCCGCGTCGCCCGAGTTCACTCAGCACCTTGGCAATGACTCCGGAGGATGAGATGTAGGTAACGCCGCCTAGCAAGATCGCGGGTAACGGCTTCCATCCTAAAATTACCCCGGTTATGAGGCCTGGCGTGAAGTTGAGAACAAGATCTGCAATGCCCGCCGGCAACCCGACGCGGAGATTCGCCTTCAACTCGTCCCCGCTGTACTCCAGCCCCAGCATGAATAGGAGCAAGAGCACCCCTATTTCTGCCCCAATGTGAATGAAGTTTTCAGTGAGCCTAAGGGGTGCGAGGCCACCATTGCCGAAGGCAAGGCCGGCCAAGAGATACAGGGGGATCGCCGAGAAGCCCCATCGGTTAGCAAGCCGTGCAAGAACCGCGAGACCGACAACCGCAAGTCCTAACTCGATGAACAGGCGGGAAAAATCGTGTGTCGTGATCGGCATACTAGAGCCGAGAGCAGAATACCAGCTGTCATCCGTGACCGTGCCCAGAGAAGAGTCGTTTGGGGAGGCGCCTTCAATACGGATTACCTGCAGTGCATCCGACTAGAGTGTCGGGCTGTCATTTCCAAGCATGGTTTCGCGGACGATCTTGATCGGGGGAAAGCCCTGCTCAAGAAAAGTGTTATGGAACTGCTCCAAGCTGAACCTGCCTCCCATCTTTTGCTTGTAATCAGCTCGCAGCTTCATGATCTGCAGCTTGCCGAGCGTATAGACAAGGTAGGTGGGATCGCTTGTACCGCGCTTTGCTTCCACCTCCGCCACTGATTCGGGTTGATAACCCTCTTTCTGGAAAAATTGGATCGCGTCCTCGAAGGTCATCTTTCCGGTGTGCATCGAAATTCCAACGATGAAACGAGCGTTCCGCAAAAGGGCATCCTGCAATTGGCCAAGCCGGAGCTTAGGATCGCCGTTCCCATATCCTTCGTCGAGCATCATCTGCTCGCTGTAATGCGCCCAGCCCTCCGCGTTCGATGAACCGCCTAATAGCTTGCGCACTTTGGAAGGAGCAGACGGGACCCACAAGAACTGCACGTAGTGACCGGGATAAACTTCGTGCACGGCGACAGAGACCATGGTCTCGCGATTGAATTGCCCCATGAATGATTCCACTTTCGCTTTTGGCCAGTCAGGCTCGGGCAAGGTGACGTTGAAGAAGGCTTCCTTGGCTACCTTTTCGTAGGGACCGGGTGTGTCCATCGACGCGAAGGTCAAGGCCCGCGCAAAGGGGGGGGTCTCTTGAACTATGGGGGGGACCGGCGAAGGGATTGTCACAATGTGCTTGTCTACGAGATATTGCCGAATGCTGCCTAAGTCGTCTCGAAAAGTCTGAAGCAGTTTGTCGGGCTCGGGATGGTCTTTTTGGAGTTCTGACTGAATCTGGTCGGGCGTCTTTTTGGGATCGATTTGCCCGGCAACCTCCTTGAACCACTGTTGGTTGCGATGGAGATCGGCGTAGCCAATCTGGAGCAACCGATCTACCGGGAGGTCCACCATCTCGTCATATAAGAGCTTCTTTCGATAATTTTCAGGACCAATCCGGAAGTCGCCTTTTGAGAGAGGTAGCAGGTTTTCCTTCAGAAACTTTTCGTAGTCTTCGAGAGCCGCAATCACAGTGGCGTTGCCACTTCGAAAGGCGGACAGCAATGGCTGGTCTTTCACGTCCTTGAAGGCTTCTGGAACGTCCTTGTGAAAAAAGTCGACGATCCCGGGCAATTGCTGAATCGCTACTTCCGTGTAGATTCGAGGTACATTCTTTAGATTTTTCTTGCCGGCCGCAAGAACTGCGGGCATCTTCTTCTCTCGCTCGATCAGAGACCGCAATCGCTGCTCCGGGGGCGCGAATTTGCGCGACATAATCACAAATGCACTTTGGGTAAGGCCACTGGAATAGTGGTCTGGGTCCTTCTCCCAACTTCGGATCTCTTCCAGTTCCAAGAGCGTCGATTTCAAGTTGTTGGCGATCAGTTGGTAATCCTGACGTGCCTCCACGGGCAATGGCTTGCTGTCAAAGCGGTTCAGCCTGGCGATGTAGCTCTTTGCGAATGCGATTTGATCATCGATGCCCTTTCTCGAATAGTCTTCCAAATCGGAGTCGTATTCATGAAAGCCTTGGGCTGTGGCCTGACTGGGATTTAGCTTGAAATATCCATCAAAAAAGCTGTCAACCAGCTTGTTCCACTCAGAACTCGCTTGACTCTTGGAATCCGCGTTCACAATCGTTAGCGCCAGCAGCGTAGCCACAAGAGGAGTCAAAACCAGCAGCAATGCCTTCATAAGTCTCCTCGAGGAAGAGTCGCTACCTTTGCCCTTCACGTTCAGGGAAAGGTTTCTGAGAAACTCCAATCCTGAGCGAGCCGTTATCTCGGTTCCAGATCCGGCAAGGGTCGGCCCGTCGGGTTCGGCATGCAACAAGGCCGTCTGGAACCTTGGCCGTCTAGGGTGAGCAACTCATGGCCTCGGTCATTGGTCGGTGACGTAACCGCCTCGCTCTGTCCCGGTTGCATCCGCGATTGTCACCCCTGAAACTGGACCATCTCGTCTGTGCCGTTTGTCCAAAATCATCGGATCCGGTACCGGCGCGCCGAGCGCTTGCGGATTGTGGAACGCTCGCAATTCTCTCCATCCGATTCCAGCCATTGCAGACACAAAAGCGTTAGCAATGCTCCCAACTGAGGCATTCTCCTCTGACGCTTCTCAAGCGCTGGCCATCGTGCGCAAATTGCTCTTCGTCCACGTTGAACTCGTACTGCTGGGCCGCGTCATCCAGGCTGCGCATCACGTGTTGCTCATCCTGCTGCCCCACCACGCACAGCAAGAGTTTCGGATGATACAAAGAATACAATTTTTCAACAAGCTGCTAGTCTAGTGATGCGCCCGGCCCTGAGGTTCGCCACGGGTTAATATGCTGATGACCGCTCATACCTGGCCGTTATGCCCGACAACCGCAATACTCAGGCCGCTTGGAGTTATCACAACGCTACAAAGCATTCCTACGCCAGCATCCGGGCCAACCCACATTTCTTAGACTTTGCCAACCAGCCCGCGCCCTTCAAGATCTACCCCGCCCTGGAGCCGTCGCGCTTGCCCAGCCAGGTGCGCCAAACCGGAATAGCCGCCCTTTCTGCCATCGCCGAGAGCGTGCCCGCCGAGACCGACGCGGCGCCGGACTTGGAGGCGGTGGCCCAACTCCTGCACCTCTCCGCTGGCATTACCCGAGACAGGAAGTATCCTGGCGGCGAAATCTTTTTCCGCGCCGCAGCCTGTACCGGAGCGCTCTACGAGGTCGAACTGTATCTGGTTTGCAGCGACCTCGCCGACCTGCGGGCCGGCGTCTATCACTTCTCCCCGGCCGAGTTCGGCCTGCGCAGGCTGCGCGCCGGAGACTATCGCGGCGTCCTGCTCGAGGCCGCAGGCGGTGAACCTACCATCGCTCACGCGCCGCTGATCTTCGTCTGCACCTGTACTTATTGGCGCAACGCTTGGAAGTATCAGGCCCGCACCTATCGCCATTTCGGCTGGGACAACGGCACGCTGCTGGCCAACCTGCTCGCCGTCGCCACCGCATTGGGTCTACCCGCTAAGGTAGTGTGCGGCTTTGTGGACGCGACGGTGAATGGATTGCTGGATGTCGATTCCCAGCGCGAGGTGGCCTTCTCGCTCGTGCCCTTGGGCCACGCCTCCGGCGTTCCTGCGCAAACCGCGGCGCAAGCCCCAGCGCAAGTTTCCCCTCTCGGCCTCGAAACTATCCCGCTCTCTCGGGACGAGATTGACTATCCGCTCATGTGTGAAATGCACGCTGCGTCTTCGCTGTGTTCGGCCGAGGAAGTTGCGACCTGGCGAGGGCGTACTCCGATGGGGCGCACGGAAATGACTAATTTTCCGCCACCCGCCGGAGCTGTCGTTCCGCTCCAGCCCTTATCTGACGTGGAAATGCCTCGCGACTCTGTTGGGCAGGTCATCCTGCGGCGCGGTTCTAGCCGCAAGTTTGCCCGGACGCCGATCACGCTGACGCAACTCTCGACCCTCCTCGACCGAGCGAGCCGCGGAGTACCTGCTGACTTTCTCGATCCGGTGGGACCTCAGCTCAACCACCTGTATCTGATTGTTCATGCCGTGGACAGTCTCGATTCGGGAGCTTACGTTTTCCACCGCGACCTTGGAATGCTCGAGTGTTTGAAGCAGGGAGATTTCCGCGACCAGGCGGGTTATCTAGGATTGGAGCAACAGTTGCCCGCCGACGCGGCCGTGGACATCTTTTTCCTGGCAGACTTGCGGCCCATTTTGAGGCGCTTTGGCAATCGCGGGTATCGTGCCGTGCAGCTCGAGGCCGGCATCGTTGGTGGGAAGCTCTACCTGGGGGCGTACGCGCAGCGCCTGGGCGCCACCGGCCTTACCTTTTACGACGACGATGTGACCCACTTCTTCTCACCGCACGCCGAAGGCAAGAGTGCTATTTTCCTGGTGGCCGTGGGCAAGAGCGCACAACCGTAGCGGGCGCACCCGAAGCCGGCTTCCTCTTCCCAGCCGCCGCGGGTTACTGTGTCGGGGCGAAGTCTCGAATTCATCCCGCCCGTTTGCAAGGGTTGGCTGCCTGACTAACGATGGCGCGATTATTGGCGGCCGAAATCAGATCTTAGGCTCGTCGTCAATCAAAACTAGCAGGTATAACTGCGCTGAACCCGCGTCCGCAAATGCTACAGCGCCAATAATTTGTCTTCGGCGAGGTCGAAGTCGCCGATGGGGCTAATCGCTGGCGACATCCCGTCTCAAGCGGGGCGATAGACTGCTTTGACGGCCTCGGGGGCAGCGAGCGCCATGCCTGGTTGTAGAATTTTTCGTATTGGCGCGTCGATTTGGACATCCGCCGTTCGATCTACAGATGGAGGTACCGAAATGAGGTACATGTTGCTGATTTACGCCGACGAGCAGGCCTGGACCGAGGCAGAGCGGGAGCAGTGTTACGGAGAATCGACCCAGCTGGCGCATCAGCTGAAGTCGACGGGACAGTATCTGGCCGCCTCCCCGCTGCGGCCTGTGTCGACGGCGACCAGCGTCCAAGTACGCGACGGCAAACGGCTCGTGACCGACGGTCCGTTCGCCGAGACGCGAGAACAACTCGGCGGTTACTTCCTGGTGGACGCCAAGGACCTCGACGAGGCGATCGACATTGCCGGAGGGATTCCGGGCGCACGCAAGGGCACCGTCGAAATCCGGCCCGTGGTGGAGATCCCGGGCCTGCCTGGGGATTAATGGGTACGTGGCCGAGGAGAGCAGTCGGCATTCCGATCAGGTTCGGAGGTTTTCATGACCACAACTGCACATCTTGGCGGCGCAAGGCTACCCAGGTGCGCCTCGAGGATCCATGGTTCTTGTTTCCCGTTGGTATCGGCGTGCTGATCTGGGGAGGGCTTTTCTGGTGCGACGACCGGCTGCGCGCACTCATTCCGGTGCGGAGTTAGCTTGCGCACTTAGTGGAGCACTACTGGCGACCGGAGGAGAAAATGTCGGGACTCGACCGTCGGAGATTCCTGAAAACCGCAGCCGCTTCCTTGGTGCTGGTCGCACCCACCGCGGTGGTCGCGAAGTCGCTGCAGGCCGCGCCAAGGCGGCCATCAAGGTCGGATCAGACAGGACGGAGGAGCAGGCCATGAGCATCGGAGGATTGTCCAAGGCGCGGCTCGGCCGCATGCACGATGTTATGGCAGGCTATGTCGTACGCGGCGAAGTGCCCGGTATGGTCACGCTGGTCAGCCGGCGGGGCGAGGTGCATGTCGATGCGATCGGCATGACGCGGGTCGGCGGCAGCGACCCGATCCGGCGCGGCACGATCTTTCGCATCAGCTCGATGACCAAGCCGATCACCGCCGCGGCGACGATGATCCTGGTGGAGGAAGGTAAGCTGCGGCTGGACGAGCCGG
>Ga0209526_10000328_pt1 | contig 29818 bp, 22 predicted proteins | sample JacPinW_OM2H0_M1_FD_188566 | JGI IMG/M metagenome (GOLD analysis project Ga0209526, IMG submission 188566) | Forest soil microbial communities from Algoma, Ontario, Canada - Jack Pine, Ontario site 1_JW_OM2H0_M1 (SPAdes) (version 2) | ecosystem: Environmental > Terrestrial > Soil > Boreal... | reverse complement strand
AAGGCGGTGGCGTAGCTGCGAGCAGCGTCAAGGCATCGGTCACCCAGGTCGGCAGCGGCAGCGATCTTGCGCTGTCGCCGGCGCCGGCCATCGGCTTTTCAGGGGCTGCCGCGCTCGACGGCGACGACAAATTCGCCGGCATCGCGCTGTTGAAGCCGGTGGTGGTCGCGGGGCCGCCAAATTCGACGCCGGCGGCGCAAGCCGTGCTGGTGCCGGCCGATATTGTGCGCGAGTTTTTGAAGGCCAATGGCGTCAATGCGGCAGGCGCATCGTCGGACGCCAAGGCCGCGGTGGTGCGCGTGATCTGCGTGCGCAAATAGGAAGACTTTTTGGCCCAGCGACATTAAGCCAACGTCTATTCCAAACCAGCGCTGCGCAGCCCCTGCAAATAATGTTCGCGATCGGCGTCGTGCCGCCACGGCATTTGGTTTGCGATCCAGGTAAGCGAGATATTTGGTTGCGCGCGTCGGAGGTCCTGCAATGCCAGCTTGGCGACCTCGGCCTGTCCCGCCATCCCGGCCGCGGCCGTGAGTACCCGGTGGGCGCCGACAAAATCGCCGCGTTGCCGGATGGCTTCGCGCGAAAGACGCATTGCCTCGTCGTAATTCCGGCCAACGAACTGGGCATAGGCGCAGATGCCATAATACAAAGCCGACAACGGGTCGCGCGGACTGAGCCGCAGTGCCCGCCGCGCAGCCGCATTACCCTCTTCCCAGCGGCCGCAATATGACAGCGCGAGGCCGTGATAGCCCTGCGCCAGCGAGAAATTCGGGTTAAGCCTTAGCGCCAACTCGAACTCGGACAGGGAATCGTCAAAGCGCCGACGCGACAAATGAACGCCGGCCAGCGCATTGTGCGCCCAGGGGTCCTCGCTGTCGGCCTGAATCGCCGCCACCGCCGCCCGCTCGGCAACCGGCAAAGCGGTTGCCATATCCGCCCAGCCCATATGGGCACAGAACGAATGGCTGGTGGCGAGCACACCGAGCGCCTGACCGTAGTTGGGATCGATGGCGATCGCCTTTTCCAGCAGCGCTTGCGCAACCAGGTTGTCATGGCGCGTCACGCGCCAGTAATGCGACAGCGCCCGCATCACCAGATCCCAGGCATCCATGCTGTTCGGCGGCTTGCGCCGCGCACGGAAATTCTCAGCGGCGTAGATTTGCGGCTCGATCGCGGCGACGATGGCTTCGGTGATCTCGTCTTGTACCGCGAAGACGTCGGTCAAGTTGCGGTCGTAGTGTTCCGCCCAGATATGGCTGCCGGTCGTTACATCATTGAGCTGCACCGTAATACGTACGCGGTCACCCCCCTTGCGAACGCTGCCTTCGACGACGTAGCCGACGCCGAGTTCATCCGCGATCTGCTTCATATGGACGGCCTTGCCCTTGTAGATGAATGAGGAGTTGCGGGCGATCACGAAGAACCAGCGCAGCTTTGACAGCGCGGTGATGATGTCCTCGCTGATCCCGTCGGAAAAATATTCCTGTTCCGGATCGTCGCTCATGTTGATGAAGGGAAGCACCGCGATCGCAGGCCGATCAGGCAGCGGCAGAGCCGCGCGCGGCTGCTCGGGGATTTCTTCCAGCGCCGGTTCGGCGCCACGAGTTGATTGGTTGTCGCCGGGTTGCGCGTGAACGGCACCGACAAAGCGGAAGCCGCGGCGCGGGATGGTTCGAATTAGTCGCTGGTCTTTCCCACTATCGCCGACCGCCTTTCGCGCGGCGTTGATGCGGCTGGCCATGGTAGATTCGGACACGACGCGGCCGCCCCAGACTGAAGCGATAAGGTCATCCTTGCTGACGACCCTGTCGTGGTTCCGCACCAGATAAACCAGCAGATCGAATACCTGAGGCTCGACGGAAATTGATCCACAGCCCCGGCGCAGTTCGCGTCGATCCGTATCAAGCTTTTGATTATCAAACACAAATTGCACGGCGTGCCTCGCAATCGGGGCCGTTCTCAAGAAACAATCAAGCCCGTCTCACGAACAAATCAAGCGCCGGGCAAAGTCTTCCGGGCGCGGTCGGGGCATGTATCGCTGTTCGCTGTTTGCAATCTCGATATTGCCTCAACCGGAGCGATTTTATGACCCAGACCCAAATAATTAGCCCGGTCACGCCGGGAAATAGAGCCCTAAAATCTATCGCATTCCTGTACGGCCTCGTCGCCTATTTCGCGTTTTTCGGCACGATTCTCTATGCCATCGGCTTCGTCATGGGCTTGGTGGTGCCAAAGACCATCGACAGTGGCGACATCTCATCAACAACACAGGCGCTGGTCGTCAATCTCCTGCTGATGACGCTGTTTGCCGTGCAGCATAGCGTGATGGCGCGCAAGCCATTCAAGGAATGGTGGACGCAATACGTACCGAAGGCCGTCGAGCGAAGTACCTATGTGCTGTTCGCCAGCCTGACACTGATGCTGCTGTTCTGGCAGTGGCGTCCGATGCCCGCAGTGGTCTGGCAGATCGATGAGCCGGACCTCGCGGTGACAATCGCGACCCTTGCACTGGTCGGTTGGGTGATCGTGTTTACCAGCACTTTCCTGATCAATCATTTCGAGCTGTTCGGATTGCACCAGGTCGCCAATAATCTCACCGGTCGCGACATGCCAGCGCCGCGCTTCAGGACGCCGCTATATTACAAATTTGTCCGGCATCCGATCTATCTCGGCTTCATCATCGCGTTCTGGGCAGCGCCCACGATGAGCGTCGGACATCTTTTGTTCGCGGCGGTGACCACGGCGTACATTTTCGTCGGCATCCTGCTTGAAGAGCGCGATTTGGTCGATCTCTTCGGTGACGATTACCGCCGCTACAGGGATCGCGTGTCGATGCTTTTCCCCTGGCGCAAATCGGCCTGATCGATCCCTGATCTCTTTGCAAGGAAATAAGCGCAATGACTCATACTGGAAATTGTTTTTGTGGTGCCGTCGTAGTGGAAGTCACCGGATCTCCGGAAGCCATGGGATATTGCCATTGCAGTTCCTGCCGATCATGGTCGGGCGGACCCGTCAATGCCTTTAGCCTTTGGAAACCTGAGGCGGTGCGGATCACTTCGGGATCCCAGCATGTCGCGACTTTTGCGAAGACGGAAATGAGCCAGCGCAAATATTGCGCGAAGTGCGGCGGACATCTGATGACCAATCATCCACCGCTCGGGCTCGTGGATGTCTTTGCAGCGACGGTTCCGACTCTCGCTTTCAGGCCCGGTGTGCACGTCAACTACGCCGAGACCGTGCTGCCGATGCGCGACGGCTTGCCGAAGCTGAAAGACTTCCCGGCCGAGTTAGGCGGCTCCGGCGAGGTCATCGGCGAATAAGCAAGCGATCTTTCGATCAAGGCGGCGAGCGGCGAACGCAATTTCGCCGCTCGCCGATCCATGTCTCTCCGCCGCTTGACTTCTGATGCGATTAGCAATCGAGCGATGACGGTTTTGAGATTGAACCTTTTTGAGATTGAACCTTCGCACTTTGGTCCAGACTTAATTGATGGGGGTGAGTCGGAGAGAAACGATGAATTATTCCGATACCAAGAGCCCTATTTCAGGCGATCGCCTCGAACGGCGGCTGGCCGCGATATTGGTGGCCGATGTCGCCGGTTATTCGCGACTGATGCATATTGACGAAGAGGCGACACATGCACGCGTGACCATGCTGCTGACGAACACCGTCATGCCGGCGATCGCGCAGCATGGCGGCCGCGTGGTCAAGAACACCGGTGATGGTCTGCTCGCCGAATTTCCGAGTGCGGTGGAAGCGGTGCGCGCTGCGATGGTGTTTCAGGACAGCGTCTATAAGCTCGCGATCAATGATGCGCAGGACGAGCGCGTCATGTTTCGCGTCGGGATCAATATCGGCGATATCATCGTCGGTGCAGGTGACATCTTCGGAGATGGCGTCAACATCGCGGCCCGGCTTGAGGGCATTGCGCAGCCCGGCGGCATCTGCCTGTCGTCTTCGGCCTATGATCAGGTCTGTGGCAAGATGGGCGTCGGGTTCGCCGACCTAGGCGAGCAAAGCCTCAAGAATATCACCCGTCCGGTACGGGCCTATGCCGTGATCCCCGATGGACCGGGTTCGACAACGCGGGCCGGCGCCGCGACGTCGACACCGCTCTCGGCGCCCCATCTTTCGATCGTGGTCCTGCCGTTCGTCAACATCGGCGGCGATCCCGAGCAGGATTATTTTGTCGACGGCGTCACCGAGAGCCTGACCACGGATCTGTCACGCATTCGCGGCTCGTTCGTGATCGCCCGCAACACTGCCTTCGCCTACAAAGGCAAAGCGCCCGACGTGCGCCAGATCGGCCAGGAGCTGAACGTCCGCTACGTGCTGGAGGGTTCGGTACAGCGCAGCGGCAACCGCCTGCGGATCAATGCGCAGCTGATTGACGCCGACACCGGCAACCATCTGTGGGCCGAACGTTTCGATAAGCCGGCGGCCGATCTCTTCGACATCGAGGACGAGATTGTATCGCGGCTTGCCAACACGCTGGATTCAGAGCTCATCGAGGCTGAGGCGCAGCGGGCGTCCCGTTCGCAGCATCCGGACGCGATGGACCTGTATTTCCAGGGCCGGGCTTGCTGGAACAAGGGAATGACGCCTGAATACCTGGCGCTCGCTCGGGATTTTTTCGATCGTGCCTTGGCGCTCGATCCCCGGAACGTCCATGCGATGGTCGGCTTGGCGACGTTGCTTGCGACGATTGCAGGTTCGTTTGCGAGTGACGACCGGGCTGCGCAACTGGCGGCGGCGGAAACAATGCTGAACCAGGCGCTGTCGATGGATCCGCAATATGCCGAGGCCCATTTGGGGCTGGGCGCTGTGCATATGTTCACCAATCGCGCCATCCAGGGCATCCGCGAATGCGAGCATGCGCTGGCGCTGGATCGCAATCTGGCTGACGCGCATGGCTGCATTGGTATGGCCAAGTATTTTGTCGGCCGTGCCGACGAGACTGAGGCGCATATCCACGAAGCGCTTCGGCTGTCCCCGCGCGACGTCTTCGCCTACCGGTGGATGCTGTTTGTCGGCATCGCCAAGGCGCAACTCGGAGCGGATGCCGAGGCGGCGAGCTGGCTGCGCCGGAGTATCGAGGCCAACCGCAATTTTCCGCTGGCGCATTTTCATCTCGCGGAAGCGCTGGCGCTACTCGGCCAACTGGACGAGGCGCGGGCCGCCGCGCAGGCGGGACTTGCACTCGAGCCGGGCTTTAACCTGCGCCGCTACCGGCTCAACGCATTGAGCGACAATCCGATCTACCTTGCCGGGCGGATGCGCAGCTGCGAGGGCATGCGCCTGGCCGGGGTACCGGAGGAATAAGCCCGTGATACAGTCCGCGGGCGAAGCATTTCGGGATGCTTCGTCCGCATCCTCCGATCGGACATCATGCACCCGTCACGCCAGCCCGAACCTCACCCCCGCCCGCGCGAGCCCTCCGGCAAGGCCGATCGGCGTGCCGTCGGCGCGCCAGCATGCGGCACCCGTAAGCCGGCCGTCCTCGTGAAACTGGATCGCATTCATGCCGCCGGCGACCGTCGGCATCGCGACCACTCGATGGCCCATCGCCGTGAGCGCCGACCGCACATTATCCGGAACGGCCTGTTCGACCTCGAGCGCATTGCCCTCGGTCCACACCCTTGGTGCCTCGACCGCCTCCTGCAAGCTCATGCCATGATCGATCAGATTGATCAGCGCCTGCAGCGCGCTCGGAAAGATCTTCTTCCCGCCAGGCAGGCCGAGCGCATAGACGAGCTTGCCGTCGCGCAACGCCATCATGGGCGACATCGAGGTGGTGACGCGCTTGCCCGGCGCCAGCGACAGCGCATAACCGGGCCGGGGATCGTAGAGGTTCATATAATTGTTCGGCACGGTGCCGAGCCCGGGGATCAGGATTTTCGCGCCGAACAAATTGTTGATGGTCTGCGTCGTCGCGACCACGTTGCCCATCGCGTCGGCTGCCGTCATATGGGTGGTGTGCGCGCTTTCGAGCTGCGCCACGCCCGCGCTCCATTTTTGCGCGCGCGCGGGATCAATCGTGCGGCGGCGTTCATTCGCATAATCTTTCGAGGTCAGCCGCTCCACCGGCACGCCGACAAAATCCGGATCGCCACTCGCCGCCGCCCGATCGGCAAAGGCGATCTTTAATATTTCAGCGAGCAGATGGATGGTCTCGGCGGTGCCGAAACCTTTGGCGGCGATATCGTAGCCCTCCAAAATGTTCAGCATCTGTGCAATATGCACGCCGGACGCCGCCGGCGGCGGCGGACCGAGGATCACCCAACCGCGGTAGTCGGCGCGGATTGGCGAGCGCTCGACAGTCTTGTAAGACGTGAGGTCTTCGCGCGCGATAAAGCCGCCGTGCGCCTTCATGTAGTCGACGAGCATATCGCCGAGCGGCCCCTGATACAGCGCCGCTTCGCCGTGGCGCGAAATATAGGTGAGCGTCTCGGCATATTCCGATTGCACCACGCGGTCGCCGACATTGAGCGGTGCCCCATCCGGCAGATAGATCGCCGCAATCGCGTTGTCCTTCAACATCTCCCGCGCGCCATCGACGATGCATTCGTGCAGATAGGGCGTCGCGGCAAAGCCGCGCGAGGCATGCTTGATTGCAGGCCCCATCACATCGGCAAGCGGCATGGTGCCGAATCTTTGCAGCGTCTCGCACCAGGCCTTTAGCGACCCGGGCACCGCGACCGCTTTCGGTCCATTGAGATTTTCATTATCGACGGTATCGAACAAATCATGCGCCGCGCCCGGCTTGGACCGATAGGTGTCGGGCTTAACCGCCAGCGGAACCGTGCTCTGGCCATCGACAAAACGGTGGCTGCCGTCGGCGAGCCGGATATGCGCCATGCCGCCGCCGATGATCCCTACCATCATCGGCTCGACCACGGTCAGCGTGAACAAGGTCGCGATCGCGGCATCGATGGCGTTGCCGCCAGCCGCGAGCATCTCCGCACCCGCGACTGATGCCAGCGGATGGTTGCTGACCACCATGCCGCGACTGCCCGATGCGGGCTGCTTCTGGCAAACGAAACTAGTCCCCGCGCGATGGCGCCAATGGTCCGTCATGATGCTCTCAACCTCTATTTCGAACCAGCCAGCGTACGCGGGTCATTTTCCATCTTTCCGATTTCGAGGCGATTTTTTCCAACTGCTGCTTGATGAAGGTTGCTGCGCCGTCATCGGGATAGGGCCAAGGCACGACCGATGCCAGGTTCTGGATAATGTTCCAGTTATTGAAATGGCGCTGGATCGCCGGCGCGTCCGAAACCGCCAGCGGCCTCAAGATCAGTCGCTGAGTTTGAATGGTCGTAGTGTCCATCGCCTTTTCATCCCTGCGTCATGCCCGGCGCGCCCACAACCTAGCTGCATTGGTCCCCGCCGCGATTTATTTCTGGCATTTCGGGCACCAAAAGGTCGAGCGGCCGTTTTGCGTAAAGCGCCGCACGATGCCGTTACAGCCGGCAGTCTGGCATTTCTCGCCCTCGCGGTCGTAGACCTGGAACGAATGCTGGAAATAGCCGAGCTCGCCGTCGGTCTGGCGATGATCGCGCAGCGACGATCCGCCAGCCTTGATGGCCTGGTTCAGCACCGCGTGGATCGCCGTCACCAGGCGGCGGGCGTGATCGGTCGGCTCGCCCTTTTTTGTCGCGAGCGTTGCGGCCAACCGTCGCGGCGACAGATGGGCACGAAAAAGTGCCTCGCAGACATAGATGTTGCCGAGACCTGCGACCACGCGCTGGTCGAGCAACGCCGCCTTCAGACTGGTTTTCTTGTTGGCGCAGGATCCCGCCAGCATGCTCGCGTCGAATTCATTGCCGAGCGGTTCGGGGCCGAGGCCCTTCAGGAGCGGCTCATCCTCGAGCGCCCTGCGGGCGATGATTTTCATGTAACCAAAACGCCGCGGATCGTTGAAGATCACCGCGGCGCCCGATGACATGTGAAACACCACATGGTCATGCGCGCGATCCTCATTGCGCGGATGATAAAATTTGCCCGGCGCGTTCCGTTCATCTTCCTTGATGACGCGGAACGAGCCCGACATGCCCAGATGCATCAACAGCACGTCGCCCGAGCCGAGGTCGGCCATCAAATATTTGGCACGGCGGCCCAGCCCGGTCACGGTCTGGCCCGTGAGCCGCGCCACAAAATCCTTCTGGAAGGCGAACCGCAGGTCTTTGCGCCTGGCCTCCGCCTTCACGATTTGCGACCCCTCCATGACAGGCTGCAGGCCACGGCGGACGGTTTCGACTTCAGGTAATTCGGGCATGGATCGGCGTTCACCTTGAGCAACTGACGTGATAGCGACATTGCGCCGGGCGCGCTATGGTCCGCCGCAATCGAGTGTGAGGGCGTTAGGTGATGGATCGGCCGGGTGAAACCACGCATTTTGGCTTCAGGGACGTGCCCGTCGGCGACAAGCAGGGGCTGGTCAACGACGTGTTCCACAGCGTGGCGCGGCGTTACGATCTGATGAACGACCTGATGTCGGTGGGCCTGCATCGGCTCTGGAAGGACATCATGATCAACGCGCTCAATCCGCCGCGCGGCGATGCGCCCTTTGCGCTGCTCGATGTCGCCGGCGGTACCGGCGACATTGCGTTCCGCGCCGCCAAGGCCGCAGGGTCGGGTTTTCACGCCACCGTCTGCGACATCAATTCCGACATGCTTGCCGTCGGCCGCCAGCGCGCGATCGCGCGGCATCTCGACGATCGCGTGGCGTTCGTCGAAGGCAATGCCGAAGCGCTGGCCTTCCCCGACCGTCATTTCGACGCCTACACCATCGCGTTTGGTATCCGCAACGTGCCGCGGATCGATCTGGCGCTTGGCGAAGCGTTTCGGGTGCTGCGGCCCGGCAGCAGATTTTTGTGCCTTGAATTCTCCACCGTCGACGTGCCCGGGCTGGATCGGCTCTACGATCTATTTTCGTTCAAGGTGATACCGCCGCTCGGCCGCGCGGTCACGGGCGATGCGCAATCCTATCAATATCTCGTGGAATCGATCCGCAAGTTTCCGAGGCCCAATGCGTTTGCCGAGATGATCCGCACTGCCGGGTTTTCTCGCGTCAGCTGGCAAAGCCTCTCCGGCGGCATCGTGGCGCTGCATTCAGGCTGGCGTTTGTGATTTCAGCCATTACCCACATCGCGCGGCTCGCCCGCGCCGGTTTTGTGTTTGCGCGCGAGGGCGTGTTCGGCGTGGTCGATCCGTCGCTGGTGCCGCCGCCCGGACAATTGGCGCTGAAGCTGGCGCGCATCGTCGAGCGCCCCGGCGCCAAATCCGGCCCGCGGCTGTCGCGCGCGCTCACCAGGCTAGGCCCGGCCTATCTGAAGCTCGGGCAGTTTCTGGCGACAAGGCCCGACGTGGTCGGCGTCATGATGGCGCGCGATCTGGAAAGCCTGCAGGACCGGCTGCCGCCGTTTGCGCAAGCCGAAGCCGAAGCCGTCATCGCGCAATCGCTGGAACGCCCGCTGGCGCAGGCGTTTGCGAGCTTTGGGCCGGCGGTCGCCGCCGCCTCGATCGCACAGGTGCATCGCGGCGAGACCGAGCGCGACGGTGTGCGCACGCCGGTGGCAGTGAAGATATTGAGGCCGAATGTCGCCTCGCGCTTCCGCCGCGATCTCGCCGATTTCTTTTTTGTCGCGCACCAGGCCGAAATCTACTCGGCGGAAGCCCGCCGGCTGCGGCTGATCGAGGTCATCAATACGATGTCGCGCTCGGTCGCGATGGAGATGGATCTGCGGCTGGAGGCCGCGGCGCTCTCGGAGATGGCGGAGAACACCCGCAACGATCCGGATTTCCGCGTGCCGACCGTCGATTGGGACCGTACCACGCACAACGTGCTGACGATGGAATGGATCGACGGCATCGCGCTCAGCGACCATGCAAGGCTGGAGCAATCGCAGGTCGATTTGCGCGAGCTCGGGCGCAAGGTGATCCAGAGTTTTCTGCGCCATGCGCTGCGGGACGGCTTCTTTCATGCCGACATGCACCCCGGCAATCTGTTTCTTGACGATGCCGGCCGGCTGGTCGCGGTCGATTTCGGCATCATGGGCCGGCTCGGCCTGAAGGAGCGGCGTTTCCTCGCCGAAATTCTCCTAGGTTTTATCACGCGGGATTATCGCCGCGTCGCCGAAGTGCATTTCGAGGCCGGTTATGTGCCGGCGCATCACTCGGTGGAGAATTTCGCACAAGCGATTCGTGCCATCGGCGAGCCGATCCACAACCGCACCGCCGAAGAAATTTCGATGGCGAAGTTGTTGACGCTGTTGCTCGAGGTCACCGGCCTGTTCGATATGCGCACCCGGCCCGAATTGATCCTGTTGCAAAAGACCATGGTGGTGGTCGAAGGCGTCGCACGCGGTTTCGATCCCAAACTCGACATCTGGAAAGTCGCCGATCCCGTGGTGCGGGAATGGATCGAGCGCAATCTCGGCCCCATCGGGCGCATTCAGGGCGCGATGGCCGGCGCCGGCGATCTCGGCCGGGTGCTGGCGGGGTTGCCGGCGATCGCGGCACGGGCGGTGGTAGTATTGGAGCAACTGGAGACCATGACCCGAGAGGGGCTGACACTGTCGGCGGAGACCATCGCGGCGATGGCGCGGACCGAGGGCCGCAAGAGCCGCTGGCGCACCATCGCGCTGTGGATCATCGCCGCGACGTTCATCGGGATTCTGGTGGCCATCAAACAGATGTGATTGCAATGCAATCAATATATGATAGCATTGCTGTCAGTAGTGGTTGGAGACGATCATGGCCAGTCTGACCATCCGAAAACTCGATGAGGGCGTCAAAGCCTATCTGCGGCTGCGCTCGGCCAAGAACGGCCGCTCCGTGGAAGAAGAAGTCCGGGTGATCCTGCGGGAGATGATCGAGGGCCGCCCCTATTTCGCCGAAGCGCATCAGCAAGCCGTTCCACAGCCTGCAGACGCTCATGCGCGCCATATCAGGCACGCCCCTGCCACCGATCAGACGCGCGTCACCCTGATCATCGGCGGCGGCATCGCCGCTTACAAGGCACTGGATCTGATCCGGCGGCTCAAGGAGCGGAACATTGACGTCCGCTGCGTGCTGACAAAAGCTGCGCAGCAATTCGTCACGCCGCTTTCGGCAAGCGCGCTGTCGCACGAGCGCGTCTATACTGACTTGTTCGATCCGGCGAGCGAGTTCGATGCCGGCCATATTCGTCTGGCGCATGACTGCGATCTGATCGTGGTGGCGCCGGCGACCGCTGATTTGATGGCGAAGATGGCGCAAGGTCACGCCGACGATCTCGCCAGCGCCATCCTGCTGGCGGCGAACCGGCCGGTCCTGCTGGCGCCGGCGATGAACCCCCTGATGTGGAACAATGCCGCGACCCGCCGCAATGTCGCGCAGCTCGAGCGCGATGGCGTCGCCATGGTCGGCCCCAATGCCGGCGAAATGGCCGAAGCCGGCGAGGCCGGAATCGGCCGGATGGCGGAGCCCACCGAAATCGCCGCCGCCGCCGAGCGCTTTCTGCGCCGCTCCCAGCCCCGCCCGCTCGCCGGCAAACACATCCTCATCACCGCAGGACCGACGCACGAGCCGATCGACCCGGTGCGCTACATCGCCAATCGCTCGTCCGGCAAACAGGGCTTTGCCATTGCCGCCGCAGCACAAGCCGCCGGTGCCGACGTCACGCTGATCTCGGGTCCGGTCGATCTCGACGATCCCAGAGGCATAACGGTGAGGCATGTGGAATCCGCGCGCGAGATGCTGCACCGGGTAGAAGCAGCACTTCCGGTGGATATCGCGATCTTCGCCGCCGCCGTCGCCGACTGGCGCGTCGCCAACGAGGGCGAGCAGAAACTGAAAAAGACTTCCGCCGGCATGCCACAGCTCGAGCTCGTCGAAAATCCCGACATCCTCGCCACCATTGCAAAATTGGCGGAAAAACGTCCCTCCCTGGTGATCGGCTTTGCCGCCGAAACCGAACATCTGATCGACAACGCCAAGGCAAAGCTGGCGCGCAAGGGCTGCGACTGGATCGTGGCCAATGATGTCTCGCCGGCGACCGGGGTGATGGGCGGCGACCGCAACACGGTTCACCTGCTGACCCGCGAGGGTGCCGACATCAATGTCGATTCCTGGCCGGTGATGACCAAGGAGCAGGTCGCAACCGCGCTGGTGGCGCAAATTGCCAAAACCTTCGAGAAAACCGCGTGAACTCAACCGTCAAAGTCGAAATCCGGCAATTACCGCATGGCGAAGGCCTGGCACTCCCCGCCTATCAGAGCGCGCACGCCGCCGGCCTCGACCTGCTCGCCGCGGTGCCCGAGGGTTCGCCGCTGATCCTTAACCCCGGCGCGCACGCGCTGGTGCCGACCGGGCTCTCCATCGCGTTGCCTCCGGGCCATGAGGCGCAGGTCCGTCCGCGCTCGGGGCTGGCCGCAAAACACGGCGTCACCGTGCTCAATTCGCCGGGCACGATCGACGCGGACTATCGCGGCGAGATCGGCGTGCTCCTGATCAACCACGGTACGGTGGCATTTTCGATCCAGCGCGGCGAGCGCATCGCGCAGATGGTGATCGCGCCTGTCGTCCAAGCGGAACTCGTGCCCAGAAGCTCGCTTTCCGCAACCGACCGCGGCTCTGGCGGCTTCGGCTCGACCGGGCGCTAAATCCCCGTAAAGCAACGGATTCATTTTCGCGAAAATCGCGTCGATAAAGTTTAACACCGCAAATTTTGGCGAGGAGTTTAGCGTTCACGGTCTGGACTCTTACCGGCCGACTCCCGTTGGGGATATTGTCTTTCGATTCGCGAACGGGGAGCGCGATCGGCAAAAGTGGGTATCGGTTTTGCGTCCGATCGCGCTCTAAATTAATAAAAAGCGCGTGATCTTATCGCCAAACCGCTCACACTTTGGCGGATCATGCGCGTCATCGCCGGGCGTAAAGTCGTGCGGTTTGGGGCAAACCATGTCGGGCGTGATCGCGTCGATGCGTCGGACCCTGCTGTCGTGCACATCACTGGCACGTAACGGCCTGATCAGTCTTGGCGCTACCCTGGTTTCGATCGCGCCGGCTTGCGCCGGCGATCTGTCGCTCATGGATGCGATTCCGGTGCATCTGGATTTGAACCGCCAGGAATTCGCGGTGCTGACCACTGCATTGGCGCTGCTCGGCTTTTCGGTGATGGCGGCGATCCTGTTGATGCGCACGCGGCTGCGCGCGGCGCGAAGCGAGGCGCGGCTGCGCGCCAATATCGCGAATCTGCAAGCCCAGGCCGATCGTTTCCGCGCATTGCTGTTTGCGGAACCCCAGATCCTGATCGCGTGGCCGGCCGGCGACAACCGCCCGCAAATCTCCGGCGATATTGCGCTCGTGATGCCGCAGGAAGCCCAGCAATATTCCCCGCAACGCGTCCTCGCCTTCGGAACCTGGCTGCCGCCGGAGCCGGCGCTGCAGATGGATCATGCCGTCGATGCCCTGCGCGAGCACGGCGAGGGTTTTTTGCTCAATCTCACGACCTCGAACGGGCGCGTCGTCGAGGCCTTGGGCCGCGCCATCGGCGGCCAGGCCATTGTGCGGATTCGCGACCTCGGCGGCTTGCGCCGGGAATTGGCGGAATCCAACCTCCGCTACAAGACCCTGTTGGAGGAAACAGAGCTGCTGCGTGACTTCGCGGCAGCCGCGCCCTGGCCGATCTGGGCCAAAAGCGCGCAGGGCGACCTCCGCTACGCCAACACCGCCTATGCGAAAGCGACCGAAGCCAACGGTATCGCTGACGCGATCCACCGCAACCTCGAGCTGCTCGAAAGCGACCAGCGCGACGATCTGAGCCGGGCGCTGAACGATAATTCGGCCTTCACCGCGCGGCTGCCGATCGTGGTCGGCGGCGAGCGGCGCGTCTACGACGTGCATGCGCTCAAACTCGGCAGCGGCAGCGCCGGGATTGCGATCGACGCCAGCGAAGCCACGACGCTGCGCGAGCAATTGGTGCGGATGGCGGAGGCGCATCGCCGCACGCTCGATCAATTGTCCTCAGGCGTTGCCGTATTCGACGGCCAGCGGCGGCTTGCCTTCTACAACGATTCGTATCGCCGATTATGGGACCTCGACCGCGCCTTTCTCGACAGCAACCCCGACGATTCCAGCGTGCTCGATCGCCTGCGTGCCGCGCGCAAACTCCCGGAGCAGCCGGATTTCCGGGCCTGGAAGGCCAAACTGCATGAGGCCTATCGCGCGGTCGAGCCGGAAAAAGACAGCTGGTATCTGCCCGACGGCCGCGCCTTGAGCGTCGTCACCACGCCAAATCCGGAAGGCGGCGTCACCTATCTGTTCGACGACGTCACCGAAAGCCTCGATCTCGCCCGCCGCTTCGACGGCCTGATCCGGGTGCAGCGCGAGACGCTCGACAATCTCACCGAGGCGGTCGCGGTGTTCGGCAGCAACGGCCGCGCGCAATTGTTCAATCCGGCATTTGCCAAAATGTGGAAGCTGTCGACTGAGGCGCTGCGCGAGCAGCCGCATATCGAGACAGTAGAGGCCTGGTGCAAGCCGCTGTTCGACGACGCCAATATCTGGCGGACGATCCGCGAAGCCATCACGAGGATAGAAAACCGGGTCGAGGTGCCGCTGAAGCTTGAGCGCCGGGACGGCAGCGTGCTCGACTGCATGACCATGCCGCTGCCCGACGGCGCCACCATGCTGACCTTCCAGGACATCACCGATACCGAGAACGTCGAGCGGGCACTGCGCGAGCGCAACGAGGCGCTGGAGACCGCCGACCAGATGAAGGTCGATTTCGTCCACCACGTGTCCTACGAATTGCGCTCGCCGCTCACCACCATCATCGGTTTCGCGCATTTCCTGTCCGACCCCGTCACCGGCCCCCTGATGCCGAAACAGGCCGAATATCTCGGCTACATCACGGCCTCCACCAACGCGCTGCTCGCCATCATCAACAACATCCTCGATCTCGCCACCATCGACGCCGGCGCGATGTCGCTCAATCTCGGCTCGATCGATATCCGCAAGACCATCGAGGCCGCGGCCGAAGGCATCCAGGACCGGCTCGCCACCGACCGCATCCAGCTCAAGGTCGACGTCGATCCCAATATCGGCAGTTTTGTCGGTGACGAACGCCGCGTGGTGCAGGTATTGTATAATCTGTTGGCGAATGCTGTCGGATTTTCGCCTCAGGATGGGACCATCGCATTGAGCGCCAAGCGGACCGAGCACAGCGTTATTTTCACCGTGACCGATTCCGGCCCGGGCATTCCGCCCGACGTCAAGGACAAGGTGTTCGACTGGTTCGAAAGTCATTCCCACGGCTCGCGGCATCGCGGCGCCGGCCTTGGCCTGTCGCTGGTGCGCTCCTTTGTCGAATTGCACGGCGGCAAGGTGCGCGTCGATTCCATCGTCGGCAAGGGCACGACCGTCACCTGCGACTTTCCGATCGATCAGGCCGCCCATCGCAACGCCGCGGAATGACCCCTCCCACGACATTTTCGCTGGCGCTATCAAACGAGACCGCAACCGCGCATTTAATGGCCGATCTCGCGCTTCTGATCGGCCCCGGTGATGTCATCACACTTTCAGGCGACCTCGGCGCCGGCAAGACGGCCGCCGCGCGCGCCCTGATCCGTTATCTCGCCGCCGACGACGCCATCGAGGTTCCAAGCCCGACGTTTACGCTCGTGCAAGCCTACGACCTGCCGCCGTTTCAACTGCTGCATGCGGATCTTTACCGCATCAATGACGCGAGCGAACTGGAGGAGATCGGGCTGTCGCCGCTGCCTGAGGGGACCGTGGCGCTGATCGAATGGCCGGAGCGGGCGCCGGCGGCCTTGCCCTCTGACCGCATCGATATCGCGCTGAGCCATCGTCCGGCGCTGGGCTCGACCGCGCGGGCCGCGGAGATCACAGGCTACGGCAAGGCGGCGGCACAGGTCGCGCGGCTGATGGCGCTGCGGCAATTTCTCGACGGCGCGGGCTATGCCGAGGCAAAACGCCTGCGGATGCCCGGCGATGCGTCGATACGTTCCTATGCGCGGCTCAACCGCGACGACGGCGTCGTGATCCTGATGAACTTTCCGCGGCGCCCGGATGCACCTGCGATCTATGACGGCAAATCCTATGGCGCCGCGGTGCATCTGGCCGAAGACGTCAAGCCGTTTGTCGCCATCGACAATGGCCTGCGCGGCCGCGGCTTGTCGGCGCCGGCGATCCATCACGGCGACCTCGACGCCGGGTTCCTGATCACCGAGGATTTCGGCAGCGCGGCCTTTGTCGACGGCGATCCACCGGCGCCGATCGCCGAGCGTTACGAAGCGGCAGCCGACGTCTTGGCGGCGCTGCATCGCGAAACCTTGCCCGAAATTCTGCCGCTGGCACCGCAGATCGACTACGCGATTCCGACCTTCGACACCGACGCATTACTGGTCGAGATCGGCCTGATGCTCGAATGGTACCTGCCCGACCGCGGCATCGATCCGACCAACAATTTGCGCGCCGAATTCGTCATGATGTGGCGCGATCTCCTGGCTAAGCCGGCTGCCGCCGCGAAAACCTGGGTACTGCGGGATTTTCATTCGCCCAATTTAATCTGGCTTGGCGAGCGATCGGACGTTGCACGGGTTGGCATCATCGATTTCCAGGACGCGGTGCTCGGCCCCGCCGCCTATGATCTGGTGTCGCTGTTGCAGGATGCGCGCATCGACGTACCCGAAGCGCTCGAGCTCGCGCTGCTGACGCGCTACATCAAGGCGCGGCGAGCGAACGACGACAATTTCGATCCGGCCGAGTTCGCCGAGCTCTATGCGATCATGTCGGCGCAGCGCAACACGAAGCTGCTCGGCACCTTTGCGCGGCTCAACCGGCGCGACGGCAAGCCGCAATATCTGCGTCATCAGCCCCGGATCTGGACCTATCTCAACCGCACGCTGGCGCACCCGCTGCTGTCGCGCGTGCGCGAATGGTATGCCGCCAACGTACCCCCGCCGGTCCGGTAATTTACCGGTTATTAGTCAACATCGCTCTAATCTGCGGAAGACCCTGCGTACGGGCGCAAGGCGCGGCTCATTTGAAGCTGGAGCGAAAACCATGGTGGCGGAGCGGCGCAAGGGCGAACGCGTCACATTCGAGCGCGGGATCGGCGCGCATATGATGGGCATCGACGGCACCTGGCGGCGTGAATGCACGATGGAAGACGTCTCGGAGACCGGCGCAAAACTCACCGTCGAAGGCTCGGTCGAGGGGCTGCATCTGAAGGAATTCTTCCTGCTGCTGTCGTCCACGGGACTAGCGTACCGTCGCTGTGAATTGGCCTGGGTGAATGGCGATCAGATCGGCGTCAATTTCCTCAAAACCGGCGACAAGAAGAAAAAGGCGACGCGGCGCAGTACGGCGGAAGCCTGATTGTCGCACCATTGCCGCCGTCGTGCGGTCGTCACATCGGCCGGTTATGGCGTCAAGGTCAATGCGCCGCACGAATCACCGTGATATGTTCGGCAGCCAACGCACCGGTTCGAGAAATCCTTAAAGATGTCCGTCAAACCTACAAAAGCCATGGTCCTTGCCGCTGGGCTCGGCGTGCGCATGCGCCCTCTGACCGACCGCCTGCCAAAGCCGCTGGTGTCGGTCGCGGGCCGCCCGCTGCTCGATCACGTGCTCGACAAGCTCGGCGACGCCGCCGTCAGCGAAGCCGTCGTCAATGTGCACTATCTGCCCGACCAGATCATCGACCATGTCGCGCTTCGCACGCGGCCCCGCGTGATCATCTCCGACGAGCGTGACCACGTGCTCGGCACCGGGGGCGGCGTCGTCAAGGCGCTAGCGCTGCTCGGACAAGCCCCGTTCTTTCTCGTCAATGCCGACACGATGTGGATTGACGGCGTGCGGCCCAATTTGGCGCGGCTCGCCGAGACATTTGATCCCGCGCGCATGGACATCTTGTTGTTGATGGCGCCGACGACGAGCAGCATCGGCTATGGCGGCCGCGGCGACTACGCCATGCTGCCCGACGGCGCGCTGCGCAAGCGCCGGGAACACCAGGTCGTGCCATTCGTCTATGCGGGTGCTGCGATCATGTCACCGTCTTTGTTTGCGGACGCGCCGGCGGGCGACTTTTCCCTGACAAAAATGTTTGATCGCGCCAACGAGCAGGAACGATTGTTCGGCCTGCGGCTCGACGGCGTCTGGATGCATGTCGGAACCCCCGACGCAGTGCAGGCGGCGGAAGAGGCGTTTCTGGAAAGCGTGGCCTGACCTGTCGTCCCTGCGAAAGCAGGGACCCATACGCCGCGGCTGCGCTTTTGGCACGGTGGCAAACGGCTTTCTAAAACAACGGGCGCCTGTGGTTATGGGTCCCCGCCTTCGCGGGGACGACAACCGATTGTTGGGATGAACCAGCCTCCAACCAATTAAAAATCGCGCCCAAAAACTGCCCATGCCATGATGCTTCCTGATCCTCGAATCAGGAAACCCATGCGCGTTTTCAGCGTTCCCGTCTCAGTACCCTTCCTGCGCACGGTCATTGCCGCGCTGGTGGACGGCCGGCTGGTCGAGGGTTTTGCGGCGCGCGCGCATCCAGCAAGCCTGGCGCAGGCGACGCTCTATTTGCCGACCCGGCGCGCCGGACGGATGGCGCGGGAAATCTTTCTCGACGAGTTGAGAGGCGATGCAGTGGTGCTGCCGCGCATTGTCGCGCTTGGCGACATCGATGAAGACGAACTCGCATTCGCGGAAGAGACCGAGCAATTTGGCGGCGTGGCGCCGTTGGAGATTCCGCCAAAACTTGCCGAGCTCGAGCGCAGGCTCACGCTCGCAAGACTGGTCGCGGCCTGGGCCAAGAGTCCCGTATCGGCACCGCTTGTGGTCGGCGGGCCGGCCTCGACGCTCGCGCTGGCGACCGATCTGGCGCGGCTGATGGACGACATGGTGACGCGCGGCGTCGGCTGGGAGGCGCTCGACGGCCTGGTGCCGGATCAGCTCGATAAATACTGGCAGCACTCGCTCGAATTTTTGGGGATCGCGCGTCAGGCATGGCCGGCTCATCTTGAGGAAATCGGCAAGATAGAGCCAGCGGCGCGGCGCGACCGGTTGATCGAGGCCGAGGCCAAGCGGCTGACCGCGCACCAGGACGGACCGGTGATCGCGGCAGGCTCGACCGGCTCGATGCCAGCAACGGCAAAATTCCTCCATGCCGTCAGCGCGCTCCCGAACGGCGCGGTGGTGCTGCCGGGGCTCGATACAGACCTCGACGACGAAGCGTGGCAACTGATTGGCGGCGTCAAGGGCGCGCAGGGAAAATTCACCACGCCACCGGCGTCGAACCATCCGCAATTCGCGATGCACGCGCTGCTGCGTCGACTTGGCATCATGCGCGACGACGTCGAGATCTTGGAAAAGCCCTCAGCCCACGGACGCGACGTGCTGGCGTCCGAAGCAATGCGGCCGTCCAACGCTTCCGCGCAATGGCATCGGCGGCTGAGCGAGCCTGACATCGTTGAAAAGATTTCGCGCGGCATGACCAATCTCGCCGTGATCGAAGCGGCCAATCCCGAGATGGAGGCGCTTTCGATCGCGGTCGCAATGCGCGAGGCGCGCCACCTGGACAAATCGGCGGCGTTAGTAACGCCGGATCGTGCGCTGGCGCGGCGCGTAATCGCGGCGCTGGGGCGCTGGAATCTCGCATACGACGATTCCGGCGGCGACGCGCTGATGGAGACGGCTGCCGGAATTTTCGCACGCCTCACGGCCGAGTCGGCGGCAAAGCAGCTCGAGCCGCCGACGCTGCTGGCACTGTTAAAACATCCGCTGTGCCGGTTGGGCGGCGCGCCAGGCGCCTTCAAGGCAGCCTTTGAGGCCCTCGAACTGGCGCTGTTGCGGGGCACGCGGCCACAGGCGGGAAGCGGCGGGCTGGCGCGCGATTTTGCGCGGTTTTGTGAGGAGCTCGCCAAGCTCAATCGCGGCGAGACATCCTCGCTGCACCGCGCCGAGCCAAGGACCAGGCTGCGAGAGCGTGAGCTCGATCAAGCACATCAATTGATCAAGGCCTTGCAGGCCGCGCTTGCACCGCTTGAAAATCTCTCCTCCTCCAAGCCGTATGATTTTGCAGAGCTGGCAAAATGTCATCGCGATGTGCTGACGGTGCTATCGCGCGATGAGCATGGCGTCGCGATCATCTTCGATGGCCCGCAGGGATCATCGCTTGCGGCCGCCTTTGACGATCTGCTCGGCGACACGGCGCAGAGCGGCCTGATGGTGCAGCTCGGCGATTATCCGGAAGTGTTCCAGACCGCATTCGCCGACCGCGCGGTGCGGCGGCCGGAGGCGGCAAACGTTCATCTGAAGATTTATGGCCCGCTGGAAGCGCGGCTGACGCAATCCGACCGCGTCATCGTCGGTGGGCTGGTCGAGGGCGTATGGCCGCCGCAGCCGCGAACCGATCCGTGGCTGAGCCGGCCGATGCGGCACGAGCTTGGCCTCGATCTGCCGGAGCGGCGCATCGGCCTGTCGGCGCATGATTTTGCGCAGTTGCTCGGCGCCGACGAAATCATCCTTAGCCACGCCGCGAAAGTCGGCGGCGCGCCCGCGGTGGCCTCGCGCTTCCTGCACCGGCTGAAGGCGGTCGCGGGCGAAGCGCGATGGAACGCCGCCAGGCAAGCGGGCGAAAAATATATTCGCTTCGCCGAGGAACTGGACCGGCCCGACAATATCCAGCCGATCCCGCAGCCGGCACCAAAACCGCCGCGCGCGACGAGGCCACTAAACCTGTCGGTGACCGCGATCGAGGACTGGCTACGCGATCCCTATACGATCTACGCCAAATATATTTTGCGCCTGGCGCCGCTCGATCCCGTCGACATGCCGCTATCGGCCGCCGATCGCGGTTCGGCGATCCATGATGCGCTCGGCGAATTTACCCAAACACATGCAACAGCCCTTCCTGACAATCCAGCGTTGGTACTGCGGGGCATCGGCGAGAAATATTTCGCGCCGCTGATGGAACGCCCCGAGGCGCGGGCGCTGTGGTGGCCGCGCTTTCAGCGCATCGCCAGATGGTTTGCGGATTGGGAAGTCGTGCGGCGCGGCAATGTCGCCGAAATCGACGCCGAAATCCGGGGCGAGATTCCAATTCGCCTCGACAATGAGCGCACGTTTGTCCTCTCGGCACGCGCCGACCGGATCGAGCGCCGCCATGACGGCACCTTTGCGATCCTCGACTACAAGACCGGACAGCCGCCGACCGGCAAGCAGGTGCGGATGGGACTTTCGCCGCAGCTCACGCTGGAGGCGGCGATTTTAAGGGAAGGCGGATTTGAAAGTATTCCGGCGGGCGTTTCAGTGAGCGAACTCGTCTATGTCAGGCTTTCCGGCAACAATCCGCCGGGCGAGCAGAAGACGCTCGAGTTGAAGATCAGGCCGAGCGATCAGCCCCAGCCTCCCGATGACGCCGCTGACTATGCGCGACAACAGCTGGAAAAACTGATCCGCGAGTTCGAGAACGAGGACCAGCCCTATACCTCACTCAATCTGTCGATGTGGTCGAACCGCTATGGCAGCTACGACGACCTCGCCCGCATCAAGGAATGGTCCGCGGCCGGCGGATTGGGAATAGAAGAATGGTAGCCACGCCGCGCCCGATCCCCCCTGCCGTCCGCGCTACCCAAGCCCGCGCCTCTGATCCGGCTTCGTCGGCATTCGTCTCGGCCAACGCCGGCTCAGGCAAAACCCATGTGCTGGTGCAGCGCGTGATCCGCCTGCTGCTCGCTGACGTGCCGCCCGAAAAAATCCTCTGCATCACTTTTACAAAGGCCGCCGCCGCCAATATGGCGGAGCGGGTGTTTTCGACGCTCGGTCATTGGGTCACGCTTGATGACAACGCGCTCGATGCCGCGATCCGCGAAGCCGGAATTCCGCATCCCGACCGGAAACTGCGCCTGCGCGCCCGCGAACTGTTCGCCTGCGCGCTGGAAACGCCGGGTGGACTGAAGGTGCAAACGATCCACGCGCTGTGCACAAGGCTGCTGCAGCAATTTCCGTTCGAGGCCAACGTGCCGGCGCGTTTTGCCGTGCTCGACGAGCGCGACCAGAATGAGATGATGGAGCGCGCCAATCTTGGGGTGTTGCTCGAGGCGTCCCGAGATCCGGACAGCGTTAGGGGGCGCGCGCTCACGACCGCGATGGCCTGCGCTGCCGACGTCACTTTCAAGGATGTGGTGCGGGAGGCTTGTCTGAGCCGCGACCACTTCATGGCCTGGACCGATGCCGCTGGCAGCATCGATGCCGCCGTCGCGCAGGTGTCCGCCGAGCTTGGTGTCGATCCCGGTGATACCATAGAGGACGTCGAGCGAGAGATTGTTGACGGGCCCTATCTTCGGCGACCGGGATGGGAAGATATCGCCGCCGCGCTCGAAGGTGGCGGCAAATCCGATTTCGACCAGGCCGCTAGATTCCGCGCGGCGCTGGTGTCTTCCGGCAGCACGCAAGTTGACGAATATCTCGGCGTGTTCCTGACCGACGAGCGTAGCCCCCGCAAATCGGTGGTAACCAAAAAATTCTCGGAAAGTAACCCGGCGATCGGACGCCTGTTCGAAGCTGAAATTGTTCGCATCGCGCCCCTGATCGAGCGGCGCCGGGCGGTGACGATTCGTGACCGCACGCAGGCGCTGTTGCACATCGCGACCGCAGCAGCCGCAAATTACCGTCGCGAGAAGCAGGAACGCGGCCTGCTCGACTATGACGATCTGATCGACAAGACGCTTTCGATGCTGGATCGCGTCTCCTCGGGTTGGGTGCATTACAAGCTCGATCGCGGTGTCGATCATGTCTTGATCGACGAGGCGCAGGATACCAGCCCCCGGCAATGGGACATCGTCGCGCATATCATTTCCGAATTCACTTCCGGCGAAGGCGCGCGCGACGGCGTCGTGCGCACGATTTTTGCGGTCGGTGACGAGAAGCAGTCGATCTTTTCGTTTCAGGGCGCCGCCCCTCATGAGTTCGATAGCCGCCGGCGGGCGCTGGATAATAAATTCCGGGATGCCGGGCTGAAATTCGATCCAATATCCTTCACCTATTCGTTCCGTTCGGGCGCAGCGATCCTCCAATCCGTCGATCATGTGTTTCGCGACGAAGCGATTTATCGCAGTATCCACGCGGCAAATGCGTATCCCGTCCATGAGACGTTGGCGGACGCCGGGCCGAGCCTGATCGAGCTTTGGGAATTGCAGCTGCCGGACAAGAGGGACGATCTCGAAGGCTGGCGCGCGCCGTTCGACGGGGTCTCGGCGACCAGCCCGGAGGTCAAACTCGCAAAGCGCATCCAGGCCGAGATCAGGCGGCTGGTCGAAAGCGGCACCATGACGGGCCACGCCGGCGATCGCCGCCCGCTTCGCTACGGCGACATGCTGGTTTTGGTGCGGCGGCGCGGCAACGCTTTCGATGCAGTGATTCAGGCCTTGAAACACGCCGGCATTCCCGTCGCCGGCGCCGACCGGCTGAAATTGACCGAGCATATCGCGATCATCGATCTGATGAATCTCACCGATGCGCTGTTGTTGCCGCAGGACGATCTGGCGCTGGCGGTGGCGCTGAAAAGCCCGCTGTTCGGGCTTTCAGACGACGATCTGTTCACCCTTGCCTGGCAGCGCAAGGGATCGCTGCGCAGCGCCTTGCACGATCACGCCGCGACCGGCGGCAAATTCGCCGATGCGCTCAGTCGCCTTGAAAGATGCGAGCGCCGGTTTGCCACCGAAACGCCGTTTGCGTTCTATGCCTGGCTGCTCGGCGGCGACGGTGGCCGCGCGCGGATTCTGAAGCGGCTAGGGCATGAGGCCAATGACGCGCTTGACGAATTTCTCCAACTTGCGCTCAGTTATGAACGCAAGGCGCCGGCCTCGCCGCAGGGCTTTATGGCGTGGCTGCGCACGGCCGACCTAGAGGTCAAGCGCGACATGGAAATCTCGCGCGACGAAGTCCGCGTCATGACCGTGCATGGCGCCAAGGGGCTGGAGGCGTCGGTGGTGTTCCTGGTGGACACTACTTCTTCGCCCGCAGACACCCAACGGCCAAAACTCGTCCACCTGCCGAAAGGCGATACGGCGTCACACACGTCCGGAATCGTGGTCTGGGCGGGCAGGAAGGCCGACGATTCTGTGGCGGTCGCGGCCGCTCGCGCGGCCATGCTCGGCGAGATCGAGGACGAATACCGCCGCCTGCTTTATGTGGCGATGACGCGGGCTGCCGACCGTCTGGTCGTCGGCGGCTGCATGCCCGGCAACATGAACAGCGTGCGCAAATTCTCCTGGTACGATTTGATCGTCAAAGGCCTCGCCAATTCCGGATTGCAGATGCAGGAGATCGAGGCACAAGACGGCGTGATAAAGCGCTACGCGCGGCCCGAGGATGTCGCGGTTGCGACTGCCGCAGCCGCGACGCCAGTGACGGGCGCTCCGATCGAGTTGCCCTCATGGTTGCACACGGCCGCGCCAGCGGAATCGCCCGTCGACAGCGTGCTGCGCCCTTCCTATCCCGCCGAGGGCGAAAGTCGCAGCGTCAGGACTGGCGAATCCCTCCAGCTGCGCGTCCGCGCAGTGCAGCGCGGCACGCTGGTGCACCGATTGCTGCAATCCCTCCCCGATATCACAGCCGAGCGACGCCGCGACGCCGCGCTAAAATACCTCATCCGCAATGCCGACAGCTGGAGCGACGGCGAGCGCGAGGCACTGGCGGACGGTGTGCTGGCCCTGATCGGGGAGAAGCGCTTTGCCGCGGTATTTGGCCCCGGCAGCCGCGCCGAGGTTTCGATCGCGGGAAGGCTGGAGCGGCCGGGGCAATCCCCGGCGCTGGTTTCGGGGCAAATCGACCGGCTGGTGGTGAGCCAAAGCGAGGTCCTGATCGTCGACTTCAAGACCAACCACAACCCGCCAAAACTGCCTGCCGAGGCGCCCAATACCTATGTCCGGCAGCTTGCGCTCTACCGGGCGGTCTTGCGGAAGCTTTATCCCCAACGGCCGGTCCGGGCAGCATTACTTTGGACCGGAACCCCTGAATTGATGGAGATTTCTACTCCCGCGCTGGACGCGCAACTGGCAGCCATTATCCGGGGAGATGACAAAACTTGACCCGGCAACCTACCATTCATAGGTTGACTTCATGATCCCTGCGGCGATTCTTGAAAGCCGCATCTCTCCCAACCGAACGAGGTATTGCAATGGCCGTTGGCAAGGTTTCTGACGCCGATTTCGAGGCCGAAGTGCTCAAGGCGACCGGCCCGGTCGTGGTCGATTTCTGGGCGGAATGGTGCGGCCCCTGCCGCATGATTGCGCCCGCGCTCGATGAAATTTCGGGTGCGATGGGCGACAAGGTCAAGATCGTAAAGCTCAACGTCGACGAGAGCCCGAAGACGGCTTCGAAATACGGCGTGATGTCGATCCCGACCCTGATGATCTTCAAGGGCGGCGAGATGGCCTCGCGCCAGGTCGGCGCGGCGCCGAAGCAAAAGCTGCAGCAGTGGATCACGGCTGCGGTCTGATCGCTCTTTCGCGATGATTTTCTTCAAACGGCCGGCGAACAGCCGGCCGTTTTGTTTTGCGTCTACCTGATCCAGCCCGTCGCCAGCGCGGAGGCCAACTCAGCATGGCCGTTACGCCGCGCCAGAGCTGCCATCGCATCGTGATCGTAGGGCACGTGCCGGAAGGTCGCGCGCCGGACGCCGCCGTCGAGCTCGAGGATCGCATAGCGTGCGTCCGGCGTGCCGGCTTCCACGACATGCGGAAACGGATGAATATCACGATAGCCCGGCGAGCCGACGCTGCCGGGATTTATCACCATGCGCCCGTCGCCAAGCCGGACCGCACGCGCCAGGTGCGTGTGGCCGCAGAGAATCAGCGGCTGGATGATCCCTTCCGCCGCCTTCTCGATCGCCTCAAGAGAAGCCATCCGCACCGTGCCATCGGGCAAAACGGTCTCCAGCCAATAGACCTCGTCGTTGGCAGGCGTTGCGTGGCAGAGAAAGATTTTTTCGCGGAACACGCGTGTCGGCGGCACCGCGCGCAGCCAGTCGAGGTGACTTGCGTCAAGCTGCGCATGCGCCGGCCAGTCCCATGACCCCATCTTCTCCGGCGGCCGGTCGATCAGATAGCGGTCGTGATTGCCAAGTACATGGACGGCGTCGAGCCCCATCAACAGGTCCATGGCGCGCCGCGCGTCGAGCGGCCCGCTCGCCATGTCGCCGAGATTGACGATCTCATCGATGTTTTGCGCGCGGATGTCGGCGACAACCGCTTCCAACGCGAGATAGTTTCCGTGCACATCGGCAATCGCGGCAACCCGCATGATCTTATCCCGGCGGCGTGCCGTTGGCTGACAGCACGTGGCCTGCGAGATAGAGCGACCCCGTGATCAGAATGCGCGGTGGCACCTCGTAGGCCAGCCGCGTCAGCGAGCGCAGCGCCGCGTCGACGCTGCCTGCGCTTTCCACCCGCATGCCGAGCGCGCGCGTGGCGTCCGCCAGCCGATCCGGCGGCATCGCGTTGTCGCGGTCCGGGATCGGCACCGCGATGATGTGGCGCGTCAGCCCGGCGAAATTAGCGAGAAAGCCGCGCGCATCCTTGTTCCCCATCATGCCGACGATAACCACGAGCGGACGCGAGACGCGCTCCTCGAGGTCGCCCAAGGCCGCCGCGATCACGCGGCCGCCTTCGGCATTGTGGCCGCCATCGAGCCAGATCTCGCATCCCTGCGGCGCCTGCGCCACCAGCGCGCCCGACGCCAGACGCTGCATCCGCGCCGGCCATTCGGCGTTGACGATGCCGGCTTCGAACGCGGCCGGTTCGATCTTGAAGGTGCTCTGCGCCCGCAGCGTCGCAATCGCGAGGCCGGCATTGTCGAACTGGTGGCGGCCGAACAGTTTTGGCGCCGCCAGATCCATCAAGCCGCGATCGTCCTGATAGACCAGCCGGCCGCGCTCGACATTGACGTGCCAGTCCTCGCCGGCCGCGTGCATCGGCGCGTGCATGCGCCTGGCCTGTTGCCCGATCACGGCCAACGCCTCGGGGGTTTGTTCGGCACAAATCACGGGTGCCCTGGGCTTGATGATGCCGGCCTTCTCGCCGGCGATCGTCATCAGCGTGTCGCCGAGAAATTCGGTGTGATCCATGCTCACTGGCGCGATCACGGTCGCAAGCGGCGCATCGATCACGTTGGTGGCGTCGAGCCGCCCGCCGAGACCGACCTCCAGCAGCACCACATCGGCCGGATGCTGCGCAAACAGCCAAAACGCCGCAGCGGTCTCGATTTCAAAGATGGTGATCGGCGCACCTGCATTGGCCTGCTCACAATGTTCGAGCGCGCCACGCAATTCGTCGTCATCGACGAGCGTGCCGCCGCCGACCTTGCCGAGCCGAAAACATTCGTTGATCCGCACCAGGGAGGGCGAGGTATAGACGTGGACGCGCAAACGAGCCGCCTGAAGGATCGCCCGCAGATACGCAATCGTCGAACCCTTGCCATTGGTGCCGGCGACGTGAATGACCGGCGGCAATCTGCGCTCGGGATGGTCGAGCCGTTCCAACAGCCGATGCATCCGCGCAAGATCGAGGTCGATGCGCTTGGGATGCAGCGTCGACAGCCGCGCGATCAATTCATCGAGCGGCGGCGCTCGTCTGGCCGCGGGCGCGTTCACGCGTGGGGTGCTGCCGGTACGACGTCCGGGCTGGACACGATCTGGGCAGGCATCGTGACCTGTGGTGCCGGTTTTGAGACGGCTTCCAGCGCAGGCGATTTTGTCAGCAACCGGCAAAGCCGCGCCAATGTCGGGCGCAGATCGTGGCGGTGCACTACCATGTCGACCATGCCGTGGTCCTTCAGATACTCCGCGCGCTGAAAGCCCTCCGGCAGTTTTTCCCGAATCGTCTGTTCGATCACGCGCGCCCCGGCAAATCCAATGAGCGCACCGGGCTCGGCGATCTGCACGTCGCCCAGCATGGCATAGGAGGCGGTGACGCCGCCAGTGGTCGGATTGGTCAGCACCACGATATAGGGCAGTTTCGCCTCGCGCAGCATCTGTACGGCGACGGTCGTGCGCGGCATTTGCATGAGCGACAAAATGCCTTCCTGCATGCGGGCGCCGCCGGAGGCCGCGAACACGATAAACGGCGATTTCTTTTCGAGCGCAAGTTCAAGCCCGCGCACGATGGCTTCGCCCGCGGCCATGCCGAGCGAGCCGCCCATGAAGTCAAAATCCTGCACCGCGATCACAACCGCGGCGCCTTCGAGCTTGCCGTAGCCGACCTTGATCGCGTCATTCAGTCCCGTCCTGGCGCGGGCATCCTTGATGCGGTCGGCATATTTGCGTTCGTCGCGAAATTTTAAGGGGTCCGCGGTCACCTCGGGCAGCGCCACGTCGAACCAGGTCTCATTGTCGAAGATCGATTTCAGCCGCGCCACCGCGCCCATGCGCATGTGGTAGTTCGAGCCGGGAATCACGAACTGGTTGGCCTCGACGTCCTTGTAGAACACGAGCTGTCCCGAATCGGGGCATTTGATCCACAGATTCTCCGGCGTCTCGCGCCGCAGGATGTTGCGGATTTTGGGCCGGACGACGTTGGTGAGCCAATTCATGGTTCGCTCCGAATGGCGATCAAATCGCCCCTGAAATATATGGCCGTGCCTGGGCTACCCGGCAAGCCGCCGCGGCCTATCTCGCGCCCGCAATTGTGGCTTATTCCACGGCCTGCTTCGCGCCCCGGACGCCCTGCGCCAGGGAGGAGACGAGATCGGCCACCGCACCGACCGTTTTGGCCGTCGCACGGCCGTCGGCATCGAGACTGCTGCGCAAGGCGTCGACCAGCGCGGTCCCGACCACCGCGCCGTCGGCAGTTTGCGCGATGGCGCGGGCGGCTTCCGGCGTGCGGATGCCGAAGCCGACACAAACCGGCAATTTTGTATGCCGCTTGATGCGCCCGACGGCTTCGCCGACGACCTTGGTATCGGCGCTGGCGCTGCCGGTAATGCCGGTGATGGAGACGTAATAGACAAAGCCCGAGGTATTGGCGAGCACCGCGGGCAGGCGCTTGTCGTCGGTGGTCGGCGTCGCCAGCCGGATGAAATTCAGCCCGGCCTGCATCGCGGGCAGGCACAATTCGGTATCTTCCTCCGGCGGCAGGTCGACGATGATCAATCCGTCGACGCCCGCGGATTTCGCATCGGCCAGAAACTGATCAACGCCGTAGATGTAGATCGGATTGTAATAGCCCATCAGCACCAGCGGCGTGGCGTCATCGCCTTTGCGAAACTCGCGCACCATCGCGAGCGTCTTTTTCAAGGTCATGCCGCCGTTGAGCGCGCGCAAACCGGCCGCCTGAATGGCCGGGCCGTCGGCCATCGGATCGGTAAAGGGCATGCCGATCTCGATGATGTCGGCGCCAGCCTTTGGCAGCGCTTTGATGATGTCGAGCGAGGTCGCGGGATCGGGATCGCCGGCCATCAGGAAAGTGATGAACGCCGAGCGGCCTTGTTTCTTCAGTTCAGTGAAGCGTGCGTCGATGCGGGTGGTCATGATGCGGCGCTCGCCGTGCTGGGTCGCTTGCCGAGAGCTGAGTTCGCAGAGACACCCCCACCCCGGCCCTCCCCCGCAAGCGGGAGAGGGGGCTCATCTCGCCGAATGGATGCGACTGTGCTTACCCCGAACACGGTCCATTCCCTCTCCCGCTTGCGGGGGAGGGCTAGGGTGGGGGCTCTCTCCGCGGACTCGATGCAAGCAACAATCACTTCTTCTTCCCCCGCAAAATATCCGCCACTTGCGGGATGTCCTTGTCGCCGCGGCCGGAGAGGTTGACCA
>Ga0209526_10000327_pt1 | contig 29858 bp, 29 predicted proteins | sample JacPinW_OM2H0_M1_FD_188566 | JGI IMG/M metagenome (GOLD analysis project Ga0209526, IMG submission 188566) | Forest soil microbial communities from Algoma, Ontario, Canada - Jack Pine, Ontario site 1_JW_OM2H0_M1 (SPAdes) (version 2) | ecosystem: Environmental > Terrestrial > Soil > Boreal... | reverse complement strand
CAGATCATGACCGGGGCGCTGCTCGGCGCCGCGCCGCCGCTGATCATCTACGCGTTCCTGATGGACTACTACATTGCCGGCCTGACCGCCGGCGCGACAAAGGGTTGAACTCATGGCCGATGTTACCTTGCGTAAGGTGATCAAGCGTTACGACGAGGTCGAGGCGGTGCGCGGCATCGATCTCGACATCGCCGACCATGAGTTCGTCGTGCTGGTCGGACCATCCGGCTGCGGAAAATCCACCACGCTGCGGATGATCGCCGGACTGGAGGACATCACCGACGGCGACATCATGATCGGGGGCGATGTCGTCAACGACGTGCCGCCGAAGGACCGCGACATCGCGATGGTGTTCCAGAATTACGCCCTCTATCCGCACATGACGGTTGCCGAGAACATGTCGTTCGGGCTGCGCCTGAAACATTATCCGAAGGCCGAGATCAAGAGCCGGGTCACCGAAGCCGCCCGCATGCTCGACATCACCGACCTGATCGACCGCAAGCCAAAACAGCTTTCCGGCGGCCAGCGCCAGCGCGTCGCGATGGGCCGCGCCATCGTTCGTAATCCAAAGGTGTTTTTGTTCGACGAACCCTTGTCCAATCTCGACGCCAAGCTGCGGGTACAGATGCGGATCGAAATCAAGAAGGTACACCAGAAGGTCCGCACCACGACGGTCTACGTCACCCACGATCAGGTCGAGGCGATGACCCTTGCCGACCGGGTCGTGGTCATGAACCACGGCCGCATTGAGCAGATCGGGACGCCGAACGATCTCTATCATAAGCCGGCGACCCGCTTTGTCGCGGGCTTCATCGGCTCGCCGGCGATGAACTTCGTGCCCTGCCGACTGGAGGACGTCGCCGGCAAATTGTATATTCGCCTGACCGACCGCATTGCCTTCCCGCTGCCGTTGAACCGTGCCGTGCGCTATCAAAACGTCGCGCGAAACGAGAAATTACTGCTCGGCGTCAGGCCCGAGCATATCACCGAGGCGAACTCGCATCTGGAGCCCGGCGTCGAGCCCTTCGACGCCGTCCTGGATGTCACCGAACCGATGGGGATGGAGACCTTGATTTATTTCACGATGGAAGGCGCGCAGATCTGCGGCCGGGTCAATCCGAATGCGGGCGCGCGCGATGGCGGGCCGCTTCGATTGGCAGTAGACCTCAACAATATGCACCTGCTAAATGAGGTCACCGGCGTCGTCCTTTGACGACCGCACAACAAGAGCCAGAGGGCTGGCAGGGAAAAGGGAATGGCGACCAACAAGAAGAAAATTTTCATCACTGAATCGATGTCGCAGCAAGGGCGGGTTCTGTTGAAGGCGAGGGACGACATCGAACTCGTCGAATTCCCCAATATGATTTCGGCTCAAGACTTTGAGGCCATGCTGAAGGCGCAGGCGCCGGTCCATGGCGTGGCGCTCGGCGCCACAAGGTTCGGCGAGCCGGAACTCGAGGCTTCCAAGGACATGAAGGTGGTAACCCGGATCGGCGTCGGCTACGACGCCGTCGATGTCCCGGCGCTGTCCCGCCGCAAGATCCCGCTGATGGTGGCCGGTACCGCCAATTCTCCGTCGGTCGCCGAGCAGGCGCTATTCATGATGCTGACCTTGGCAAAACGCGCCGTGGAAATGCATTCCATCGTCAAGGACGGGAAGTGGGGTCATCGCCTGGGCATGCTGCCCTATGATCTCTTTGGCAAGACGGTGCTGATCGTCGGCTTCGGCCGTATCGGGACGCGCACAGCAAAACGCTGCCTTGCGATGGAAATGAACGTCGAGGTCTACGATCCCTACAAGGCCGCTGCCGAGATCAAGGCGGCGGGATGCGAGCCAGTCAGCGATCTCGACGCAAGTTTGCCGCGCGCCGATTTTGTCAGCATCCACTGCCCGAAGACGTCAGAGACCATCGGGATGTTCGACGCCGCGCGTTTGAAGCGGATGAAACCGACCGCCTATCTCATCAACACCGCGCGCGGCGGGATCGTCGACGAGCGAGCACTCTATGACGCGCTGGTGTCCGAAAAACTCGCCGGCGCCGGGCTCGATGTGTTCGAGCAGGAACCGCCGCCATCGGGCCATTCGCTGTTCGAACTGCCCAATGTCATCATGGCCCCGCATGTCGCTGGCGTCACGCGGGAAGCCGTCGATCGCATGAGCGAGCAGACCGCGCGCAATATTTTGAGCGCGCTCGATGGCGAGCCGATCCGCCAGAACGTCATCAATCAGGACGTGCTCGGCTGACCCCGGCTCTTCGCTGGCTTCGCTGCTTCATCACCTGGGGTAATCCAAATGGCCTTTCGCGAATACGGCAATTTTGACGCGGTGGGCCTTGCCGAGCTCGTCCGCAACAAACAGGTCAGGCCTGAGGAATTGCTCGACGAGGCAATCGCCCGCACCGCCAAGGTTGACCCAGAGATCAACGCCGTCGTCGTGAAACATTACGACTATGCCGAGCGGCAAATCGAGCGAGGTCTTCCAGATGGCCCTTTTACTGGTGTGCCATTTCTTTTGAAGGATTTGGAATTGCTCGAGGGGACGCGGACGACATCGGGCGCCAGCGTCTACAAGGACAATGTGGCCGATCATACCGGCACCCTCGCCCTGCGCTTTCTCAAGACCGGCGTGACGATCTTCGGAAAGAGCTCCAGTCCGGAATTCGGATTGATGCCGACCACCGAGCCGCGCCTGTTCGGCCCGACCCGAAACCCATGGAACCTCGCGCACTCCTCGGGCGGGTCGTCGGGCGGCGCGGCGGCGGCGGTTGCCGCACGCATTGTGCCGGTCGCGCATGCCAGCGACGGCGGCGGCTCGATCCGCATTCCCGCCTCCGCATCCGGCGTGTTCGGATTGAAACCGACGCGGGCGCGCAATCCGATCGGTCCGGATCGCGGCGAGGGCTGGGCCGGGTTCTCCTGCGGCCATGTGGTGAGCATGAGCGTGCGCGACAGTGCGGCGATACTCGACGCCATCCACGGCGCTGAACCGTCGAGCCCTTATGTCGCGCCACCCCCGAAACGGCCGTTCGCGGAGGAAGTCGGACGCGATCCCGGACGCTTGCGCATCGCCTTCACCGACAAGTCGCCTTATGGCGAGACCATCGATCCAGAAATCGCGGCGGCAACGCGCGAGGTCGCCGCGCTGCTGGCCGGGCTCGGCCATGATGTCGAGGAGCGCGCCCCTCAGCTGGCCGCCGATCCCGCAGCCGTGATGTCGACCATCATCGGCGCCAACACCGCGCTCAATGTGCGCCTTGCCGAGCACCGCTTTGGCCGTGCAATGACGCACGAGGATTTTGAAGTTTTGACGCTGGCAACCGCGCATAACGGGCAAAAGGCAACCGCTGCAGACTACGTCGCAGCGCAACAGAGCGCCTTCCAGATTTCGCGCGGGTTGGCGGCATTTTTCCAGACCTGCGATGTGTTCCTGTGTCCGACGCTGTGCTCGCCGCCTCTGCGGATCGGCGAGCTCGATACGATGTCGCAGGACCTGTCGCAGATCGCGCCGACCTTGCGGCGCTACATGCCGGCAACCTCGATGTTCAACATGTCCGGTCAACCCTCGATGTCGGTGCCGCTGGCGTGGAACGCCGCCGGGTTGCCGCTCGGCATGATGTTCTCGGCGCGCTTCGGCGACGAGGCAGGGCTATTTCGCCTGGCGGCTCAGCTCGAGCAGGTGCGGCCGTGGAAGCACAAATTGCCGCCAGTTTGCAGCTAAACCGACAAAACTCAGCCTTATTCGGGGACAAGGTAAAGATATCGGCACAGCGGATTCGCATTGCCGCCGAGTGCCAGACATCCGGAGGCTGAACTCTTGGACCAAAGCGACCCGACCGACAATGCGCTTGCGACCATCGCCAGCATTCTCGATCAAGGGGAATCCGTTCGTGCGCCGGAAAAGCCCGCGATTGAGGACAAACCCGCAATCGACGAAAAGCCCCTCGCCCCAACCCTGACCGAGGCCGACGGCTACTCGAAAACCGGTCCCGGCCCGATGGCCGCCATCCGCTTGAAGTGGACGGTTCGCCGCGATGGCAGCGAATATTACGTCGACGAGACGATCGGCGAGAATTCAACACCTGTCAGCAGCGGGCCGATGTCGAGGGACGCGGCGGTCTGGTTTGTGGACGATCGCGAGAGCGAGGCGCGGCGACGATTCGAAGAGCTCAAAAGCGAGATGTCCGGACGCTCGGCCGCCGCTAACCTTGTCCGTAAAGACGGCGGCGAAATCTAGCTCGCTTAGTCTGCCAGTAGTTGGATTGGCGTTCCCAAAAAATCCTTCTTGACGAGATCGACGCCGCAATGGCGCAGGATGTCGTAGGCCGTTGTGACGTGGAAAAAGAACTGCGGCACGCTGAACGTGAGCAAAAGCGACTGGCCGGTAAATTCTCGCGTTGAGCCGTTCCTGAACGTGAAAACCACCGCCTTGTCAGCGGCACCGTTGATCAGAGCGGGCGGCAGGCTGCGGATGAACTCGACCGCCGTCGCGATACGGGCCTTGAGCTCAAGAATGTCCGGCTCGGTATCTGGAAACACCGGCGGCTCGACGCCGGTCAGCAGGCTGCAGGAGAGCACCACGTGCCTGATCGCCTCTCCGACCTGACGCGTGAGGCTGTACATGGTGGGATAGAGCCGCGAATTGAGCAGAATGGAAGGATCGATCTTGCGCGTCTTGGCGTGATCTGCTGCGCGATCAAGAAGATGGGACAAATTGCCCAGAAATTGCGTGAAGACGACGACTGACGAATTGTACATCGAGATAGACATCGTTGCGATCCTGTCCGCGGGCAGCGAAGTCCAAAACTGCCGATTTGATCGCCGACCCTAGCTTCCCGTTTCGCAACAGACCATCGCTTTTCGGCATTTGTCTTGTTGATACAGGGCATCGTCGCGATATGTTGCGCGGCATTGTGGTCCCGGACTTTTGACACCGGACCTGGCTTCCGGAGAAAGCTTGATGGTTCGCGTTTTATCCTGCCTCGCCGCCGCATTTGTTCTCATCGCAAGCTCGGCGCACGCGCAAGAGCCTTCGCGCCTGGACGAGATCATGAAACGCGGCACCCTGCGCATTGGCATGACCGGCGACTATTTACCCTTCACGTATTTCGACAAGGAGACCAAGAAATTCCGCGGTTTTGACGTCGATATGGCGGAGGCGCTCGGCAAGGCGCTCGGCGTCAAAGTCGAATATGTCCAGACCGCCTGGCCGCACTTGATGCAAGATTTTGAGGCCGACAATTTCGACATCGCGATGGGCGGCGTCTCGATCACGCTGGACCGGCAGAAGAAGGGCATGTTCTCGACGCCCGTCATGCGCGAAGGCAAGACGCCGATCGCGCGCTGCGCGGACAAGGACAAATACCTGACCATCACCGAGATCGACAAATCGGGCACCCGTGTGATCACCAACCCCGGCGGCACCAATGAGCGATTTGCCAAGGCTAACGTCAAGAATGCCGAGATCAAAACCTACAACGACAATGTCACGATTTTTGACGAGATTGCCAAAGGCAACGCCGATTTGATGATCACGGACGCATCGGAGACGCGGTATCAGCAAAAGCTTCACCCGGGCGTGCTTTGCGCGGTGCATCCGGAAAAACCGTTCGATTTTGCCGAGAAAGCCTACTGGCTACAGCGTGACGCCGCGCTCAAGGCGTTCGTCGATCAATGGCTGCACATCGCCTTCGAGGACGGCAGCTTTAAGAGGATCTATGCCGCCTGGTTTGAATAGCGCCTCCGCGGTGCTAAATTAGGCTGGCCGGGCGGATATGGATTGAACCAAAGGCTGCTATTTCACGACTCATAGCGTTGAAGCGTGATGTAGGTCACGTTGACGAAAGCTGCCGCAGCATAGGGTCGGAACTCGGGACGTCCCAATCAGGGACCGGAATTCCGCCTGCTCAGGGGGTGACTATGAAGATCATGAAGGGGTTTTTTGTCATTGCCGCGCTTGTGCTGGCGAGCACCGCAGCGCAGGCCCAATACACCTTCGAATATGGTGGGCACACCATTCGCATCGATCCGGATCGCGGAACGGTTTCGATCCCGGGCGTCTACGACAACAGCGGGCGGAAATCGAAGCGCGCGCGGGGCGACCAGGACAGTTCGCGCAAGCAGGCACCTGAGCAGGCCAAGATCGATCCGCAGGCGCCGGCGGCTAGTCCGGCACCGTCCGAACAGACCCCGGCTCCGGCGCCCGTTCCCGCGCCTGCTCCGGCGGCCGCTTCGCCCGCGCCATCGACCACGACCGCGACGGCGGCACCACCATCGGATACCATTACCTCAACGCAGCCCGCGACCAGCACTCCCGCGCCCCCGATCCAGCAGGATGCTGCCCCTGTCCCGAGGCCCGCGCCGCCTCCGGTTGTCGCCGCGGTTCCGCCCGTAGCGCCGTCCCCTCCTGCCGCGCCTGTCCAGGCGGCTAATTCGCCGCTCGGCGTGTGGCTGACGGAAGAGAAGGAAGGCAAGGTCCGGATCGAGCAATGCGGCGCCAATCTCTGCGGCTATTCGGTAGATACCAAATCGAACAAGAACGGCGAGCAGGTTCTGATCAATATGCGCCCCGGCAAGGATGCCAAATGGAGCGGGCGGATTCTCGACCCAAATACCGGGTCGACCTATGATTCGACGATCGCGCTGAAGGGCCCGGATACGCTGCGGGTCCAGGGCTGCGCCTTCGGCGGCATGTTCTGCGGCGGCCAGACCTGGAGCCGGGTCAACTAAGCCGCGTCGCGCCGCGAGTGACGACAAGATTTTTTGCAGGCCAAATCGAACGCGTGGTCGAGATAGCGCGACCACGTGGTATGGCCAAACCTGATAGCTCCAGTGACAGCTCTCTCGATGATGCGGCAGACGATGAGGACAGCCTGTGGCAGGCAGTTCGGTTGCCGCCTGGGGATCGATCGCTTGCCGGGACGATGCAGGAAGGCCGCGATCTCATATTGGCCGAACTTGCGGGCGTCGATCTAACGCAGGCTAATTTCTATTGGGCCCTGTTCCATCACGCGATCCTTGAGAAAGCGATCATGGCGCGCTGCGATCTGCGGGGCGCGATTTTTCAGGAGGCAAACCTGCGCTGCGCCGATCTTTCCGGCGCCAATTGCGGGCTCGATAATTTGGGTGGATCGACCGACTTCATCAAAGCCGACCTTTCGGGCGCCGACCTTCGCAATGCCAATCTCAGCGGCGCCAATTTCACCAATGCGCAACTTGTTGGCGCGGACCTCTCCGGCGCCAGGGCCCTTTGCGAATTACCGGAGTGCCCGGCGCGCTTCCAAGGGGCCGATTTGACCGGGGCCCGGCTCCGCGGCGCCCAGCTCACCGGCGCGATCTACGACCAGCGCACGGTCTTTCCACGGGGTTTCAAGCCGGAAGATGCCGGCATGGTGATGAGCCTCCGGAAATCGAGTTCTACCGATAAGCCGCGGCCCGAATAGGGCCCTCGTCGCGGCGAGCCCATCTCACGACGACATCCGGATCGGGCGCTGGGCGCGGCACGATGTGCTCGGGCACCTGGACCGCGCACCGCATCTGAGCGGGTCGGCGGGCGGCTTCGTCGGTGGAAGTCTCGCGCGGCGTCACGACTGAGTTTCTGCCGTCGCGGTTGCCGCTGTTATCTCGGGTTTCCCGGCACCGCCAAATGTGGTCTCATGAATCTTGCCGTCGACGATATGGATGCGCCGGTCCGCGCGCGCAGCTAGCGCGGCATCATGGGTTACAACCACCACCGTCTGACCGCCGTCGGCGATATCGCGCAGGATGCCGAATACCTGCTCGGTGGAGGCGGTATCAAGATTTCCCGTGGGCTCGTCGGCGACGATGATTTCGGGACGGTTGGCGAGCGCCCGCGCCAGCGCCACGCGCTGCCGCTGACCGCCGGAGAGCTGATTGGGGCGTTTCGCGGTCTGCTCGCCGAGGCCGAGCGACGTCAATAGCATCATCGCACGATCGTGCATCTCCTTGGCCGACATCTTGCCGTGGGCGCGCATCGGCAACAGCACGTTTTCAAGCGCGGTGAACTCGGGAAGCAAAAAGTGGAACTGAAACACGAAGCCGCATTTGGTCAGGCGGACATCGGCGCGCTCGGTTTCCGACAATTTGGATGTCGGCTGGCCGCAGATGACGACCTCCCCTTCGGTCGGTGCATCGAGCAATCCGATCAGATAGAGCAGCGATGATTTGCCGGACCCGGAAGGTCCGGTGATGGCGAGAAATTCGCCCTTTTTCACCGACAAATCGATGCCATTGACAAGCGTATGAGAGATCGCGCCCTGAACGCGGCGGACCAACCCCAAGACCTCCAGCGCAATCTCGCTCACGACGCGCCCCTGATGATCTCGACGGGATGCACCCGCGTCGCCTTGCGCGCCGGAAAGAAGGCCGCAATCGCGCAGCAGAGAACGGCAATGGCTCCGGTGGCGATATAGTGCATCGGTGAATAATAGATCGAAAGCGGTACCGTGGCGCCGGTCAGCGTATTGTAGATGGTAATCTTGGACCACGCGTAGCAAAGCAGATATCCGAGAATCCATCCGAACAAGATACCGACCGAGCCCATCATCATCGATTCAAGGATAAAAATTCGCCGCACCGAAGCTTCGCGCATGCCGAGCGACTTCATGATCGCGATGTCGTGGCGTTTCTCGTGGGTGATCGTGGAAATGATGTTGTACGTCGCAAATGAGGAGGACAGCAGCATCGCGCCCATCACGGTCAGCACGATGAAGTCGCGGGTTGCGAAACTGGACAAGAGATCGGAGTTGGCTTCCTGCCACGATACCGATTTGTAACCGGTCTGCGCTTCGACCTGCGTCGCCACTTTCTGCGCAGTCAGCGGATCGTTCAGCCGCAACCGCAACTCGTTGATGATCCCGTTTTGCCCCATGAGAGTCTGCGCCAGACCGGTCAGCGAATAGATCTGCCCCTCGTCGACGCGCTTCAATCCGGACCGAAAGATGCCAACGACTGTAGCTGAAATCTGGGCTCCCTCGCCTCCCGCCAGCACGACCGTATTCCCGGTTTTCAGGGCGAGCTTATCGGCCAGCGCGCGGCCGATAATGATGCCGTTCGCCGCCTTCGAGAGATCGCTCAATTGCCCCTCGCGCATTTGGGAAGCGAGTTTTGACACGCGAACCTCGAACCGCGGGTCGATACCGGTCAGGGTCACGCCGATCCGCGCGCCACCGTGATCGATGATGGCGGTGGTCTTTGCCGAGGGCGCGACATCGCCCGGCAACCACGACTTCAGCGACGACATCACGGCATCCGGATATCTGATCCCCGGACGCGGATTGACGTTGGCGACGTTGGACATCGCGACCGCCGCGTATTCCTGATCCGCCGGTTGGGTTGGAACCGATCGGCGCTCATCATTGACCGTGATGTGCGGCATGGTGTCGACGAGCTGGCGAAGGAAATCGATCTGCGAGCCCTGCATCAGCCCCGCCATCATGATGGTGAAGCCGACCCCCATCGCCACACCGAACATGCCGACCAGGGTCTGCCGAACACGGGTTGAGACATGGGTCCATGCAATACTGAGCAAAAGGTTCGTTGCCATGCATATCACCGGGCCGCAGGGTATCTGCCGACGTTCCTGCGTGCGTCATTGACAATGGAATCTACGTGAGCCGACAGGGCCGCGGAGATGACGGCGTTATCGGGATCGGCGACGCTGGTCTCAACGGGCGCGGAAGCGGGCGCGGCGGTGCTCCGATCGAGCGTAGGACTGGGAACGGGGTCCGGAGCCGTATCTGCGGCAACCTCTGTTGTCTGCTTCGGCGGCAAAGCCGCATTTTCCACGCGGACCCGCGTAGCGTCAGCCAGATCGGCGCGTGCCGGCGACAACACGGTCGCGTCCTGCCGCACATCGCCGATGATCTCGACATTGCGGCTGCCGCGAATCCCGACAGTGATCGGAATGCGCTCGACCTTGCCGTCGCGCACGACCTGGACCGCATTGTCGATAACCGCCTCGGCCGGCACCACAACCGCCGCGGTCTTTTCGCGATAGATGATGTTGACTTCGACCGTCATCCCGATCCGCAAGGGCGTATCGGAAGGCAATCGCAGATAGACACGAAAGGTCTTTCGCGTCGGATCGCCTTTTGGCGTGATCTGCGAAACGGTAGCGCGCAGCGCCTGCGTGGCGAATGCCTCGGCGCGCAAGAATGCCTTCTGCCCGACCGCAATCCTGGTGATTTCCTCCTCGTTTATTTCGGCCACGATCTGCATCGGCGTCGGCGGGCCTACCCAGAACAGCACGTCGGTTGGTCCAACGATCTCACCGACCTCGCCGTCGCGGCGCAGCACCATTCCATCCAGCGGCGCTCGCAGCACCAGTGAATCGACGCGCACTTTTTGAGCGCTGATGCGCGATTTGGATTCATCGAACTGGGTCTGGCGTTGCTCGTATTCGTTCTTCGCCGCATCGCTCTTGTCGCGATCGCGCTCGGCGCGATCACGATCTCGCTGCAGCTGTTCATGGTTGATTTCCAGCTCGTGCAGTGCAGAGACCTCTTCGGCGTCGTCCTGGCGGCCAAGGATTTGACCAACTCGGACGGCCTGCCCCTCGCAGCGGCAGATTTCGACCAGCCGGCGTCGCTGCAGCGGGACGACTTTGGCCCAGCGCTCGGGTTCGACGGTGCCCGTTCCATAGATCGCCTCCGAAACCGGCGCGAGGATCGAAGTGGCCGCGGTTACCGTTGGGGGGCGAAAAAAGTCCGGAACAGCGAGATAGGCCCCGCCAAGGGCTAAAGCCGCAAATACGGCAAGCATCGAACCGGACCAGAGCAGACTGCGCGAGGGCATTGGCATCCTCTATGACCTAGAAACCGAGCCGCTTGCGCAGCTCGGGTACTTTATCAATCAGCGTGTCGATATCGTCCTTCTTGCCGCTGCGGGCGGCTTGCGAATTGCCGGAATCGGCCGAAGTCGCTGACGGGGCCGACGTGGCCGGCGCGGCACTCGCCGTCGGCGCTTGCTTGGAGACGGGAGATAATGGCTGTGGTGGCGGGTTGTCGGCCGGAGTGGCGAGCCTGGCCTGGGTCGGGACCGCATGCCAGCGCGCGGCGTCGGCCCTCGCCTGGTTGAGTTCCTGCGGCGTCATCTTGGTTTCCAGAACGCCCATCAGCTGGCGGGCACCGTTGCGAAACTCGTCCATGCGGCTCCCGACTGAAACGATGTAGGCCCATTTGTAGGCGCTGACGTTGTCTTTCGCAGTGCCCCGCCCGATCGCATAAAGTCCGGCGAGAACCAGCATCGCATGCGAATGACCTTGCTCGGCGGCGCGTGAAAACCACTGCAATGCCTGTTCGTCGGACCTTGGCCGACCGACGCCGGACGAATAGAGCGCACCAAGATAAAACTGGGCGTCGTTGTCGCCGGATTGCGCGGCCTGAGAATAGCGATCGGCCATCTCCTTGTCGGGAATCGAATCGGCGGCACAAATCGCAGAGTTCGCAATGAGAGCAACGCCGCAAAAGACTGCCAGAAAGGCTCGCTTCATCAAATTCTCCAGGATGTCGGGAAAGTCACCCACCCTGTTTTATATTGTTGATCTCACGCACTTTTTTGCTCGCGTGTGCAGAAAGCCCTGCATGTTTGTGCGGTCACCGTTCAAGAAACACGGAAGGCGTCTGTGGTTCCAGGCGAAGACCGTGCATCGCTCGGTCGAGCCTGAAGGTAGTTCATCGCTCTGAACCAGCGATGTGATTCCAATCACATTCGAAGCGAAATGTTGTGTGACGATGCCGACGTCTAACAATTGGGGAACGTCATAAAACACCTTAGCAGAGTTATTGTTGCCAGCCGAATCCGCTTTCTTCTGGGAATATCTGTCGCAACGCCGGCCGGGGCCGCGACGTTTGACGGCGTCGGATTTGAGCGGCGCCAGCAAGGGTGGGCAAAGCCAACGGGTCGGCGCGAAGCGCTGCCCGATGACAGGCTCCGCGTGCCCACCATTCCCTCGACCTCGGTATTAATTTTAGATGGTGGGCAGGGCGCGAAGGGCGCCGTTGCCCTACGTGACCACGACCTTTGCGGAAAATTCTTCGTCGGTCACCGGCTCCATCCAGGTCGCGTGACCGCCGTCGAGCGATTCCTGTATCGCCACGTGGGTCATGCCAGTGGTTGGGGAGCCCCCGTGCCAGTGTTTCTCGCCCGGTGGAATCCAGACCACATCGCCCGGTTTGATCTCGCGCACCGGTTCGCCCTTGGTTTGGACCCGGCCGACGCCAGAGACGACGTACAGCGTCTGGCCGAGCGGGTGTGTATGCCAGTTGGTCCGCGCGCCGGGCTCGAAGGACACGCGATTTGCGACAACGCGCGCCGGCGCTTCGGCTGCAATGACGGGATCCTGCCAGACGGTGCCGGTAAAATACTCTTTGGGCGCCCGGCGTGTCGGCCGCGAGCCGGCGAGATGGATATCCATGATGTTCCTCCTGCAATGACGGACGCTGTTCCGCGCCGTGCTGATTATTTCTTCGAAGCCGCGTAACGCGCCTTGGTCTCGGCATTCATGGGATAGAGACCCGGCAGCACGGCGCCAGCGTTTACCTGGTCGACGATCCAGGCTTCCATTCGTTCCTGTTCGGCGCCTTCGGCCAGGATGAGATCGAGAAACGCTTTCGGGATCACCACGGCGCCGTCCTGATCGGCGACGATGACGTCGTCCGGGAAGATCGCGACGCCGCCGCAACCGATCGGTTCGCCCCAGCCGACGAAGGTCAGTCCGGCCACCGAGGGCGGCGCGGCAAAGCCATCACACCACACCGACAACCCCGTGCCGAGCACGCCTTCGAGATCGCGCACCACGCCGTCGGTGACGAGCGCCGCGACGCCTCGTTTCATCATGCGCGCGCACAAAATGTCGCCGAAGATGCCGGCATCGGTGATGCCCATGGCGTCGACCACGGCCACGCAGCCTTCCGGCATGGCTTCGATCGCGGTGCGAGTCGAGATCGGCGACGACCAGGATTCCGGCGTCGCCAGGTCCTCGCGGGCCGGCACGAAACGCAAGGTGAACGCTGGCCCCACCAGCCGCTTCTGTCCCGGGCGCAGTGGTCGCGAACCGCGCATCCAGACGTTCCGCAGGCCCTTCTTGAGCAGAACCGTGGTGATGGTGGCGGTGGATACGCCGGACAGGGTCTTGATCGCTTCGGGGGACAAGGACATCGAAGGTGCAACTCCGGTTGCGGATGGATCGGCGGGATTGACTTTACCTTTGCGCATCTTGCGGGGCACGGGCATCGCGTCAAGGGCTGACGCCAATTCGTGGCCGCAGGGCTGCATCGCATCATGCGATCATCAAGTCTTATCACAAGCATGCGGATTAATTTATTGAACTTGCAGGCTCATTTGCATCAAGCGAATTCCACTTCAGCGCAAAACAGGCTAGAGCTTGCCATCCGCTGACGACATTTGAGACCATGGTCCCGACGCTTCCTCCGCCCCGTATTCTGCCAAGTGGCGACAGCGCCATCACGGTCGAATTCAGCCGCAATATCGATGATGCCGCAAACCAGCGGGTGCTGGCACTCGATCGCGCGCTTGCGAGTGAGCCCGTTGCCGGCGTGACCGAGACGGTGCCGACCTATCGGTCGCTGCTGGTGCATTACGATCCCGTGCAGATCGAATTCGACACGCTCGGCGAGAAACTTACCGCACTCGCGCAACGGCCGGTTCCGCCGGAGACAAAGGCGCGGCGCTGGCGGATTCCCGTGGTTTATGGCGGTGAGCATGGCATCGATCTCGAGGATGTCGCCAAAACCTTGAAAACCACGCCGGACGAAATCGTGGCGCGGCATGTTGCCGGCGACTACCGCGTCGCCATGATCGGCTTTACGCCGGGCTGGTCTTATCTCAGCGGTCTCGAGAAATTCCTGCATATGCCCAGGCGGCAGAACCCGCGGCTGTTGACGCCGGCCGGCACGGTCTCGATCGGCGGCGTGCAGGCCGGCGTGCAGTGTCTCGCCGGCCCAAGCGGCTGGCACCTGCTGGGACGGACCGCGGTGCGAACCTACCAGTTGCATCGCGATCCGATCTTCCTTCTGGAACCCGGCGACCATGTGAAATTTTGCGCGGTCGATGCCAAAACTTTTGCCGAGCAGGATCGCGCCGCGGAAGCCGGCGAGATCATCGCCGAGCAGATCGCCTTATGAGCAAACTCGTCATTTCATCGATTGGACCTGCGAGCTCCGTTCAGGACGGCGGACGGCATGGCGCGCAACGCTACGGTCTGATGCCGAGCGGCGCGATGGACCGCCTCGCGCTCGCGGCGGCGAATTGTCTGGTCGGAAACCCGATCTTCGCAGCCGCCATCGAAATCGGCCCGTTCGGGGCAGCGTTTACCGCGCGCGAAGGCGTGGTTCGCCTTGCGCTGGCAGGCGCGCCGCGCTCAGCCGATATCACGGGGCGCGCGGTGGTGTTCGATACATCCATGACGCTCGCCGATGGCGAAACCCTGACGCTCGGCTTTGCCCGCGGCGGCTCGTTCAGCTACCTCGCAATCGAGGGCAGCATCGAAGGCGAGCCGATGTTCGGCAGCCTCGCGGTGAATGCGCGCGCGGGCCTCGGCAGCCCTTATCCGCGCCCGCTGCAGGCCGGCGACGAATTGCAGACGAAACCAGCAAGCGGTGCGGCCGAACGACGGATCGATCTACCCGCGGCAACCGCAGGGCCGATCCGCGTCCTGATGGGTCCGCAGGACGACGAATTCGGCGATGCCGCAAAACAACTGTTTCTGGACAATGAGTGGAAGATATCGGCGACCAGCGACCGCATGGGTTATCGGCTCGAGGGCCCGGTGATAAAGCATCTGCACGGTCACAATATCGTCTCCGACGGCACCGTTGATGGCAGCATCCAGGTGCCCGGCAACGGCGCGCCGATCGTGCTGATGCCGGACCGCGGCACCTCCGGCGGCTATCCCAAGATCGCAACATTGATTTCAGCCGATCTCGGCCGGTTCGCGCAGATTCCGGCAGCGACCGGCTTTCACTTCAAGGCCGTCCCCATGGCGGAAGCGCAGGCAGAGGCGCGGAAATATTGGAAGACGCTGCGCGCCCTGCCCAACCGTCTGCGCGCCATTGAGAGCTTTGATCTCAACATTGAGGCACTGCAGGATGCTAATGTCGCCGGCAGCGCGGTGAGCGCCGTCGATGCCGTCACCTGGCAGATTGCATCCGGCGCGGATGTGCTGACACCGGACTGACAAGAGATCACCCCCCGAGAAGAGGACATCCAAATGAAGACCATCGATCTCAATTGCGATCTCGGCGAAGGGTTTGGCGCTTGGGAAATGGGCAATGACGCCGCCATGATCGAGCTTGCCACCTCGGTCAACATCGCCTGTGGTTTCCACGCCGGCGATGCCGACATCATGCGCAAGACCTGCGAGCTTGCGAAGGCGCGTGGCGTCTCGATCGGCGCCCATCCCGGTTACCGCGATTTGCACGGTTTTGGGCGACGGCCCTTTCCGGGCATGAAAGCCTCCGAAATCGAAAACCTGGTCGCCTACCAGATCGGCGCGTTGCAGGCGATCGCGACCGCAGCCGGTCACAAGGTCACCCACGTCAAGGCACATGGCGCGCTATCGAATGTCGCCTGCGAGGACGACACGACCGCGAAGGCGATTGCGTCCGCCATCAGGGCGGTCGACCCCAATTTGATTTTTGTGGTGCTGGCCAATTCGCGCCTGGTGCAAGCAGGCGAAGCCGCAAATCTGCCGATGGTGCACGAGGTGTTCGCCGACCGCGCCTATGAAGACGACGGCTCGCTGGTCTCGCGCCGCAAACCGGGCGCGGTGTTGCACGACGCAAAGAAGATCGCAGAGCGCGTGGTGCGCATGGTGCAGGACGGCGCGGTCGTCTCGGTCACGGGCAAGGTGATAAAAATGCGCACCGACACCGTTTGCATTCATGGCGATACGCCGGGCGCGGTCGATATCGCGCGCGGCGTGCGGCAGGCATTGAAAGTTGGCGGGATTGAAGTCGCGCCGTTCAAGAAGGCGAGTTAGCGCCTCAGAACGGGTGAACCGACAGCGTGCAGAACACCACGGCGGCAATGAAGGCGAAAGCGCCGTAAAGCGCGGCGGCGTGAAACCCCGTCCCCGTCCGCCGGGACAGCGAGCGCGCGTAAAGGTGCAGGCGGGCTTCCGCCGATAGTTCGCGCATGGTCGATCTCCAATGCCCCATTTGGCGGATAATGGAATACCGTTCGCGACCGGATTCAAGACGATCCTAAAAATAGCGATAGGAATGCTCTAACGGACTCCCGTTTCAGCTAAAAAATTCTCCGCGCCGCATAGGGCGAGAATTTTATTCGTTAGGATTTGACATTGATTGAAGCGGAACCGGTTCCGTCAGTACACGTCCTGCTGGAACCGGCCCTTCTTCTTGAGGTCGGCGACAAAGCTGATCGCCTCATCGGTGGAACGTGCGCCGAACTGCGCGACGATATCGACCAGCGCGCGCTCGACATCCTTGGCCATCCGCTTGGCGTCGCCGCAGACATAGAGATTGGCGCCCTCGGCAAGCCACGTCCACAGTTCACGGCCGACCTCGCGCATGCGGTCCTGCACATAGAATTTCTTCTCGCCGTCGCGCGACCACGCCAGCGACAGCCGCGTCAGTAGGCCCGAGGTCTTCATGGCGTTGAGCTCATCGGCATAGAAGAAATCGCATCCGCTGCGCTGATGCCCGAAGAACAGCCAATTCTTGCCCGGCGCGCCGGTCGCCTTGCGGTCGAGCAGGAAAGCGCGGAACGGAGCGATGCCGGTGCCGGGTCCGATCATGATGATCGGTGTCTTCGGATCCTGCGGTAGCGCAAAACCGTGGGCCTTCTGGACATAGACTTTTACCTCATCGCCCGGCTGAATGCGTTCGGCCAGGAAGGTCGAGGCAAGGCCGAGGCGCTTGCGCTTGCCGATCACGTAGCGCACGCAATCCACCGTCAGCGACAGTTTTCCGGGCGTTGCGTTGTGCGACGAGGAGATCGAGTAGAGCCGCGGCTGCAGCGGCTCGAGCGCCTCGACGAAGGCTTCGGGATGCGGACGCACATTGGAGAATTTTTGCAAGGTCGCCATCACGTCAAGCGTGGCGGCATCGCCATCGGGATCCTCGCCTTGCGCCAGCGCGCGGGCCTTCTCACGCTGCGTGCCGCCGGTGAGGTAAGAGAACAGTTCGAACAGCGAATCCGGCGCCGGCGCCAGCGAAACGTCCGTCCTCAATACCTCGCGCAGCGTCTTGCCCCTCACCTCTGTCGTATGCGATGCGCCGAGAAGAGCGATGATCTGATCGACATGGCCGAGATCGTTGCGCGCGAAGATGCCGAAGGAATCTCCCACGACATAATCGAGGCCGCAGCCGGACAGATCGAAATCGATGTGCCAGGTTTCCTTTTCCGATGCGCCCTTGTTGAGCAGGCGGCGTGACACGAATGTCGCGGGAACCGGATTGTCACGCGCGCGCCCCGGCTCGGCCGTGACCGGCGGCGGTGCTACGGCGGGCGCGGCTGCCGATGCAGAAGTGGCGGCAGGCGCCTTCTCCAGTTCCTCGTGCAGCGCTTTGAGCATCCGCGCGGTTTCCTTGCCGCCGGGGACGCAGAGATTGAGACGCGCCTCGGACTTGCCGGCGATCGCCTCCGAATAGTCGTGGCAATTGTAGCCGCACTGGCCGCAGTCCTGCTGCGCCATCGCCGCCATCATGCGCCGTCGCAACGGGCGGCCTTCCGCAAGCTTCATGCGGTCGGTAATCGGCATGGTCTGGTCGTGCCAGGGCGCTTCGCCGTCGTCGCCGACTGGTCCCTGAAGCATGGCGGCGCCCTGCTCCGCCGACAGCGGCGTCGTGCCGTCGAGCCCAAGCATTCCCACCAGGAAGCCATTCAGCCAAAGCCGCTGCGCTTCGGAAAACGGAGCGTTAGCCGGAATGATCTCAAGCCGCGGCGGGCTGGTTATCTGGTTCATGATTATGCTTCCGCTTCGGCGAGTTTGCGCAAGGCTTCGCCGTCGTGACGGCGAGCAAAAGTGAGGAAGGTCTCGTCGGTTGACGAGCGATTGGCGAGATAGGCTTTGAGCAGGCGCTCCACCGTCTTCGGCGCATCCTCGGCCTTGACGTCGCGATAGACCTCCTGCCCGATGTCGGCATCCGGTCCGAAGCCGCCCCCGGCATAGAGGTGATAGCCCTCCACCGTGTCGTCTTCAGTTACCCCCGGCACCTTCGCCGCCAGCAGCCCGATGTCGCTGATATAGTGCTGGGCACAGGAGTGATGGCAGCCGGTGAGATGGATGTTGAGCGGCGTGTCGATGTCGACGCGCCTTTCGCACCAGTCGCCGATCTCGGCGGCATGACGTTTGGTGTCCGATGCCGCGAATTTGCAGCCGGCATTGCCGGTGCAGGCGATCAGCCCGGCGCGTATCTGCGATGCCTTGACCGCAAGGCCGAGCTTCTCGATCGCCGCCGTTGCCAGCGCCACGTTCTCGTCACGTACGCCGGAGAGCAGAAGATTCTGCCAGACGGTGAGGCGGATATCGCCGTCGCCGAGGTCTTGCGCGATCTTGGCTAATCCGCGCATTTGATCGCCAATGAGCTTGCCCAGCGGCAGCACGACGCCGATCCAGTTCAAGCCTTCCTGCTTTTGCCCGTGCACGCCGATGTGCGCCATGCGGTCGAACGCCGGACGCGGCGCGATCGCTTCCGCCGGCGCGCGCACCAGCTTGCGGCCGAACTTGTCCTCGACGGCGGCCATGAACTTATCGACGCCCATGTTGTCGAGCACATATTTGAGGCGCGCTTTCAGCCGGTTGGTCCGGTCACCGGTTTCGATGAACACCCGCACGATCGCGTCCGCGACCATGGTTGCGTCCTCGGGCTTGACGATGATTCCGGTTTCCTTGGCGAAATCCTTGTGGCCGGTGATGCCGCCGACCCCCAAGCGAAACCAGACACCGGGTTCGGCACCGAAACCGTGCTTTACCTCGACGGCCGAAAAGGCGATGTCGTTGGTGTCTTCAAGCACCGCGATCCTGCCGGCACCATCGAACGCGACGTTGAACTTGCGCGGCAGGCCCGTCAGCGAACGGTCGTTGAGGATATGATAGTGCCACTCGCGTGCATATGGGCGGGTGTCGATCAATTCCTGCGGATCGATGCCGGCGGTCGGCGTGCCCGTGACGTTGCGAATATTGTCGGCACCGGAGCCGCGCGAGCACAGTCCGAGGTCCTGAATGCCCTCGATCAGCGCCACGCTGTTTTTGGGCTCTATCTCCCTGATCTGGATATTCGCCCGCGTGGTGATGTGCGAATAACCGCCGCCGCAGCTCTCGGCGAGATCGGCGAGGCCCGTAAATTGCCAGTGCTTGAGAATGCTGTTTGGCATGCGCAAGCGGCACATGAAGGAGTTTTGCGCCGGCGCGACATAGAACAGGCCGTAATAACGCCAGCGGAAATTGTCCGGCGGAGTTGGCGGTGTGTTGTTCTTCGCCTGGTCCTTCAAACGCTCATAGGCATCGAATGGATGCTCTTCGCGCTTGAATTTCTCCTGGTCGGCCAGTTTCTTGCCGGCCGCGATCACGTCGTCCTGCGCCTTGATGTGGACAGCATCGGGCCCGATCGGCTCGGCGTTGGCCTTGCCGGCCGCAGGGGCTGCCCCCACGAGACCGGCATTGCGGCCGACGCGCGCGACCTGGAGGCCCGACATGAAGCCTTCCAGATAGCGTTTTTGCTCGTCGCTGAAGTCGGTTGGCGTTGGTGTTTCGAGTTTCATGATGCGCAACGCTGTCTTTATTCTGCGGGAACTTGCGCTGCGACCGGCGCGGCCACGGGCGTCAGCTGCGTCGCGGGTTTAAAGGTCGCGTACAGCGCCAGACCGGTGAAGACAAAACCACCGACAAGATTGCCGAGCGTGACCGGAATCTGATTCCACACCCACCAATCGTAGATGCTGACCTTGGCGCCCAGCAGCATGCCGGTCGGAATGACGAACATGTTGACGACGGCGTGCTCAAATCCGAGCGCAAAGAACGTGAAGATGGGCAACCAGGTTGCGGCGATCTTTCCCACTGTGGAGGTCGACGTCATCGCCATGACGACCCCAAGACACACCAGCCAATTGCAGAGGATGGCTTTGACGAAAACGCTGACCATCCCCGCGGTTCCGAGCGCCGCATTGGCGACGGTCTTGGCTTCGGCAACGGCAATGATGCGCGCGGCAACGCCCGCAGGTTCAACCTTTCCCATATTGGTCAGCGCGATCGCGATCAGAATGCCAAATGCGATGCTGCCCAGCAGATTTGCGAGAAACACCCATGACCAATTGGCAAGGACGGCGCTCCAGGTCGCTTTGCCCTCAAGACGCGCGAGCGGCACCAATGCAAAACTTCCAGTCACGAGTTCGAGGCCGAGCAGCACGATCATGACCAAACTGACGGGAAAGATGAGTGCGCCAACCAACGCCTGCCCCGTGGTCAGGGCGCCGGTAAATGCGAGCGTGGTCGCCGCGCCCAGCAGCGCGCCGGAAATAGCACCGCGAATAAGAAGGTCACGCGGCGCGAGCGCCAGTTTCTTGATACCGGCATCAATCATCGAGGCAACAACGTCGGTGGGTTTTGCGTAATCCATATCGAAGCTCCGGCCGCCACGCGCAGGCGTGGCTACAACGAGGGAAAGGGCGTGTGATCGTTCGGAAGTTCGATGTTTGGCAGCGCCGTATCGGAAACTTCAGAACGATCCGATCAGCCTCGTTGCTGCGGAAATCCATCTTGGAAAACGGCCAGCGGGCGACTACGGCGGCCGGCTTGCTATCTCCTATTCAAGATGTGTGCCAGTGCAGCAATTTCTACATATCTTTTGTATTCAATAAGTTAAGTATGGTGCATCGCACCAATTAGCTTAGCTCTGATGCCCCTTATAAGGCAAAAGCCTAATAATTGAACTCCGAATCAGCGTGCCTAATGTTTAATCCGCCGGCACGCGCAGCTCACGGAACCCGGCGAAGAAGCGTGAACGATGCGAGATACCCTGCGATGTCGTTCGGATCGAATGCCGGCCCAGCGAACGCGCCGATCGACCCGAACCTGCCTGGGTCTGCCTGCCCGCTCAGCCCAAGCGCCGCGTCGTAAAGGTCAGGCCGAAACACCGCCTGAGCGGTCTTGACCGCCTCCGGGCTGACCGCTGCCTGCCCCCAGCGTACCATTTGCGCATAGAGCCAGGCGGCTTGCACGGGATCGGGCCGCGCCGCGGCCTCCCGTCCCACCAACAGATAGCGGCTGCTCTCACGCATGGTTCCATCAGGCGAAATCTTCAGCCGGCCATCGAGCGTTCGCTGGATGACGCCGGCATCCACGCCGATGCGCTCCGGCTGTGCCAGGATACGCGCTATCTCGCCGCGATTTTCCGGCTGCTCGATGAATTCGGCCGCACGGAAGGCGGCGCGGACCAGGGCTGCAACCACTTCTGGATTTTTCTCCGCCCAGCTCTGTCTGATCGCAAGCACCTTCTCGGCTGCGCGGACCAGAATATCCGAGACGAAATGCAGGATGTGGCCGACGCCGAGATCGACGGCGACCGAATTCCAGGGCGCGCCGACGCAGAATCCATCGACATGACCGTTGGCGAGACTGTCCACCATATAGGGCGGCGGCAGCACTACGAGATGCACGTCCTCGTCGGGATCGACGCCGCCCGCGGCCATCCAGAAACGGAGCTGATAATTGTGGGTCGAAAATGGAAAGGTCATGCCGAAGGTCAACGGCTCGGCGCCGCTTTTACGGCGCGCCGCGACCACGCGCGACAAAGCCAGCGCGGTTGCCATCGGGTCCAGCGGGTCGCCGGCTAGCTCGCCCATGATCGCCGCATACAGCGCCGGAGATACCGTAATCGCGTTGCCGTTGAGGCCGAGATTGAAGGGCGCGGTGATCGGCACCTTGACGTGCCCGAGCCCGAGGCTTGAGGCGATCGCGACCGGGGCCAGCAGATGCGCGGCCTCGAACAGGCCGATGTTGAGCTTGTCGCGGACATTCGACCACGACACTTCCCGCACCAGGGTGACATCGAGCCCTTCCGCGGCCGTAAAACCCTTGTCGACGGCGACGATGAGCGCCGCGGCATCGACCAGCGGAATGAAGCCAATGTGCAGCGGGGTCGTCATTTCAGCAGCTCCGACGCGGTCAGGATCGATTGAGCGATCTCCCCGATCTTCTTTTTCTCGCGCATCGCAGTCGAGCGCAGCAGGACATAGGCCTCTTCTTCGGTCAGGCCCTTCAGCTTCATCAGGATACCCTTGGCGCGATCGATCACCTTGCGGTCTTCGAGCGCGGATTTGGTGCGGTCGAGTTCATCCTGCAGTTTTGCAAATGCGTTGAACCTCGAGATGCAGAGGTCGAGGATCGGCTTGAGGCGCTCCTTCTTCAATCCATCGACGATATAGGCGGAGACCCCGGCATCGACGGAGGCCTGGATCGAGGCCGCATCGCTCTGGTCGACGAACATCGCGATCGGCCGGCGCACCGCGCGGCTGACCTGGAACATCTGTTCCAGCACGTCGCGGCTGGGATTTTCCAGGTCGATCACGATGACATCAGGATCGAGCGCATAGATCCGCGCCAGCAGACTCTGCATTTCGCTGATGTGGACGACGTCCTTAAAGCCCGCTTCCCGCAGCCCCTCCTCGAGGATAGCGGCACGGATCGGGCTTTCATCGACGATGACGATTTTGGGAGACGAATCGGCGCTCATCGATCTCTCATATTCCGGCAAAATATTCATAGCATGCCCGAGGCCGGCTCAAAGCCTTGTAATTATGAGTAATTGGGACTAGTTCCTGCCCATCAATCAGGCAGATCAAATATGCAACAGGCCGCCGCGCCCAAAGTCAGCTTTGTTTCGCTGGGATGCCCCAAGGCGTTGGTGGATTCCGAGCGCATTATCACGCGGCTGCGCGCCGAGGGCTATGAACTGGCGCGCAAGCATGACGGCGCCGACCTTGTCATTGTCAACACCTGCGGCTTTCTCGACAGCGCCAAGAAGGAATCGCTCGGCGCGATCGGCGAAGCCATGGCCGAGAACGGCAAGGTCATCGTCACCGGCTGCATGGGCGCGGAACCCGAACAGATCGAGGCGGCCTATCCCGGCGTGTTGTCGATCACAGGTCCCCAGCAATATGAGAGCGTGCTCGACGCCGTGCATCGCGCGCTTCCGCCGGTGCACAATCCGCATCTCGATCTGGTGCCGCCGCAGGGCATCAAGCTGACGCCGCGGCATTACGCTTATTTGAAGATCTCTGAAGGCTGCAACAACCGCTGCAGTTTTTGCATTATCCCCAAATTGCGCGGAGATCTGGTGTCGCGTCAGGCCAATGACGTGCTGCGCGAGGCGGAGAGGCTTGTCAGTGCCGGCGTGAAAGAATTGCTTGTCATTTCGCAGGACACGTCAGCCTATGGCGTCGATCTGAAATATGCGGCGAGCCCATGGAGGGACCGCGAAGTCCGCGCCAGATTTTTCGATCTGGCGGAGGCGCTTGGCGAGTTCGGCGCCTGGGTCCGGCTGCAATATGTCTATCCCTACCCGCACGTCGATGAAGTCATCGGCCTGATGACGCAAGGCAAGATTTTGCCGTATCTCGACATCCCGTTCCAGCACGCGAACCCGGAAATCCTAAAGGCCATGAAGCGTCCGGCAGCCCAGGAAAAGACCCTGGCGCGGATCAAGAAGTGGCGCGAGGAGTGTCCCGAGCTTACCTTGCGCTCCACTTTCATCGTCGGCTTTCCCGGCGAGATCGATTCCGATTTTGCTGATCTGCTCGACTGGCTCGAAGAGGCCGAGATCGATCGCGTCGGCTGCTTCAAGTATGAGCCGGTCGCGGGCGCCTCGTCGAACACGCTCGGCAATGCCGTGCCTGAGGAGACAAAACAGGAGCGCTGGAATGCGCTGATGGCGCGGCAGCAAAAAATTTCCGCCCGAAGGCTGAAGCGCAAGGTCGGCACGCGGCAGCAAATCATCATCGACGAGGTCGGCCCGACCGTCTCAAAGGGACGCTCAAAGGCGGACGCGCCCGAGATCGACGGAGCTGTCTATGTTTCGAGCCGCCGCCCCTTGCGGGTCGGCGAGATCGTTATCGCGAAGATCGAGCGCGCGGACGAATACGATCTCCACGGCAGCGTCGCGGGCTTCTGACGCGCTTGACATTGCCTGCCATTCGGCTGTATGGCGGCATCATGAAATTCAACCGGACCCATCTCCGCGCCACCTGCCGTCGTCGCATCTGTGACGATGATGGGTCGCGCCGTGTCCGACGACTACGCTGAACAACTAGATCAGCAACGTTTTCGAGAAGGCCGCACCCAAAAAGTGCGGCCTTCTCGCGTTTTAGCCGACTTTTCCAAATCCCAACCGCAGGAGTCCGACATGAACATCGCCACCCATCCGTTTGACGCATTGATGGAAATCACAGCGCGCCCGCCGGTGGTTTTCGTCCGCGGCGAAGGCTCGTTGCTGTGGGATGACTCTGGCAAGCGCTATCTCGATTTCGTTCAGGGTTGGGCCGTCAACTGCCTCGGCCATTCGCCGCCGATGATCGCCGAAGCACTAACCGAGCAGGCAAAATTGCTGCTGACGCCGAGCCCGGCCTTTTTCAACGCCCCGAGCTTGAAGCTCGCAAAAGCGCTGGTCGATCAAAGCTGCTTCGACCAGGTGTTCTTCGCCAATTCGGGCGCGGAAGCCAATGAGGGCGCAATAAAGCTCGCGCGCAAATATGGCGCTCTTCACAGAGGCGGCGCGTACGAGATCATCACCTTCGAAGGCGGCTTTCACGGCCGGACGCTGGCGACGATGTCGGCATCCGGCAAGAAAGCTTTCGAACCGCTGTTCGAGCCCAAAGTGTCCGGTTTTCCCAAGGCGCAGTGGAACGATATCGCCTCGGTGGAGCGGCTGATATCCGACAAAACCATCAGCGTGATGCTGGAGCCGATCCAGGGCGAAGCCGGTGTCTGGCCCGCAACGGATCAGTTCTTGGCTGAGTTGCGAGCACTGACAAAGGCGCACGGCCTGCTGCTGATCGTGGACGAGATCCAGACCGGCATGGGCCGGACCGGAAAGCTTTTTCATTATGAGCACGCCGGCATCGAGCCCGATATCATGACGCTCGGCAAAGGGATCGGCGGCGGAGTGCCGCTGGCCGCTTTGCTGGCCACGGCGCAGGCTTCCTGCTTCGAACATGGCGACCAGGGCGGGACGTTCAACGGCAATCCGCTGATGTGCGCCGCGGGCATTGCCGTCCTCGAGCAGGTCGGCAAGCCGGATTTTCTAAAGTCGGTGACGGAAACCGGCCTCTATCTGGAAAGCGAGTTGCAGCGGATCTCCGCGCGCCACGGTCTTGGCGAGGTTCGCGGCCGGGGACTGCTGCTGGCGCTCGATCTGAAACATCCGATCGCCGGCTCGATCGTCGCGCAGGCCTTTGACGATGGCGTGCTGCTCAACGCACCCCGGCCCGACACGCTGCGTTTCATGCCCGCGCTCAACGTCACCAAGAACGAAATCGCCGGCATGATCGATTGCCTCGACGCGATCTTGACCAAGATGGGTGCGGCGAGGCGTGTCGCGTAACTCTCCACGAGTCGTCCCGGCGAAAGCCGGGACCCATAACCACAGGAGCTCGTTGTAGCAAAAGCCGACTGTGCCATCTTGCTCAAATCTGAGAGGCCGCGGCGTATGGGTCCCGGCCTTCGCCGGGACGACGTGGAATTTACGGCTTCAAAATCGAGGCGCCGGTGGTGGCACGGCTTTCCAGATCGATATGCGCCCTCGCCGCATCCTTCAGCGCGTAGGCGGCGTTGATCGGCACATGCAGTTTGCCGTTGATGACGGCGGCGAACAACGTGTCGGCGCCTTCCAATAATTCCGCGCGCTTGCCGATGTAGTCATTGAGTTTTGGGCGGGTCGCAAACAGCGAGCCGTGGTTGTTGAGTTCGGCGATCGAGAACGGCGGCACCGGACCGGAGGCGTTGCCGAAGCTGACGAACAGGCCGCGCGGCTTGAGGCAGGACAGCGAGCCCGGAAACGTGGTTTTGCCGACGCCGTCATAGACGACGTCGCAGAGCTCATTGCGGCTGATCTGTTTGACGCGCGCAACAAAATCTTCGTCGTTGTAGAGAATGACGTGATCGCAGCCATTGGCGAGCGCGAGATCGGCTTTTGCCTTGGTGCCGACGGTGCCGATGACATGCGCCCCCATCGCCCTCGCCCACTGGCACGCGAGCAGGCCGATGCCGCCGGCGGCGGCGTGGATCAGCACCCGATGGTGCGGCTCGACCTTGAATGTCTTGTGCAGGAGATACCAGACCGTCAGCCCTTTCAGCATCAGGACCGCACCCTGCTCGTAGGTGATATGGTCGGGCAGTTTTACGAGCTTGTCGGAAGGAATGTTCCGTTCGCTCGCATAGCCGCCGAGATTGAAATAATAGGCGACGCGGTCGCCGGGGTGAAAGTTGGTCACGCCGGGCCCAACCGACAGCACCTCGCCGGCCGCTTCATTGCCGGCGATGAACGGCAATCCCGGCGCCTTGTAGAGGCCGGTGCGGTAATACACATCGATGAAGTTCAGGCCGACCGCGTGTTGGCGGATATGGACCTCGCCAGGCCCCGGCGCGGGCACGTCCACAGGCTCATACACCAGGGCTTCCGGGCCCCCTACCTTGTGCACCCGCACGGCCTTGGTCATCTCGAATTCTCCCTCGGCGTTCCCTTAAGGCGAGCGAAAGCCATCGAGGCCGCATTGTCAACAGAGTGACCGCCGGGCGTCGGCGGCACAATTAGTTAACGGCCTTTTTGCGATTGCGTTTGGCGAGCACGTTGAAGGCCTCGACCAGGGCAGAGAACGCGATTGCAAAATAGATGTAGCCGCGCGGGATGTGAAACTGGAATCCGTCGGCGACCAGGGCGACCCCGATCAGCACCAGAAACGCCAGCGCCAGCATTTTGGTGGTCGGATGCTCCGCCACGAATCGCGCGACCGGCCCGGACGACGCGTACATAATGATGCAGGCAATCACGACGGCGGCGATCATGATGGCGAGATCCTGCGCCATGCCGATCGCGGTGATGATGGAATCCAGCGAGAACACCATGTCGATGATGATAATCTGCACGATCACCCAGAAGAACGCGCTGGCCTTCGGCGCGGCATCGTTGTCTTCGTCGGGGCCTTCCACTTCGGCATGAATTTCATGCGTCGCCTTGCCGATCAGAAATAGCCCGCCGCCGATCAGGATGATGTCGCGCCACGAAAACGCCAGTCCCTTCACGGTGAGCACGGCCTCGGTCAGGCCGATCAACCACACCAACAGGCTCAGCAGCACGATGCGGAACACCAGCGCCAGCGCCAAGCCGATTTGCCGCGCGCGTTTGGCCTGCCGCTCAGGGATGCGCGAGACGATCACCGAGAGAAAAATCACGTTGTCGATGCCGAGAACGATTTCAAGCGCCGTCAGCGTCAACAGTGCAGCCCAGGCTTCCGGGCTCGTTAACAACCCGATCATGTCTTTAGCGATCTCAGGAGCCGGATCGCCGCATCGCTTGCCACGACATAGACGGCAATCGCACAGAACCCGATCTTGACCGGCGCGCCCACGTCAAAATCATTGGCCAGCGCCACCACCCCAAGCACCGCCCAAACCGCCATCAACGACAGAGTGAGCCAGCGCAGGCGCGCCACGCGCACCGGGTGAAGCACCCGGAAGGGAAGAAACGTCGACACGATCAAGACAATCGTGCCGAGGCTCGAGATCGCCGGCGGTGGATGCAGCAGGAACAGATAGAACGCGGCGACATTCCACAGCCCCGGAAATCCGCGAAAGTGATTGTCCTCGCTCTTCATGCGGCGATCGGCGAAATACAGCGCACCCGACATGGCAATCCCGACGCCGAGCAGCGCAGCCGTCGGCGGCAACAACAGGCCGCTCGCAGTGATCGCATAGGCCGGCACAAAAACATAGGTAACAAAATCGACCACGAGGTCGAGCACCTCGCCCGACCAATTCGGCTGAAGGCGCGCGACATCGAGCCGCCGCGCGATCGGGCCATCGAGCGCGTCGACCACGAGCGCCGCCCCGAGCCAGGCGAACATCGCCGCCCAATGCTCCCGCACGGCTTCCAGCAGCGCGACCAGGGCGAGGCCCGCCCCCAACGCCGTGAAGAGGTGCACGGAAAATGCGGCGGCCCGCATGGCCGGCGAAACTGACGGAGAATCCTGACGATTGATCTGGTCCATCTGGCCGGCAGTGCTATCAGGAATCGCCTCGGTTTGCACATCCGCGCTTGCGGCGTTCCGCCGCGCAATCGACTGAACATTGCGGCAGCGATACGGGCTTGAAAATGCCGCGGGGAACGTCAATTGTCCCGATATGAACGATGCATCCGCACCCTTCGAAGCCGTTGTCGTCGGCGGCGGCCCTGCCGGACTTGCGGCGGCGATCGCGCTGGCGCAGACCCGTGCCAAGACGGCCTTGGTTGCCCGCCGCGCGCCCTATGCCGACAACCGCACCACTGCCCTGTTGGGCGGCTCGGTCGATCTGTTGCGAGAGCTTGAAGTCTGGCCGCGTTGCGAGGCCGAGGCGGCGGCATTGCAGGCGATGCGCCTGGTCGACGATACCGGCCGCCTGATCCGCGCCCCGGAGGTGCGGTTTTCCTGTGATGAAATCGGTCTCGATGCGTTCGGCTACAACATCGAAAACCCTGTGTTGATTGCAGCGCTCGAAGAGCGCGCTGCCGAACTCTCCTCTCTGACGCGGTTCGACGATGAGGCGGAGACGATCAGCCCGGAGGAAGCTGACGTTACGATCCGCACGGCAAGCGGAAAATCCCTGTCGGCGCGCCTTGTGGTTGGCGCGGACGGCCGGCACTCGCTTTGCCGCGAGGCCGCCGGCATCGCAGTCACGCGCCGCGAACTCAACCAGGCGGCGCTGACATTCAATGTCAGCCATTCGCGGCCGCACCGGAATATCTCGACCGAGTTTCACACCCCGCAAGGTCCGTGCGTCTTCGTGCCCCTGCCCGGCGACCGTTCCAGCGTGGTCTGGGTCGGAGCACCGAAGGAAGCCGAACGGCTGCTGGCGCTCTCCAATGACGAATTGTCCGAGGCCGCCGAAAGACAATCGCACTCAATTCTCGGCCGCATTCGCGTCGAGCCGGGACGTCATCTGTTTCCGCTCACAATCGAGCAGCCCCGGCAATTTGCCAAAGCCCGCATCGCGCTGGTCGGCGAGGCCGCGCACGTGGTGCCGCCGATCGGCGCGCAGGGCCTGAATATGGGACTGCGCGATGCCGCCGATATCACCGATCTCGTGGGGCGCGCGATTGCCTCAGGCGAGGATCCCGGATCGGCGCACGTGATCAACCGTTACGACCAGACGCGGCGTCCCGACATCTTGAGCCGGACGTTTGTCATCGACATGGCGAACCGTTCGCTGCTCTCAGATTTTTTGCCGATGCAATGGCTGCGCGCCGCCGGCCTGCACCTGATCGGTTCGATCGGACCGCTGCGCCGTCTTGCCATGCGCGAGGGTCTCGCGCCATCATGGCGGCCGACACGGCGCGCTAGTTAGGGCGCGCACTTCCAGCGCCAGGCCGGGACCCATGTAGCCGATATTGCCATAAGCACCGGAGAGGCCCGCCAGCGTCGCCTCGCGCGCTTTCAGCCGGCCGGCCGCGAGAGCGAGGACGAAAGCGGTGCTGGTGCCGAGCGTGGTCGCGATCAGGAACGGCGGGTTGTTGAGTTCCGCAAACGGCGTCTTCAACATGATCCCGAACAACAGCGCCGGCAATGAGACGTACAATAGGAAAAAGTTCATCCACGCCAGGCCCTGTTCC
>Ga0209526_10000326_pt1 | contig 29924 bp, 15 predicted proteins | sample JacPinW_OM2H0_M1_FD_188566 | JGI IMG/M metagenome (GOLD analysis project Ga0209526, IMG submission 188566) | Forest soil microbial communities from Algoma, Ontario, Canada - Jack Pine, Ontario site 1_JW_OM2H0_M1 (SPAdes) (version 2) | ecosystem: Environmental > Terrestrial > Soil > Boreal... | reverse complement strand
CGGGCGTCATCGTCACCTATTGGGCGGAGGCCAACGGCACCACCGCGCTCCATGCGCTCGGCCTGACCGGCGGCAATATGGAAGGCAAGGAAGTCCGCTTCGGCATTGTGGCCTCCTCGCTGTTCGCCGTCATCACCACGGCGGCCTCCTGCGGCGCCGTCAACGCCATGCATGACTCGTTCACCGCGCTCGGCGGCATGATTCCGCTGATCAACATCCAGCTCGGCGAAATCATCGTCGGCGGCGTCGGCGCCGGCCTCTACGGCATGCTCATCTTTGTCGTCATTTCGATCTTTGTCGCCGGCCTGATGGTCGGCCGCACGCCGGAATATGTCGGCAAGAAAGTCGAGGCCCGCGAGGTCAAAATGGCGATGCTCGCGATCCTCGTATTGCCGCTGATGTATCTCGGCTGGACTGCCGTTGCCGTCGTCTATCCACCGGCGGTGGCTTCGATGGCCAATGCGGGCCCGCACGGCTTCACCGAAGTGCTCTATGCCTATACCTCGCAAACCGGCAATAATGGCTCGGCCTTCGCCGGCCTCACCGGCAACACGCTATTCTACAACATCACCGGCGGGATGGCGATGTTCGTCGGCCGCTTCTTCATGATCGTGCCGGCGATGGCCATGGCGGGTTCGCTCGCGGGCAAGAAGTCGATCCCGCCGTCAGCCGGCACGCTGCCGACGACCGGCGGGCTGTTCGTCGGCCTCGTCGTCGGTGTGATCCTGATCATCGGCGGCCTGACCTTCTTCCCGGCGCTGGCGTTAGGTCCGATCGTCGAGCATCTCGCAATGAACGCCAACAACCTGTTCTGATCGATCTCATCTCGGAGTTACGTCCATGGAAGTCGTCCAAAAAATGAACAAGCGGATGCCGGTTTCGGCGATGCTCGATCCGAAGATCGTGATGCCCGCCATTGGCTCGGCTTTCCGCAAACTCGATCCCAGGACCATGATCAAGAGCCCCGTGATGTTCGTGGTCGAGGTCGTAGCGGCGCTGACCACGGTGATCTTCCTGCGCGACCTCGCGACCGGCGGCGCCAACCTTGCATTCACCTTCCAGATCATCCTGTGGCTGTGGTTCACGGTGCTGTTCGCGAATTTGGCGGAGGCCGTCGCGGAAGGTCGCGGCAAGGCGCAGGCGGAGTCGCTCCGAAAAACCCGCACCGAGAGCCAGGCCAAGCTGTTGACGGGTTCCAGCAACGATTATCGGCTGGTATCCGGCACCAGCCTCAAGGTCGGCGATGTCGTGCTGGTCGAAGCCGGCGACAACATCCCTTCCGACGGCGAGGTGATCGAAGGTGTCGCCTCCGTCAACGAGGCCGCGATTACAGGCGAATCCGCGCCCGTGATCCGCGAATCCGGCGGCGACCGTTCGGCGGTCACCGGCGGCACACAGGTATTGTCGGACTGGATTCGCGTGCGCATCACCGCGGCCCAAGGATCGACCTTCATCGACCGCATGATCAAGCTCGTCGAAGGCGCCGAGCGGCAGAAGACCCCGAACGAGATCGCGCTCAATATCCTACTCGCGGGCCTCACCATCATCTTCGTGTTCGCGACGGTGACGATCCCGAGCTATGCGGCCTATGCCGGCGGGCAGATTTCGGTGATCATCCTGGTGGCGCTGTTCGTCACGTTGATCCCGACCACCATCGGCGCGCTATTGTCGGCGATCGGCATTGCCGGCATGGACCGGCTGGTGCGCTTCAACGTGCTGGCGATGTCGGGCCGCGCCGTCGAGGCGGCTGGTGACGTCGATACCCTGCTGCTCGACAAGACCGGCACCATCACCCTCGGCAACCGCCAGGCGACGGCGTTCCGCCCCGTCCGCGGCGTGACCGAGCAGGAGCTGGCGGATGCCGCGCAGCTTGCCTCGCTGGCCGATGAAACGCCCGAAGGGCGCTCGATCGTGGTGCTGGCGAAGGAAAAATACGGCATCCGCGGCCGCGACATGGCGGAGCTTGCCGCCACCTTCATTCCGTTCACGGCGCAAACCCGGATGAGCGGTGTCGACGCAGGTAGCTCCTCGGTCCGCAAGGGCGCGGTCGAGGCGATCCTCAACTATGTCGGCGGTGGGGCGGTGCAGGCGATTGCTTCTGGCAACACCGCGCGGGCAATCCAGCCTTCGGCAAATTCTGAGACGGCGCGCGAAATCCAGGCGATCTCGGACGAAATCTCAAAAGCCGGAGGCACGCCTCTTGCGGTCGCCAAGGACGGACGTCTGCTCGGCATCGTCCAGCTCAAGGACATCGTCAAGGGTGGCATCCGCGAGCGTTTTGCGGAGTTGCGCCGCATGGGAATTCGCACCGTGATGATCACCGGCGACAACCCGATGACGGCCGCAGCGATTGCGGCGGAAGCCGGCGTCGATGATTTCCTGGCGCAGGCGACGCCTGAAGACAAGCTGAAGCTCATTCGCGACGAGCAGGCCAAGGGCAAGTTGGTCGCGATGTGCGGCGACGGCACCAACGACGCGCCGGCGCTCGCGCAGGCCGACGTCGGCGTTGCCATGAACACCGGCACGCAAGCCGCGCGCGAAGCCGGCAACATGGTCGATCTCGACTCCAACCCGACCAAGCTGATCGAGGTGGTCGAGATCGGCAAGCAGCTCCTGATGACCCGCGGCGCGCTCACCACGTTTTCGATCGCCAACGACGTGGCAAAATACTTTGCCATTATCCCCGCGATGTTCTTGGCGTTCTATCCGCAGCTTGCCGTGCTCAACGTGATGCATCTGGCAAGCCCGCAGAGCGCCATCCTGTCGGCGATCATCTTCAACGCGCTGATCATCATCGCGCTGATTCCGCTGGCCCTGAAGGGCGTGGCGTACCGCGCCATCGGCGCCGGCGCGCTGCTGCGGCGCAACCTGCTGATCTATGGCCTTGGCGGCATCATCGTCCCGTTCATCGGCATCAAGGCCATCGACCTCGTGGTTGCTGCCTTGCACCTGGCTTAAACCCGTCATTGCGAGGAGCGAGGCGACGAAGCAATCCGGTCTTTCTGTCGTTCCATGGATTGCTTCGCTTCGCTCGCAATGACGGAAATTATGGAGACCTATCATGTTGAAAGAAATTCGTCCCGCCATCATCCTCCTGCTCTTGCTGACGCTGATCACGGGTCTCGCCTATCCGCTTGCGTTGACCGCGATCGCCGGCGTGATATTTCCCAAGCAGGCGGCGGGAAGCCTGGTCGAGCGCGACGGCAAGGTGGTTGGCTCCGCCCTGATCGGGCAGGAATTCAAGAGCGAAAAGTACTTCCATGGCCGGCCCTCGGCAACGACCGCGCCTGACCCTACCGATTCGACCAAGACCGTGCCCGCGCCCTACAACGCCGCCAATTCCGGCGGCTCCAATCTCGGCCCGACCAGCAAGGCCCTGAACGACCGGGTCAAGGAGGACGTCGACAAATTGAAGGCCGAAAATCCGAACGCCACCGTGCCGATTGATCTCGTCACCACCTCCGGCAGCGGGCTCGATCCCGATATCTCGCCGGAGGCCGCTTTATTCCAGGTCCCGCGTGTCGCGAAAGCGCGCAATATGCCGGAGGATCGCGTCCGCCAATTGGTCACCGAGAACACCGCAAACCGCCTTGCCGGATTGATCGGTGAACCCCGGGTTAACGTGCTGGCGCTTAACCTGGCTTTGGACCGTGCCGCGTCGAAATAGCCTGCGCCAGAGCATGATCCGGAAAAGTGGGCACCGGTTTTCCCTCGGGACAAATGCGAAGCATTTGCCCGGAGATCATGCTCAAACAAAAGAAGCGAGATCATGATCCGATTAAACCTAATCGGATCATGATCTAGGCTGGACCGGGCCAGAGGACTATATTGTGCTCATGGTTCAGCTGCGCGATCCCGAACAACGCCCTTCGCCGGAAGCCCTGCTGGAGGCGGCCCGGCGCGAGGACAGCCGTGCCGGCCGGCTCAAGATCTTCGTGGGCGCCGCCCCGGGCGTCGGCAAGACCTATGAGATGCTGCAAAGCGCGCACGCCAGACTAAGGTCCGGTGCCGACGTCGTGGTCGGCGTGGTCGAGACCCACGGCCGGGCGGAGACCGAAGCGCTCCTGAAAGGCCTTGAAGTCCTGCCGCGCAAGCGGATCGAATACCGCGATCAATTTCTCCAGGAGATGGATCTCGATGCGCTGATCGCGCGCCACCCGCAGATCGCCCTGGTCGACGAACTCGCCCACACCAACGCGCCCGGCAGCCGCCACCCAAAACGCTATCTCGACGTCGAGGAGCTGCTCTCCCACGGCATCGACGTCTACACCGCGGTCAACATCCAGCACATCGAGAGCCTCAACGACGTCGTCGCCCAGATCACGCATGTGCGGGTGCGCGAAACCGTGCCGGACAAGGTGTTCGACCGCGCCGACGCCATCGAATTGATCGATCTCACGCCGGACGACCTGATCCAGCGGTTGAAAGAAGGCAAGGTCTACGTCCCCAAACAGGCCGAGCGCGCTCTCGAGCATTATTTCTCGCCCGGCAATCTGACCGCGCTGCGCGAATTGGCGTTGCGGCGGACCGCCGAGCGGGTCGACGAACAGCTACTGACTCACATGCAGGCCAACGCCATCGCCGGTCCGTGGGCCGCGGGCGAGCGCATTCTGGTTTGCCTCAGCGAAGATCCGCGGTCGGCAGGGCTGGTGCGCTACACCAAGCGGCTGGCGGACCGCCTGCATGCGCCCTGGACCGCTGTCAGCATCGAGACGCGGCGCAGCCTGCAATTGACCGACGAAGAGCGCGACCGGCTTGCCGACACGCTGCGGCTCGCCGAAGCATTGGGAGGCGAGGCGCTCACCATTCCCAGCGTCGGGCGCCGTATCGCCGACGATCTGATCGGCTTCGCGCACGCCAATAACGTGACCCAGATCATCATCGGCAAGTCGACCCGCTCCTGGTGGTTCGAACTCACGCGCGGCTCGGTGGTGCATGATCTGGTGCGGCGCGCCGGCAATATCAGCGTCAACGTCATCGCCGGCGAGGAACTCGCGGCCGACCCTGTCCCAAAGAAGACCGTGCGTGCGGCGGAACGGCCGGAGCCGTTCAACCCGCGGCCCTATCTGATGGCGCTCGTGATCGTGGCCGTCGGCCTCGCCGCCGCCGCAGTGATCCAGCCGCTGTTCGGCATCGAAAATGTCGATCTGGTGTTCCTCACAGCCGTGGTCGGTGTGGCAGCGCGCTACGGTTTATGGCCGTCGTTGCTGGCGAGCGTCGCGGCGTCGCTGTGCTACAACTTCTTCTTTCTGCCGCCGATCTATACCTTCACGATCACCGATCCGACCAATGTCGCGGCCTTTTTCTTCTTCATGCTGATTGCGGTGCTGGTTTCCAACGTCGCGGCGCGGGTGCGCACGCAGGCCGATTCGGCGATCGGCAGGGTGCGGACTACGGAATCGCTTTACGCCTTCAGCCGCAAGCTCGCGGGCACCGCGACGCTGGACGACGTGTTGTGGGCGACCGCCTATCAAATCGCGCTGATGCTCAAGGTGCGGGTCGTCCTGCTGTTGCCCGAGGACGGCGTGTTGACGGTGAAGGCGGGTTACCCACCTGAAGATCAACTCGACAAGGCCGATCTCGCGGCCGCAAACTGGGCCTGGGACAACGATCGCCCGGCCGGACGCGGCTCGGATACGCTGCCGGGCGCCAAGCGCCTGTTCCTGCCGATGCGGACCGGGCGCGGGCCGATCGGGGTCATCGGCATCGACGACGACAAGACCGGACCGCTATTGACGCCGGATCAGCGCCGCCTGCTCGATGCGCTGGTGGATCAGGGCGCGCTGGCAATCGAACGGGTGCTGCTGGTCGAAGATATGGATCAAGTCAAGCGCACGGTCGAATCGGAGCGTTTGCGCTCGGCGCTGTTGACCTCGATTTCGCACGATCTCAAGACGCCGCTGGCGTCGGTGCTCGGCGCTGCCTCGACGATGCGCGATCTTTCCAGCGCGTTGAGCGAGACCGAGAAGCGCGATCTGCTCGCGACCGTGATCGATGAATCCGAGCGGCTCAATCGCTTCATCGCCAATCTGCTCGACATGACAAAGCTCGAATCCGGCGCCATCGTGCCGAATACGGCGCCCCACGATGTCGGCGAGATCATCGGCAGCGCCTTGCGGCGCGCCAGCAAGATTTTGGTGCATCACAAGATCTCGCTCGAGCTAGCGGCTGATTTGCCGATGCTGGAGCTTGATGCGGTGCTGTTCGAGCAGGTGCTGTTCAATCTTTTGGACAACGCCGCGAAATATGCGCCGGCCGACACCACAATATCGATCAGGACGTTGCGGGACCGCAATTCAGTGTCGCTGCAGATCCTCGACGAGGGCGACGGCATTCCGCACGCCGAACTGGAGAGCGTGTTTGACAAATTCTACCGCGCGCAGAAAGGCGATCACGTCCGCCCCGGCACCGGATTGGGGCTTGCGATCTCCCGCGGCTTTGTCGAGGCGATGCATGGTTCGATCACCGCGTCGAATCGCGCCGATCGAAGCGGTGCCGTGCTGACCATCCGCTTGCCGATCCCGGCAGCCTCCAACGCGCTGGACACCGCCGCATGAGCGCCGCGCCCATCAAGGTCCTGGTCATCGACGACGAGCCGCCGATCCGCAAATTGCTGCGGATGGGGTTGAGCACGCAAGGCTATGAGATTTTGGAGGCCTCCAACGGCAAGAACGCGCTCGAATTGCTGGCCGAGAATCCCGCGCTCATCGTCCTCGATCTCGGCCTGCCGGATATCCAGGGTCATGAATTGCTGCGCATGATCCGCGGCCGCAACGACAGCGTGCCGATCGTGGTACTGTCGAGCCGTGGCGATGAGGCCGGCAAAGTCCAGGCGCTCGATCTCGGCGCCGATGATTATCTGACAAAACCGTTCGGAATGGATGAGCTGCTCGCCCGCATGCGCGCGGCGCTGCGGCATCAATTGCAGGTTCATGGCGAGCGTCCGGTGTTTCGCTCCGGCGATCTCTCGGTCGACCTGGTGCGGCGCATTGTGAAAGTCGGCGAGCGGGACGTAAAACTGTCGCCGAAGGAATACGAATTGCTGCGTGTGCTGGTGCAGCACGCCGGCAAGGTCTTGACCCATAGGTTTCTCTTGAAGGAATTGTGGGATGAACTGACGGACGCGCAATACTTAAGGGTTTATGTGCGGCAGCTGCGGCAGAAGATCGAAGCCGATCCGGAACGCCCGCAATTCGTCCTGACCGAAACCGGGATTGGCTACCGGTTGCGGGCGGGGGATTGATCCGGGAACCATCTTTCTTCGCCAAGATTATTTTCTCGCACCCGGGCACGCCGGCGCATTACACTCCCCAAGCACGTTGCGTGCAGACCCGATATTGGCGCGGGAATTGATCGTGTCCTTGAGAAACCTCTCCACCTACCGGAAGAAGCGGGACTTCGAGAAGACCGCCGAGCCGAGCGGCGACACGCCCGTGGTGCCTTCAAAACAGCGGCGGTTCGTGATCCAGAAACACGCTGCAACCCGGCTGCATTACGATCTCCGGCTCGAATTCGACGGCGTCTTCAAGTCCTGGGCGGTCACCCGCGGCCCCTCGCTCGATCCGCGCGACAAGCGCCTCGCCGTTGAGGTGGAAGACCATCCGCTCGATTACGGCGATTTCGAAGGCACGATCCCGAAGGACCAATATGGCGGCGGCACCGTGCAGCTCTGGGATCGCGGCTATTGGGAGGCCGACGATCCCGAAAAAGGATTCAAAAAGGGCGACCTGAAGTTCACCCTGCTCGGCGAAAAACTACACGGCAGCTGGGTGCTGGTGCGCATGCGCCATGACCGTGACGGGGGCAAGCGGACCAATTGGCTGTTGATAAAACATCGCGACGAATTCGCCAAAGAGGGCAGCGCCAACGACATCCTGGGCGCCGATCAATCCGTCGCATCGGGGCGGACGATGGACCAGATTGCCAGCGGCAAGGGCAAAGCGCCAAAACCGTTCATGACGGCGAAGTCCGGCCGCGGCAAGGCCGACGCGGTGTGGAATTCGAACCGCGGCGATGCCGCCGAGGCGCGCGCGCAGAACAAGGCTCCATTGCGGCCCACAGCCGCGAAAGCGGCAAAAGCAAAAAGGGTCGCCGCGATGCCGGATTTCGTTACACCCGAGCTGTGCGTCGCGGTCGAACGCCCGCCGAGCGGTGAGGGATGGGGCCACGAGATCAAATTCGACGGCTATCGCGTGCAGCTCCGCGTAGAGGACGGCGAAGCCCGGCTCAAAACCCGCAAGGGCCTCGATTGGACGGATAAGTTTCCAGCGATCGCCAAACAGGGAAGCGTGCTGCCCGATACCCTGATCGACGGTGAGATCGCAGCTCTCGACCGCAACGGCGTGCCGGACTTTTCAGCGCTGCAGGCGGCGATTGCCGATGGCAAGACCAGCAATCTGATCTTCTTTGCGTTCGACCTGTTGTTCGCGGGTGACGAAGATCTTCGCGCGCTGCCGCTCCGCGAGCGCAAGGCGCGATTGGAGGAGCTATTGGAAGCGCGGGCCAGGGGCAAAGCCAGGCTGATCCGCTATGTCGAGCATTTCGAAGAGCCCGGCGACGCCGTTCTGCAATCGGCGCGCAAGCTGCGGCTTGAAGGCATCGTTTCCAAAAAACTCAGTGCGCCCTATCGTTCGGGCCGCTCCGAAGACTGGACCAAGGCCAAAACCCGTGCCGGCCATGAGGTCGTGCTGGGGGGATGGAAGACCACCAACGGAAAATTCCGCTCGCTGTTGGCCGGCGTCTATCGCGGCGATCATCTCGCCTATGTCGGGATCGTCGGCACCGGCTTCGGGCAGGACACGGTCAGGCGCATCATGCCGGCACTGAAGAAAGCGGCGTCAGACAAGAGCCCGTTCGGCGGCAAGGACGCACCGCGCAAGACCCGCGACGTGCATTGGCTGAAGCCCGAACTCGTCGCCGAGATCGAATTCGCCGGCTGGACGGAAGGCGGGAATATACGGCAGGCGGCGTTCAAGGGATTGCGCCAGGACAAGCCGGCCGATGAGGTAAAGGCGGAAGAGCCGGCCATGACCAAAATTGCAAAACCCGTGAGGAAGACCGCGGCGAAGTCCGCCGAGCCCGGCAAAGTTCGCGCGCAACCAGCGGTGAACAAAACCGCCGAGGTGATGGGCGTCATCATCTCAAAGCCCGACAAGGAGCTGTGGCCGGACGGCGGCGACGGCAAAGGCGTGACAAAACTCGATCTCGCGCGCTATTTCGAGGCGGTGGGCGGCTGGATGATCGGTCATTTGAAGGGGCGGCCATGCTCCGTGGTTCGCGCGCCCGACGGCATCAACGGCGAAAAGTTCTTTCAGCGCCACGCGATGACCGGCACCTCGAAACTTTTGGAGCTCGTAAAAGTCTCCGGCGATCGCAAGCCGTATCTGCAGATCGATCGGGTTGAAGGCCTTGCGGCGGTAGCGCAAAGCGGCGGCGTCGAGCTGCATCCCTGGAATTGTGCGCCGTATGACTATGACACGCCCGGGCGACTGGTGTTCGATCTCGACCCCGCGCCGGAGGTCGAGTTTGCCGATGTCATCGAGGCCGCCAAGGATATGCGGCAGCATCTTTCCGCCGTCGGCCTGGAAAGCTTCTGCAAGACCACCGGCGGCAAGGGGCTTCATGTGGTGACGCCGTTGCTGTACGGCGCAAAAGACAAGGTGACGTGGAAGGAGGCCAAGGCGTTTGCGCTGGGGGTTTGCCAGTGGATGGCCAATGAAAACCCAGAGCGCTATCTGCTCAACATGTCGAAGAAGCTGCGCACGGGAAAGATCTTCCTCGACTATCTTCGCAACGACCGCATGGCAACCGCGGTCGCGTTGTTGTCGCCGCGCGCGCGCGAAGGCGCGACCGTCTCGATGCCCCTTGTCTGGTCACAGGTCCGCGGCGACCTCGAGCCCAAACGCTACACGGTCCGCACCGTGCCGGCCCTGCTCGCCAAATCGAAGGCGTGGGAAGGCTACGATGACGCGGCGTCGTCGATAAAGGCGGCGATCAAGAAATTGGCGGAGAAGTAAGGTGGGCAAAGCCAACGGGTCGGCGCGAAGCGCCGCCCGATCACAGGCTCCGCGTGCCCACCATCTCCAATACTCAGTTTTTCTAATGGTGGGCACGGCGCAAGGGCGCCTTTGCCCACCCTACGGTCTGGCGTCATCACTTCGAGTTGCTCGCGAACAACCCGTCAAACCTGAACGAATAGCCGACGCCCGCGATATAGCTCGGGGCGTTATGATTGAGCCCGAACGCGACGTGGAAATCGACCTGCTGGGTGGGGCTCAGGCGATAAACCCCGCCCGAATTCAACAGCACGCTCGGGCCGGCATTTTCGGGATAGTCACCGACATATTCCACAAACAGGCTCGATCTCTCGGTCACCTTCTTTTCGATCACAAACGTCGTTTCGGTGACGCGTTTGGTGGTCAGTTCGGAGGGGCGAAAAAATTCCGTCAGCATTCCGCTCAAGCCCCAACCGTCGTGCAACTCCCACGACCATGGCATTTGCAGATAAGGCTGCGCGCCGCGACCGGCGATGTCGGCAGCACCCGTCGGCAGCGCCACGCCGAACACCAGGGACAAATCGACCTTCCCCGGGATCGGACTGACCTGCCACTTCACCGCCGGCGCGACATCGGAAAACCCCGAGCTTCCCGGCGCGCGGATGTTGGCAAAATAGGTCGGCACATCCACGAGCAGCTCCAGGCAGGGAGCCACTCCGAGCCGCCATCTGGTGTTGGTGCCGTCGATGGTTCGGCCGCCATCGCGGGCGCTGATGTTCACGCCGTTCTCGCTCTGCAGGCTGCCCGTCGGCACCACGATGCTGGAATTGGTGACGTCCGGCCGGTCGGTGGCGATCTCGTCCTTGGCGGTCGGGCAGGCGTCGGCCCGTGCCTCGCCCGCCGCTGATATCGCGAACGCCGACAATAAGCATGCCCGGAGAGCTCGTTTAAGCATAAGACCTTGATCGAAGAAAAAGCGGAGGGCGGCAGCCAAGTCGAGAGATAGACATACAGCCTATCGCCCTCCGCGAGAGCAAAAAAATTAGCAGTTTTGGCGGGAATATTTGTTGTCATTCTCCGATCTTCGCGCGGATCAGATCCTTCCCAGCAATAGCAGGATCAGCAGGATAACGACGATGAGGCCGAGGCCGCCACCGCCATAGTAGCCGGTGCCGTAGAACGGTCCGCCGCCGATGCCAGAGAACCCGCCGAGCAAAGCGATAATGAGAATGATCAGGATAATCGTTCCAATAGACATGCAGAATCTCCTCCAGCCTGTGACCTGCCGTCTGGTAGAAACAAATCGTGTCCCGGATCGTTCCTTTTGTTCGCTTCTGCATGTCGCGCAGTTTTTTCCGAAAAATGTGGAACTACATCTCGTTACACGAGAGCTTACTTCAGAAGAGGAAGCCGAAGATGTCAGCACCTCTGATCGTTTCGATTCCGCATCGCTTGGGCCGCGAGGAAGCAACCCGCCGCCTGAAGGCGGGATTGACGCGCGCCGCTTCCACGATCCCGGTGCTGCAAGTCGATGAAGAGCGATGGGAGCAGGATCGCATGGACTTCCGCGTCCGCGCGCTGGGGCAGGCGGTGTTCGGCCATCTCGACGTGGCAGACGATCACGTCCGGGTCGAAGTCACGCTGCCCTGGCTATTGCAACGATTTGCGGAAGCAGCCCAAGCCGCGATCCGAAATCGCGGCAACCTGTTGCTGACGAAACGCGACTGACCAACAGCGCTTTATATTGCTCTGCAGCAATGCTGCGAAGATCGTTCGCGGCTCATTCCCTAAACTTGCCGGTAACAGATTTTCTGGAATACTGATTGCTGCGGGGGAGGGAACCGACCTCAAGTTGTCGGCACGACATCCGCCAGGCCGCCCGGCCGTCGATCCCGGGCGGCTTTCGCGTTTGAGGGAGCTTCAGGCGCGAACACGCTTTCTCGCCGGCTTCGCGGCCCGCACGACCCTCGCTTCCAGGACCGCCGCCGGCAGATGCCTGAAGACGTCGGACAGCCGCAGTTCCGCCGCGTCGGCTTCGGCAAAGCCGCTCACGGAATAGCCTCTGACATCGAGCGAAGCGTCAAAGGCTTCCGCGCGGGGCCAGACCCGGCCGCCTTGAGAAAACGGCGCGAACGACTTTGCTACCACGGTGATCGCGGCGTCACGGCCACGGCGCCGCGCGAAAGCGATGACATGGTCGCGGTGCGGCCCGCTCACCGGCAGCGGCTGATAATCGCCATGCGTGAACAATTCGGCAAACCCGGTCCGCAGCTTCAGGAGATGCCTGGTCCAGGCCAGTTTTAGGCGGCCATCGGCCCAGCTTTGCGTGAGGTTTTGCCAATCCGGCGTTTCCATCGACGCGAGTGCGGAAGCGCGTTCGGCAAAATCCACCGGCCTGCGGTTATCCGGGTCGACCAGCGACAGATCCCAAAACTCCGTTCCCTGATAGAAATCGGGCACGCCCGGGACTGTCGCCTTCAACGTGAGCTGGCTGAGCGAACTCAACGCCCCCAACAGCGCGGTTCGCCGCGCGAAAGTATCGAGCGCGTTCAGAAATTCCGCCGAGACCGAGCGATCCAGAATTCGCGCGATGAAATCTCGTAGCCCCGCCTCATAGGCTGCGTTGGGATTGAGCCAGCTCGTTTCCTGCTTGCCCTCCCGCGCCGCTTTCAGCGCATAGGCCTGCATCCGTTCCAGGAACGTTTCGTCGTAGTTGCCGGAAGGCCACGCGCCGAGCAGGGCCTGATACAGCATGTATTCAAACGTCGCCGATGGCGCGCGCATCTCGCCTGCGATGACAACAAGATGCGGCGCGTTCATGACCTTCCATCGCGCGACCGCACTGGTCCATTCACCGGGAAGCTCGGTCAGCGCCAGCAATCTCGCGCGGGCGTCCTCGCCGCGTTTGGTGTCGTGTGTTGAGGTCGCGGTCATGCCGTGCGGCCACTCGCAGGCGCGAGCTTTCATCATCTCGTGAAAGGTTTCGACCGGAAGTGCTCTGGCCGACGGGTCGCCGCCGACCTCGTTGAACGCCAGCAGGCGGTGATAACGATAGAATGCGGTATCCTCGAGCGACTTGGCCATCACCGGACCGGTGAATTGTTGCAGTTTTAGAGCGAGGTGGCGCACCCGCGACGCGCTATGCGCCGCCCGGCCCGGCTTGATCAGGTCCATGGTCAGCGTGTCGCGCAAAAAGTCGAAGATGCCCTCGTCGGCGGCGAACCAGTCCGCGCGTGCCCTTTCGATGGTTTCCGAGATCAACGCACGGTCGCGGTCGGTCGGACCGCTGGATGTCAGATAGGTGCGATAGACCGGGAAATGCAGGATGTAGAGTTCGAGCGCCTGCCGCAGGCTGACGGCGGAATAATCGCGGGTCGAATAATGTCCGCCGGCAATCCGCGCCAGCAGGCGCGTCAGCACCGTGAATTCGCTGGTCAGCAGGGTTTCGAGCACCCGGCGCTTTGCCTCTTTCACTACAGGGTCGAGCCTCGGCGTCGTGTTGCTGATCTGCCGCCACACCTCGTCGAGCGGGTCGAGGCCGCTGTCTTCGGCCAGCACCCTCGTCATGGCGTTCAGCCACTCATAACCCGTGGTGCCATCAACGCCGGCGAAGGCATGCAACGTCTCGTGCTCGCCGAGAATTTTTTCGATCACCATGTAGAACGGCTTTGCAGTCTTTCCCTGCGCGGTCCGGATCAGGCGGCGGAGGCGTTGGAAATATTGCGCGGGATCGCGCAAGCCGTCGATGTGATCGAGCCGCAGGCCCGCAAGCTTCCTTTCCGAGATCAGCCTTTTGACCAATTGGTGGATGGCGCCGAATGTAGCCGTGTCCTCGACGCGCAATCCCGCGAGCGTATTGACGTCGAAGAACCGCCGATAATTGATGTCGCTGGAAGCCAGCCGCCAATGGCCGAGTCGGTAATGCTGGCGTTCGAGCAGATGATGCAGCGCCAGCGTCTGTGCGGCACGGTCGGGCCCGGCGCGATAGGCCTCCACCCCGCGCGCGATGATCTCGGCTGCTCCCTTGATGGCTTTCAGCTCCGCCTTGAAGGCGGGCGCTTCCTTGCGATTGGGATGGCGCAATCCCTTGTAGCGCGACGCGAGCTCGATGATGTGGCTTCCCGCCTCGGCGTCCGCGGCCTTTACAACGTTACGCAAGATCTCGCTGTAGCGCTCCGGCGCGATCGGCAGACGATGCTCGAAATACCAGGCTGAAAAACCGCCTTCGTCGGCATCATAACGAAGTTCGATCTCGCCCTTTTCCAGCGCCTCGCCATAGGAGGAGCCGATGATCGGCAGCAGCACCCCGGCCCGCGCCCGGTGAGGCAATAGGTCCCAATCGATGTCGAACGACGCCGCATGTGGCGAGGCTGGACCCCATTCCAGTACGTCGAGCCACCATGGATTGTCGGCGAAATGCACGCCGACATGATTGGGGACGAAATCGAGGATGAGCCCGAGGTCGTATTGTCTGAGCGCCGCGCTCAACCGCTCGAAGCCGGCCTCGCCTCCGAGCTCAGGATTGAACTTGGTATGATCGACGATGTCATAGCCATGGGTAGAGCCCTCGCGCGCCTTCATGAAGGGCGACGCATAGAGATGCGTGATGCCGAGCGCCTTCAGGTAGGGGACGATCGCGGCCGCCGCCTCGAAACCGAAACCCGCCGTCAGTTGCAGGCGGTAGGTTGCGATCGGAATAGCCGGAGGCATTTTATCCTCCGATATGCCAGAACACCGACCAGGGCGGGATGCGTTCGCCAGGCTCGCCGCCCCACATCGGCGTGCCGGTCGTTTGAGTTGATGTGCGAACCATCTCGTTGACCGAAAGATTGGCAGTGAGGCGCAGCATTGCGCCATCGCCGATGCGCCAGCTCGCGGTCAGGAGACCGTTATCTGCAGTTTGTGCGTCGCCAAAGGCGGCACCTGCTAGCCGCGGAGTGATCTCTCGTTGCCGGATCGCGAGCAACTCCCGCACCAATGCGAGCCGCCGTTTTCCCGCCGGCTGATTGCGCGCGTCCCAATCCAGAACTGCCGATTGAAATGTCGCGGCGTCGAGCGGGTCCGGAACCTCGTCGCCAAATTTGGCGTAGGCCCAGTCGTATTCCTTGCGCCGTCCCTTGCGGACCGCGTCGGCGAGGTTGCCGTGAAAATCGCAGAAGAACGGAAACGGCACTTTCGATCCCCATTCCTCGCCCATGAACAGCATCGGCGTGATCGGTGCCAGCAAGGTGATCGCGAGGGCCGCTTCGATCGCTTTTGGATCGGCGATGCTCTCAAGCCGATCGCCAAACGCGCGGTTACCGATCTGGTCGTGGTTCTGCAAAAAGTTGACGAAAGCTGATGGCGGCAGCGTGCCGCTCGGCTCGCCGCGTGGTTTGCCGCCCCAAAACGCGGCGGCCTCGCCCTGATAGACAAAGCCTGACCCAAGTGCCCGCGCGAGGTCTCGCCGCGGTGAACGCTGATAGTCGCCGTAATAGCCCTGAGCCTCGCCGGTCAGGAGCACGTGCCAGGCATGGTGATAGTCGTCATTCCATTGTCCTCGATATTTGCCACGCGGTGGTTCTTGGGTTGGGTCGAGCAGGCTTGCGATGTTATCGCCGTTCTCGAGCACCAGATGGATATGACGGCCGGTTTCCGCGGCAAGATTGCCAACGGCGAGGCTGAGATCGTGCAGCAGCGGGACGTCGCCCGGTTCGAAGATGTTATTCACCGCATCGAACCGCAGCCCGTCGAAACGATATTCGTCAAGCCAATTGAGCGCGTTCTCGATCGCGAAGGCGCGCACCTGCGGCAGGCGATAATCGATGACGCTGCCCCACGGCGTCTGCGCGTCGGTGAAGAAGGTCGGCGCATAGCGGCCGAGGTAATTTCCTTCGGGGCCGAAATGGTTGTAGACCACGTCGAGAAATACCATCAGCCCGCGCAGATGCGCTTCGTCGATCAGGGTTTTCAGGTCATCGGGCCGTCCATAGGCGCTGTCGGGCGCGTACCACAATACGCCGTCATAGCCCCAGCCGCGCGAACCGGCAAAATCCGCAAGCGGCATCAATTCCAATGCGGTGATGCCGCTCGCCGCGAGATGATCGAGCTTGTCGATCATGGCGCGGTAGGTGCCCTCTCGCGTGAACGTGCCGACATGGGTTTCGATCAGGACGACTTCCTGCCATGGCCGTCCACGCCAATCACTGGCGCGCCATGGAAAGCCAGCGTGATCGATCACCTCGCTCGGTCCAAAAACGTCGTCGGGCTGAAACGCGGAAGCCGGATCGGGCACATCGATCTCGTCGTCGATCCGGAATTTGTAGCGTGCGCCGGCTTTGACGCCGGCAATATCGGCGCGAAACCAGCCGGCCCGGCTGCGCTGCAGCGGAAAAGATTTTTCCAGCAGCAGGTCGACGCGCTGCGCCGCCGGCGCCCACAAACGAAATGATGCACCGTCCGCCGTCAGTCGTGCGCCGAATTGCCGCTCACTCATGCCAACCCCGCAAACGCAAGGACCGAACGGGGAGGCGCTTTTGCCTCGCTTCCCGACGCGAAGTCCGCGAACCCCTGTTTAACGTCCGCGGTGTTCAATAGTTGCTGCCAGGCCTTGTATTCCAGCAGCTTCGGCAGTTCGAACGCGATCTCTTCGGGCGCGGCGTTCAGCACGATGAAAATCGGCGCCTGTCCGCGCTCGATCGGTCCCAGCACGTAAGCGAGAAACCGCCCCTCAGGGAATTTCCAATCCTCCTCTTTCATGTCTTCAGCTGCCGGCGTCAGCCATAGTACTCCGTAAGTGCCATCCGCGCGCCGCCCATCGAGCCAGCGATGCGAGCGAAGTTGCGGAAATCGTTTGCGCAGGGTGGTCATGTGGCCGATGAAATCGATGGCGTCGTCGCCCTCGCGGCCAAGCCTATCCCAATTGACCCAACCAACCTCATTGTCCTGGCAATAGGCGTTGTTGTTGCCCAATTGCGAGTTCGCGACTTCATCGCCGGCGAGAATTAACGGCAAGCCCTGCGCCAGCAACAGGCAGGCGAGCTGGTTCTTTCGAAGCTGGCGGCGTAGCGCCGTGATCGCCGGATCGTCGGTCGGGCCTTCATGGCCGCAATTGGTAGAGTGGTTCTCGTTGGTGCCGTCGCGATTGCCTTCGCCATTGGCTTCGTTGTGCTTGGTGTTGTAGCTGAACAAGTCCTGCAGCGTGAAACCGTCATGGACGGTGATGTGATTGACGCCGGCGCGTGGTTTGCGGCCATCATGATTGAACAGGTCGGACGAACCGGTCATGCGGCTGGAAACTTCGCCGATCAGGCTGCCTTCGCCGCTCCAGTAGCGCCGCATCGCGCTACGATAGCGGTCATTCCACTCCGACCATTGCGAGGGAAACGCCCCGACCTGATAACCGCCCATGCCGAGGTCCCAGGGCTCTGCAACCAATTTCACCGATGACAGCACCGGGTCCTGCCGGATCGCGGTGAGGAAGCCGCTGTTGCGCTCGAAACCGTTCGGCCCGCGCGCCAGCGTGGTGGCGAGATCGAACCGAAAACCGTCGACGTGGCAGACCTCGACCCAGTAGCGCAGCGAGTCCATCACCATCTGCAGCACGCGCGGATGCTTGAGGTTGACCGAGCTGCCGCAGCCGGTGAAATCGTCGTAGAACCGCGGATTGTCCGGCTTCAGCACGTAGTAGGAGGCATTGTCGATGCCGCGGAATGAAAGCGTCGGGCCCATGTGGTTGCCCTCGGCGGTGTGGTTATAGACGACGTCGAGCATCACCTCGATGCCGGCGTCGTGGAGGCGCGCCACCGTGGTGCGGAAAGCGTCAAGCGGGTTATCCTGCGAGTAGCGCGGCTCCGGCGCAAAGAAGGAGAGTGTGTTATAGCCCCAATAGTTCGACAGCTTCTTTTCGACCAGCGTCCTGTCATCGACCAGCCCGTGGATCGGCAACAGCTCGATGGTGGTGACGCCGAGCCGCTTGAGATGCTCGATCATCGCGGGCGAAGACAGGCCGCCATAGGTGCCGCGCAGATTTGGCGGCACATCCTCGCGCTTCTGGGTCAGCCCCCTGACGTGGGCTTCATAGATGATGGTGTCCTCCCAGGGGATGTTGGGACGCATTTCGCGGCGGCCCCAATTGAAGGTTTCGTCGACCACGACCGCCTTCGGCATGGCGCGCGCGTTGTCGCGGCGATCGAACGAGAGGTCCTCGCGCGGACTGCCGGTGCGATAGGCGAAATGTGCATCGGTCCATACCAGCCGTCCGGCAGTGCGCCTGGCATAGGGATCGAGCAAGAGCTTGTTGGCGTTGAAGCGGTGGCCGCGCTCGGGTTCATAGGGGCCGTGAACGCGATAGCCATAGAGCTGCCCGGGCGACACGTCGTTCAAATAGCCGTGCCAGACGTCCTCGGTACGTTCCGGTAGTTCGATGCGTTCGAGTTCGCGGCGGCCCTGGCTGTCGAACAGGCAAAGCTCGACCTTCTGCGCATTCGCCGAGAACAACGCAAAATTGGTGCCCCTTCCGTCCCAGCTTGCACCGAGACGTGCGGGCGTTCCGGCGGATAGTCGCATGCGTCAGCTTTCCGGTACGAGAAATACAGCGGCCAGAGGCGGAACGGTGAGATTGAGTTCGGGCACTAGCCCATCCAGCGTTTGGACTTCGCCGATGTTCCCGACATTGCTGCCGCCGTAATGCGCGGAGTCCGAATTGAGCACTTCGTGCCACTTGCCGGCGAACGGCACCCGGACGCGGTAGTTGTAATATACATTCGGCGAAAAATTCACCACCACGAGGCACCGCGCGCGGGCGTCGTTGCCCTTGCGGATCCACGCGAACACGTTGCCATTGGCATCGTCTGTCACGATCCATTCAAACCCTGCAGGATCGCAATCCAGTTCATGCAGTGCCGGCAGCGCGCGATACAGCCTGTTGAGATCGCGGATCAGCGTCTGGATGCCGGCATATTTCGGCTGGTTCAAGAGATGCCAGTCGAGCGAGCGGTCATGGCTCCATTCGCGTTCCTGGCCGAACTCGCAGCCCATGAACATCAATTTCTTGCCGGGATGGCCAAACATGAAGCCGTAATAGGCTCGCAAGTTTGCAAAGCGTTGCCAGTCATCGCCGGGCATCCGGCCCAGGATCGAGCGCTTGCCGTGGACCACTTCATCGTGCGACAGCGGCAGGATGAAATTCTCCGAAAACGCGTAATGCAGGCCGAACAGGATGTCGCCGTGATGATGTTTGCGGTGGATCGGATCCTTACCGATGTAATTCAGCGTGTCATGCATCCAGCCCATATTCCATTTGTAACCGAAGCCTAATCCGCCATAATCGACCGGGCGCGACACCTGCGGCCATGCCGTCGATTCTTCGGCGGCCGTGGTGGCTTGCGGAAAGCGCGCGAACACTTCGGTGTTGAAGCGGCGCAGGAAAGCGATGGCGTCGAGGTTTTCCCGGCCGCCATATTTGTTCGGGATCCAGCCGCCTGCGGGCCGGCTATAGTCGAGATAGAGCATGGAGGCGACCGCATCGACGCGCAGGCCGTCGATGGCATAGCGCTCCAGCCAGAACAGCGCGTTCGACACCAGGAAGTTGACGACCTCGGTGCGGCCGTAGTTGTAAATCAGGGTGCCCCAGTCGAGATGACGGCCTTGCAGCGGGTTGGCGTGCTCGTACAGCGCGGTGCCGTCGAAATGGCCGAGGCCATGCGGATCGTCGGGAAAATGCCCGGGCACCCAGTCCAGCATCACGCCGAGACCTTCGCGATGGCAGGCGTCGACCAGCGCGGAAAAATCCTCCGGGCTGCCGAACCGGCTGGTCGGCGCATATAGACCGGTGGGCTGATAGCCCCATGAGCCGTCGAACGGGTGCTCGTTGACCGGAAGAAATTCGATGTGGGTAAAGCCGAGGTCGCGCGCGTAGCGCGGGAGCTGGTCGGCGAGCTCGCGATAGGTCAGCCATTCGTTATTGCCCTTTCGCCGCCACGAGCCCAAGTGGACCTCGTAGATCGACATCGGCGCGGTGAGGGCGTTGACATTGCCGGGCGCCGGGCGCGGATGCGGTATCTTTGCCTCGTCGAAGACGATGGATGCCGTGCTCGGGCGCATTTCGGCGGCAAAGGCCAGCGGATCGGCTTTCAGGGGCAGATGCTGGCCCTGCGGGCCGATGATGTCGAATTTATAGTGATCGCCGACGGTGGCGTGGGGCACGAACAATTCCCAATAGCCGACGCCGCGCACGCGCATCGGATGCCGCCGTGGATTCCAGAAGTTGAAATCGCCGACCACGCTGACCCGCCGCGCGTTCGGAGCGAGCACCACGAAGGCGATGCCGGGAACGCCGTCCAGCGTCATCGGATGCGCGCCGAGCTTGTCGTAAATCCGCTGATGAGTGCCTTCACCCAGCAGGTAAAGGTCAAAATCGCTCAAGACCGGCGGAAAGCGGTAGGGATCGTCGAGATCGACCACGGTCTCGCCGAAGCGGGCGCGCAACTGATAACGCCTGGAGCCGTTCGGCAGTGCGCCAGCGAACAGGCCGGCATCGTGTATGCGCTGGAGTTCAGCCGCTTCGCCATGCTCGCCGATCGCCTCGACATTCGAGGCTTCGGGCAGGAACGCGCGCACGACCGTCTTGTCGCCCTCCTTGTGAAGGCCGAGATAGTGGAACGGATCGGAGTGACGGCCTTCGACGATCGCATAGGCCTCCGCGGACAGTTTGGTCATGAGGCCTCGTTTGCATGCAAAGACAATATTCGCAGCATCCCGCTCAGCGGGACGCGCAGCCAGTCGGGCCGGTAAGCCAATTCGTATTCGATCTCGTAGAGCGCTTTTTGCAGCAGGAAGAATTGCAGCATCTTGTCCGCTGCCTGCGGATCGGCCGGCCACAAAGGTGCATTTGTCATGGTCTCGCGATAGGCGGCAAGAAACGCCGCGACCTCGCGATCGCGCCATTCCGCAAGCGCCGCGCCGAGCTTGCCCTGCTCGTCGGGCGCAACCTTAAGCGCGCGCTCAAGGGCTGCAGTAGCCGAATAGTCGATCGAGCGGATCAGGCCCGCGACGTCGCGCGCCGCCGGCGCCTTGTGCCGGCGCTCGTCCAGTGCACGGCGGGGCTCGCCTTCGAAATCGATGATGAAGATGTCGTCCTTGACGATCAGGATTTGTCCGAGATGGAAATCACCGTGGTGACGGATGTTGAGGCCGTCGATATCCTGGGGCAGTAATGCGCTGAGGCGTTCGCGCAGGCTCGGGCGGTGAGCCAGCGCCTGATCGACCAGCGGACGATCAGCTTCCTTTATCGTATCGCGTTTTTGTTTCAGCGTATCGAACACCCGTTCGGCGCGGGCAACCGCTTCGTCGATCCAGTGCTTGACGAGGTCAGGCCGGGTCGGTTCTGGCGCATAATCGGGGAATTGCTCGCTTGCCGCGAGGGCGAGGTGCATCTCGGCCACGCGTCTTCCGATCTGCGTCATGTAGCGCAGATAGGGGACCTGCTCCTCGCCTTCGCTGGGATGCTCGGTTGTCGCCAGCAGGCGCTGCTCGTCGACAAACCGGTCGAGATAGGCCGAGGTCACGGTCCAGGCGTCGCCCTGATTTTCGACGAAAGCATGAACGACCGCAATCGCGCTTCTGTTGTTGCCTTCGACCAGCTCGACGCTGCCGAGCAGGGCGGGCGTATTGGCAAAGCCCGCCACGTCGGTCAGAAACCGCCCCATCTCGATCTCGGGGTTGATGCCACTTTCGAGCTTGCGATAGACCTTGACCACGTAGTCGTGGTCGACCAGCGCGGTGCTGTTGGATTGCTCGGTTTCGACCGCGCGAATATGCTCGGGCTGCTTGATGGGCTTGTCCGAAAACTTGCTGGTTGGCTTGAATTCCAACCGCAAGCCGCCCTCTTCAACGGTGAGGTTTTCCTGCAGATTGCGCAGCAAGAGCGCGATGAAGATCTGATCGGTCGCGACATCGAGCAATGTTCCCTCGCGCGCGCCCTGGCGTACCGCTGCAAACGCGCGCGGATTATAGCGCTCGCGATCGAAGCGCACCCATTCGATCCGCATCGGTAATACGTAACGCGCCGTCTCGCCGCGCTGGGTCGCTTCAAAAAAGGCAAGCCAGGGGCGGTTGTCGCCGATATCGCAAAACGGGATCGCCGAGGTCAGCGTCGGATGGATCGCCTTTGGCGATCGCTCCGGATACCAGCGGGTGCGGGCCAGATGCCCCGGCAGCACGTCGCGTTCAAACACGCCGCGGGTGCGGGCCAATGACACCCAGGTCGCGTTGAGCGGCACCACCAGGGTCTCGAATTCAGGGACTATCGATGGTGCGACGTGCTCCGACTTGTCGCGCTCCTTGAGCTGGAACCAGTAGTAGCCATACGGCCCCAGCGTGATCATATAGGGCAATTCGCCGATCGCCGGAAAGCGGCTGCGGCCGAGCATTTCCAGGGGGATGCGATCCTTCCAGGCGGAAAGATCGAGTTCGGTGGCCTGTGCGGATCGCGAAAGATTGGCGACGCAGAGAATCACTTGGTCCTGATACTGCCGGACATAGGCCAGCACCGAGCGATTGGCCGGACGGATAAACGTCATGCTGCCGCGGCCGAACGCCAGCGTCGACTTGCGCACCGCGATCAGCTTCTTGTTTGCGCTCAAGAGCGAAGACAGGCTGCGCGACTGGGCCTCGACATTGACCGCCTCATAGCCATAGACCGGATCCATGATGGTCGGCGCGTAAAGCCGCGCGGGATCTGCGCGGGAGAAACCGCCGTTACGGTCCGGCGTCCACTGCATCGGCGTGCGTACGCCGTTGCGGTCGCCGAGATAGATGTTGTCGCCCATGCCGATCTCGTCGCCGTAATAGATGATCGGCGTGCCCGGGAACGACAGCAATAGCGAGTTCATCAGCTCGATCTTGCGCCGGTCATTGTCCATCAGCGGCGCCAGGCGCCTGCGAATGCCGACATTGATACGGGCGCGGGGATCGTTGGCGTAGGTCGACCACAGATAGTCGCGTTCGACGTCGGTGACCATTTCCAGCGTCAGCTCGTCGTGGTTGCGCAAAAACAGCGCCCACTGGCAACTGCCCGGAATATCCGGGGTCTGGCGCAGGATGTCGGTGATGGGGAAGCGATCCTCCTGGGCGATCGCCATGTAGATCCGCGGCATCAGCGGGAAATGATAGGCCATGTGGCATTCATCACCCTGGCCGAAATATTCCTGGACATCCTCCGGCCATTGATTGGCTTCCGCCAGCAGCAACTTGCCCTTGGCGTAAGCGTCGAGCTCGGCGCGCAGCTTTTTGATGATGGCGTGGGTCTCGGGGAGGTTCTCGTTGCTGGTGCCCTCGCGCTCGCACAGATAGGGAATGGCATCGAGGCGGAAACCGTCGACGCCGGCGTCGAGCCAGCGCTTCATCACCTTGACGATCGCGCTGACCACGCGCGGATTGTCGAAATTGAGATCCGGCTGGTGCGAGAAGAAGCGATGCCAGTAAAATTGTCCGGCTTCAGGGTCCCAGGTCCAGTTCGACTTCTCGGTGTCGGTGAAGATGATCCGGGTGCCCAGATATTTCTGGTCGGTGTCGCTCCAGACATACCAGTTGCGCGCACTCGACTTCGGGTCGCTGCGGCGGGCGCGCTTGAACCAGTCGTGCTGATCGGAGGTGTGGTTGACGACGAGTTCGGTAATGACCCGCAAACCCCGCCGCTTGGCTTCAGTGATGAAGCGCCGGAAATCCTTCATGGTCCCGAAATCGGGATTGATGGAGCCGTAGTCGGCAATGTCATAGCCGTCATCGCGGCCGGGCGAGGGGTAGAACGGCAACAGCCACAGCGCGGTGACGCCGAGGTCCTGCAGATAGCCGAGCTTTTCGGTCAGGCCAGCGAAATCGCCGATGCCGTCATTGTTGCTGTCGGCGAAGGCTTTGACGTGGAGCTGATAGATGATGGCATCCTTGTACCAAAGCTCGTCGGCGTCCAGTGTCGTGACGGGCAATTCGGTTGCGTCGATGGAGGACAACAGGTTCATGGAACCTCCTCACGCCAGGCAGCGGAAGAGCAGGGCGGGATCGCGCGCCGGATCGATCCTCAAGCGGATGCCGCCCCATTCCAGGGGATAGCGTTCGCCGGTGATTAGGTTCTCAAGGGCTGCGACGTTGCGGCGGTCGCCGGCCATGCCGACCTGGACATCGCCGAGCGGAAACCAGAATTCGTGCACGTCACGTGACAGCGCAATTGCGACGACAACGCTGTTGCTCTGGTTGACCGATTCCTTGACGAAGCCGATGACGTTGCCGTCGTCGATCGGAACGAAGCGCAATTGGCTTGTCTGCTGCAGTGCCGTGTTTTCTCGCCGGATACGATTGAGATCGCGGATGTAGGGCTTGATATTGCCGGGCCTGTCCCAATCCCGCACCTTGATCTCGTATTTTTCGGAATCGAGATACTCTTCGCGGCCCGGGATCGGCTCGTGCTCCAAAAGCTCAAAGCCGTTGTAGATGCCGTAGGTAGAAGACAGCGTGGCGGCCAGCGCGACACGGGATTTGAACATCCAGGGTTCGCCGCTCTGCAGATGATAGGGCAGGATGTCGGGCGTGTTGACGAAGAAATTCGGGCGATAGAAATCGCGCTCCGGATAGGCGGTCAACTCGCTCAAATACTGTTCCAGCTCCCACTTCTGGGTGCGCCAGGTAAAGTAGGTGTAGGATTGCGTGAAGCCGAGTTTGGCGAGGCCCTTCATCAGTTTCGGCCGCGTAAAGGCTTCGGCGAGAAAGATCACGTCGGGATGGCGAAGCTGGACCTCGCGGATCAGCCATTCCCAGAATCGAAATGGTTTTGTGTGGGGGTTGTCGACCCTGAAAATCCTGACGCCCTGATCGATCCAGAACAACACCACGTCGCGCAGCGCGTTCCACAGCGCGCCGGCGTCCTCGGATGCGAAATCGGGGTTGACGATGTCCTCATATTTCTTGGGTGGATTTTCCGCATAGCGCATCGATCCGTCCGGCCGGCGCTTGAACCATTGCGGATGATCCTTGAGCCAGGGATGGTCGAGTGAGCACTGAATGGCGAAGTCGAGGGCTACTTCCATCTCGTGCTGCCTGCAGGCCGCGACGAATTCGCGGAAATCCTCCAGCGTGCCCAATTCCGGATGCACCGCATCGTGGCCGCCCTCAGTGGAGCCGATGGCGTAGGGGCTGCCTGGATCGCCCTCGGCTGAGGTTACCGAATTGTTGCGACCCTTGCGGTTGGTGCGGCCGATCGGGTGGATCGGCGTCAGATAGACCACGTCAAAGCCCATCGCCGCGATATCGGGCAACCGCGCGATGCAATCGTTGAACGTGCCGTGCTGGCCCGGCATCTTGCCCTGGCTGCGCGGCACCATCTCGTACCACGAGCCGAACCGGGCCCGCGACCGGTCCGCGACAAAGGGAAACAGCTGCGACCGCGTCAGGTCCGGCCGCAACTGGCTCTCGGCCATCGCGTCCTTCAATTCGGCGGTCAACAAAGGCGCGGTGTCGCCGGTCTGAAGAAAGTCCTCACATTGCCGCAAGATGACGGCGGCCGCGGCCTGTCCGCCGGCCTGGGCCTTGGTGAGCATGCCCGCGCCCTCGATGGCGTCGAGGGTGAGATCGACGCCGGCTTTTTGCTTGAGCTCGAAGCCGTGCCGCCAGGTCGCGAATTCGTCGGTCCAGGCCTCGATCGCATACACGTAGCGGCCGGGCTGATCGGGGACGAACGATCCGACCCAGCGGTCGTTGCCGTGATGGGTCATCGGCTCGCGGCGCCACTCCCGGTCGCGCTCGGGGCGCCAGACCAAGGCCGCGCTGACGACATCATGGCCGTCGCGATAGACATCCCCCCATACCTCGACGCGCTCTCCGACAATCCGCTTGACAGGAAAGCGGCCGCCGTCGATGAGCGGATAAACATCTTCGATGTGGAAAGCGCCGCCGGCTGCGGTGCTCTCGACGGTTTGAGTGGTTTTGTTCACGGTGATGCCATCGACATGGAAAAAAACGTCCCATTTCAGTTGCGGGAAAGGAGACGCTCCGGACATATATAGAAAGCCGTTCGCCGGGCATTGGTTCCCGGCGGATGCCGGGGACGCCTGACAGTTAAGCACGGCTATCCTCTTACCTCATCTAGAGAATTTCGCGACATCCTTAACTGTCGCGTGCAAACGGCGTGCCGAATGGACCTTTCCACCAGAGCCAAACAGCTGGGTATCCAGACCGAATTTGTGGACGGTCAGGGTCACCGCCATGTGACAGACGAAGCCGCGCTGAAGATCATCCTCGATGCCCTGCCGGCGCCGCTGCCGCACCGGTTTCTTGACGGGGCGGTGGTGGTTCGCTCCGACCGGCCCTCGCGGACCGAACTTCGGCAGCCTGCCACGTTTCCGCTGCGCTGGAAAATCGTTGCCGGACTTAAGGTTATCGCCGAGGGGGAGACCCATGATCGCCATATCGCCTGGCCGGCCGATTTGCCGGTCGGCTCACACCGGCTTGAGCTGACGGACGCCGCCTCGGTCACGGAAGCGGCTCCTCTCTTGGTCACGCCGCCAAAGGCGTTCGGCGGCGATTTCGACCGCGGCTGGCTTTTGGCCGTTCAGCTCTACGGCGTCCGCTCGAAGCGCAATTGGGGGATCGGGGATTTTTCTGACCTCGAGGGCCTCATCGAACTGGCGGGCCATTTGGGGGCCGACGGTGTCGGCCTCAACCCGCTGCATGCGCTGTTCGATGACCGCCCCGGCGATTGCAGTCCCTATTCGCCCAACAGCCGGCTGTTCTTGAATCCGCTCTATATCGACGTCGACAGGGTAAGCGAATTTAAGTCCAGCGTTTTAGCTGGAAGCAGCGACGCGCTTGCCCGGCTAAAAGCGAGCGAGATCGTCGACTATGCCGGCGTCGCCGAGCTCAAATGGCGGGCGCTGCGATCGGCCTTCAGGAAATTCAGTGCTGATCCGGCAACCGGACGCCAGCGGGATTTCGTGAAATTTCGCGCCGAGCGCGGGGTGCTGCTATCACGGTTCGCCTGCTTCGAGGCGCTGCGCCATCGATTCAAAAAGCCGTGGTGGGAATGGCCCGAGGAATGGCGGCGGCCCGACGAAGCCAAATGCGCCAGCCTGCGCGAGGGCCCGGATGCCGGCGAGATCGAATTCGTCGAATTCGTGCAATGGACCGCCGACCGGCAGCTGCGCGGTTGCCGGGATCTCGCGACCCGGCTTGGCATGAAGGTCGGCCTCTATCTCGATGTCGCCGTCGGCGTGCAATCGGACGGCTTCGATGCCTGGAACGAGCAAGTCGCGATTTCCCGCCATCTCGCGGTCGGCGCGCCGCCTGACCCCCTGAACACTGTGGGCCAGAACTGGGGGCTTGCGGGCTTCAACGCCGCCGGTCTCGAAATTCAATCCTTCCAGCCATTTCGGGAGATGCTGCGGGCGTCGATGCGCTATGCGGGCGCGATCCGGCTCGATCATGTGCTGGGCTTGAAGCGGCTTTATCTCGTGCCGCGCGGCTTTGCCGCCAAAGAGGGCGTCTACGTGCAAATGCCGTTCGAGGCGCTGCTGGCCGTGACCGCGCAGGAGAGCGTGGCGCATCGATGCGTCGTGATCGGCGAGGATCTTGGCACGGTGCCGGAGGGCTTTCGCGAACAAATGCGCGATTGGGGCATCTGGTCGTACCAGGTGATGATGTTCGAGCGCGACGACCAGGGCAGGTTTCGCGGTATCGACCATTATTCGTCCAACGCTTTGGTCACGTTCAATACCCACGATCTCTCGACCTATGCGGGCTGGCGCTCGTTCAGCGATCTGAAGCTGAAACGCTCGCTCGGGATCGATCCCGGCGAGAGCGACGACGCGAGATGGCACGCGCTGACGATGCTAAGCGACGTGCTGCGGCAACATGCGATCGATGATCAGGATCTCTATGCGGTGGTCGGATTTCTGGCGCGGGCCAAATCCCGCCTGCTCGCGGTCTCGCTGGAGGATCTGTTGGGCGTGATCGACCAGCCCAATATTCCCGGCACCGTGAACGAACATCCGAACTGGCGGCAGCGGCTGCCGGTCGCCCTCGATAAAATCGTATCGGCGATCGACGTTGCCGCGCTCAAGATCGCCACCGGGGAGCGGACCCGAACCGCGATCTGAAGCGTTAGGCCTTGCAGCGCGGGAAAAAGAAATTGCCCTCAAGGATCGAAGATTATGGCTTGATCGGCGATTGCGAGACCACGGCACTGGTCGGCCGCGACGGCTCGATCGACTGGCTGTGCTGGCCCGCGTTCGATTCCGACGCCTGCTTTGCGGCGCTGCTCGGCACCCACCGGAACGGCCGCTGGCTGATCTCGCCCGCGGAAGAGGTCAAGAAGACCTCGCGCCGCTACTGGGACAACACGCTGATCCTGGAGACGCGGTTTGAGACCGCCAACGGCGTCGTCGCGCTGATCGATTTCATGCCGCCGCGCGGCAATGCCTCCGACGTCGTCCGGCTGGTCCGCGGCGTCACCGGCAGGATAGAACTGCAGATGCAGCTCGTCATTCGCTTCGGCTTCGGCATCGATATCCCTTGGGTGAGGCGAACCGAAGATGGCGCGCTATTGGCGATTGCCGGGCAGGACATGACCGTGCTGCGAACGCCGGTCGAAACCCGCGGCGAGGACTTGACCACGGTAGCCAATTTCGCCGTGAGCAAAGGCGAGACCATCCCCTTCGTGCTCACCTACGGTCCTTCGCATTTGCCGCTGCCCGAGCCGATCGATCCGGCGCAGGCGCTGCAAGACACCGAAGACTACTGGACCGAATGGAGCAGCCACTGCACTTATCAGGGCGAGCACCGCGACCTCGTGATGCGTTCTCTGATCACGCTGAAAGCACTGACCTACGAGCCGACCGGCGGCATTGTCGCAGCGCCAACGACGTCGCTGCCGGAAAAGCTCGGTGGCGCACGAAACTGGGATTATCGCTTCTGCTGGCTGCGCGACGCGACCTTCACGCTGCTGGCACTGATGAACTCCGGATACACCGAGGAAGCCCTGGCCTGGCACAATTGGCTGTTGCGTGCAGCCGCCGGCTGGCCCGCGAACATGCAGATCATGTACGGCATCATGGGCCAGCGGCGCCTGTTGGAATGGGAAGCCGGCTGGCTACTGGGTTACGAAGGCGCGCAGCCGGTCCGGGTCGGCAATGCCGCGCATGCGCAATTGCAGCTCGATGTCTACGGCGAACTGATCGATGCGTTCCACCAGTCGCGCGTCGCCAATCTGAAACTCGACGACGAGAGCTGGGCGCTGGAACTCGCGGTGCTTCAGCATCTCGAGGAGGTATGGGATCAGCCCGATCACGGCATCTGGGAACGCCGCGGCGAGGGCAAGCACTATGTTTCGTCGAAGATGATGACCTGGGTCGCCTTCGACCGCGGCATCAAGAGCGCCGAGAAATTCGGGTTTGACGCGCCGCTCGATCGCTGGCGGGCTCTGCGCGACGAGATCTGTCGCGATGTCTGCGAAAACGGCTTCGATGCCGCCCAGAATACATTTGTCGAATCCTATGGCTCGCAATTGCTCGATGCCAGCATATTGCTGATGCCATGTGTCGGTTTCCTGCCCGCCACCGACCCGCGCGTTCGCGGCACCATCGCGGCGATCGAGAAATACATGATGCGCGCCGGTTTCGTGCTGCGGCACGATCCCCGCGAGATCTCGGATGAAAAGCAGCCGATCGAAGGCGCCTTTCTCGCTTGCAGCCTTTGGCTTGCCGACGCCTATGTGCTGGCCGGCGCGATCGCCAAGGCGCAGGCGCTGTTTGACCGCGTGGTCGCTGTCGCCAACGATCTTGGGCTGTTGGCGGAGGAATACGATCCGGACCTGTTGCGCCAGACCGGCAATTTTCCGCAGGCGCTGACCCACATCGCGCTAATCAACACCGCCCACAACCTCAGCGAGGCGACGCGGCGGGTCGA
>Ga0209526_10000325_pt1 | contig 29983 bp, 23 predicted proteins | sample JacPinW_OM2H0_M1_FD_188566 | JGI IMG/M metagenome (GOLD analysis project Ga0209526, IMG submission 188566) | Forest soil microbial communities from Algoma, Ontario, Canada - Jack Pine, Ontario site 1_JW_OM2H0_M1 (SPAdes) (version 2) | ecosystem: Environmental > Terrestrial > Soil > Boreal... | reverse complement strand
GCGGTCGGGCCGGACGCGCCCGGGTCGGCGTCCGGGACCGCGCGCTCCTCTCGCTCTACGCGTTCGGCCTGCGCACGGCGGAGATGGTGGTCTGCGCGCGCTGCGGCACGTACTGCGCCGCGGTGATGCGGGACGGCGATCGCGCCTGGGCGGTCCACAACGCGAACCTGTTCTTCCATCCCGCGTTCGACCGGCCGGCGCAGCCAGTCTCCTACGAAGGCGAGACGGCGGAGCAGCGGATCGCGCGCCGCAAGCGGCTGTGGACGCCTCTACTTGAATCTTGAGAGCACCGAGAGCACCTGGTCGATGTCGCTTTCGGTGTGGTCGGCCGAGACCTGGAAGCGGATCAGCTGCTCGCCGCGCGGCACCACCGGGTAGTTGAGCCCGGTCGCCAGCACGCCGTTGTCGCGCAGGAACGCCACCAGCGCCCGGGTCCGCTCGGTGTCGCGCACCAGCAGCGGCACCACCGGATGCTGTCCCGGGATGGTCTCGAAACCGAGCCGCAGCAGCCCATCGCGGAACCGCTGCGTCATGGCCCGCAGGTGCGAGAGCAGGGCCACCCCCTCGCGGCCGCGGATCAGCTCGAGCGCGGCCAGGGAGGCCGCGGCTTCTCCGGGCGCGATCGGATTGGAGTAGATGTAGAAGGGGTTTTTCTCTCGCAGCCACCGGATCACGGGGGCCTCGCAGACGATGTAGCCGCCGTTGACGCCCAGCGCCTTGCCCAACGTGCCGATCAGCGCGTCGGCGCGCCCGCCGGTGACCTCCTCGGTGCCGCGCCCGGTAGTGCCGAACCCGCCTACGCCGTGCGAGTCGTCCACCACCAGCACGCAGCCGCGCGGGAAGCGCGGATCGTACTTCCGGCACAGCTCGGCGATGCGATCGACCGGCGCGTGGTCGCCGCGCATGCTGAACACGCCGTCCGTGATCACCAGCGCGCTTTCCGCCTGTCCCAGCGACTCCTCGAGCCGCTGCTCCAGGGCGCGCAGGTCGAGGTGCCCGTACACCTTCCGCGCCTTGTGCGGGGCGAGCTTCATGCCGTTGACGATGCAGTTGTGGTTCAGCTCGTCGGAGACCAGCACCGTCTCGGGCGTTCCGAGGCTGAAGAGCACGCCCGCGACCGCCGTGTAGGCGGAGCCGGCCAGCATGCATGCCGGGCGGCCATGGAAGTCGGCCAGCGCCTGCTCGAGCCTGACATGCGGCTCGTACGTGCCGCTGATGAACCGCACCGCGCCCGGACCCACGCCGTACCCGCTGGAGGCGCGCTCCTCCGCTTCGATCAGCTCGCGCCGCAGCGAGAGCCCGAGGTAGGAGTTCGAGTTCATCCGGATGAACTCGCGCTCGCCGAATCCCTGGAGGAGGAAGCGGGGGCCCCGGCCGCCTTGCGCCGGCTTCACGCCCACCACCACGTGCTCCTCGCCTTTCGCGATGCCCGCTCCGTCGAGGTGGGCGAGCTGTGCTTTCAGGTCCTCGAGCAGCTTCTGCAGCGGCATGGTTTCCTCAATGAAGCTTCTGCAGCATGTCGTCGACCATCGCATCCAGGCCGTAGCGCGGCGCCCAGTGCCACTCTTCGCGCGCCGCGCTGTCGTCGATCGACTCCGGCCAGGAATCGGCGATGGCCTGCCGCGGCGGATCGACCGCGTACTCGATGTGGAACGCGGGAATGCGCTTCTTGATCGCTTCCCCGATCTCGGCAGGCGTGAAGTCCAGGGCGCCCAGATTGTACGCGTTGCGGTGGATGAGTCGCGAGGGCTCGGCTTCCATCAGCTCGATCATTGCCCGGATGGCGTCCGGCATGTACATCATCGGCAGCCGCGCGTCCGCGCGCAGATAGCAGGTGTAGACGCCGTGCTGCAGCGCCTGGCGAAAGATGTCCACGGCGTAGTCGGTGGTCCCGCCGCCCGGCTCCGTCTGGTACGAGATCAGGCCGGGAAACCGCAGCCCGCGCGTGTCCGTCCCGAACCGGCGATGGTAGTCCTCGCACAGCATCTCGCCCACCACCTTGGTGACGCCGTACATGGTGGTGGGCCGTTGGATGGTGACCTGTGGAGTCCGTCTCCGCGGCGTGTCCGGTCCGAAGGCGCCGATGGAGCTGGGAAAGAACAGCGCGCACTTGTACTGCCGGGCCGCCTCCAGCACGTTGACCAGCCCGTTCACGTTGAGCTGCCAGGCCTGGAGCGGCCGCCGCTCGCCGGTCGCCGAGAGAAGGGCCGCCAGGTGGTAGATGGCGTCGACGTGGTGGATCTGCATCACCCGCGTCAGGTGGTGCGGGTCCATGCAGTCCACGAACTCGAAAGGGCCACCGTCGCGCAGGGCGGCGTCAGTCGGCATGCGCACGTCGCTCGCCACCACCGCCTCGCCGCCGTAGCGCTCGCGCAGGGCGAGTGTCAGCTCCGACCCGATTTGCCCCACCGCGCCAGTGACCAGGACCCGCTTCATCGATGCTCCATGCCGGAAGAAAGCGGCCCTCCATAGCAGGTCGCGCCGCCGTTGTGCAGGGGTTCGCGCGCCGGCCGTGGATCGCCCGTACTCAGCCTCCTGCCTCGGCCGGGACCCGCTGGGAGAAGCGGGCGTAGAGCGTCAGATCGTAGGCGATCTTGAGCGCGCCGGCGCAGATCAGCGGCCAGCCGAGCGGGCTGGCTTGGAGCAATGCCCCGGCCAGGAGCGGCCCGATGGCCGAGGCCAGGCTGCGGGGCACGTTGGTGACGCTCGCCGCCGCCGCTCGCTCCTCGCGCGGCACCATGGCCATCACGTAAGCCTGCCGCGCCGGGACGTCCATCTGCGAGAGCATCGCTCGGAGCAGCAGGAAGAAGACCGCGAGCGGCAGCGTGGGCATCACCCCCGCGAGCAGCAGGAACGCGTTCGCTGGCAGGTGCGTGTACACCATGGTCCGCACGTGACCGATGCGGGCGGCGATGCGCGCCGAAACGAGCTGTGAGATGGCGCCGAGCAAGTTGACCGCGAAGAAGATGGCGGCCGCCGTGCTCACCGAAAGGCCGAAGCGCCGGAATAGCCAGAGGGCGACGATGGACTGCACCACGAACCCGCCCCCGAACGCGTCGAGGGAGAAGAGGGCCGCCAGCTGCAGGACCACCCCGCGCGACTTCTGCAGTGGCGCCGTGCGGATGGACGGGGGCGGCTCGAGCGACGGAGAGAGCTTGCGGTAGGCGAGTGCGCTGGCCGCTCCCAGCGCGGCATAGACGAGAAATGCGGCGCGTTCGGCTTGCGCCGCCGCTCCCGGCGCGATCGCATCCGGCAGGCCCGCGGCAAGGGATCCGAGCGCGCCGGCGAATGCGCCGGCGAGGTTGTACCAGGCGAACAGGCTGGTGCGGTCGTGCGCCGCCGCCGATTCGGCGAGCACCGCCTGCTCGGTGGGCAGGAACAGCGTGACGTCGCCGGACGACGGGTTCAGCGTGCCGAGGAACGCGACGGCGAGCAGCGGCCAAAACCCGGTGGTGAGGTAGAACGCCACGCCCGTCGCGCACATCAGGGCCGAGGAGGCGAGCAGCACGGTCTTCCGCGGGTAGCGGTGGCCCAGCAGTCCCACCGACAGTAGCAGGAATGCCGATCCGAACAGGGTCGCGGTGGCGATGGCCCCGATCTGCATCGGCGTGAAGCCGAGACGCGACAGGTAGCTGGCGAGCAGAACACTCGCGAGCCCGTCCGCGAATCCCCGCGCCGCCCGCGTTCCGATCAGCCGCGCTGCATCCGGCGCCGCGCTCGGCGGCAAGAGGCGGATCATGGGGAGAGGAGGAAATCGGCCGCGAACGCCGCCGCGGCGGCGTACATGAGCGGGTGCACTTCGCGCGCCTTGCCGAGCAGGACCTCTATCGCAACATAGGTGAGGAACCCGTAGCCGATGCCGTGCGAGATCGAATACGTGAGCGGGATGGTGATCAGGAGCACGAAGGCGGGCAGGGCGGTGGGGAGGGCGCGGAGGTCGATGCGCGCGATCTGCTGCGTCATCAGGAAGCCGACGACGATCAAGGCGGGCGCCGTCGCCGCCGCGGGGACGATCCCGGCGATGGGAGTGGCGAAGATCGCCAGCGCGAACATCGCCGCCACCACCACCGAGTGCAGCCCCGTGCGCGCGCCTTCGGCGACTCCCGCTGCGGACTCGATGTAGCTGGTCACCGAGCTGGCCCCGAAGAGGCCGCCGATGGCGGCGGCGACCGAGTCGATGCTGAGCAGGCGCCGGAGCCGTGGGATCTCGCCGTTCGCGTCCGTGAGCTGCGCTTCCTCCGCGATGGCCGTGCTGGTGCCGATGGTATCGAAGAAGTCCACCAGCAGCACGGCGATGAAGAGTGGGAGCAGGTGGAGCGAGAGCGCTCCGCGCAGGTCCGCTTGGCCGAAGGTGTCGAAGCGCGGGATCGACAGCCAGGAGCCCCGGGGGAGGGAGGTGACGCCCGCCACCAGCGATGCCACGGTCCCAAACCCGATGCCGATCAGGATCGCGCCCTTCACCCGGCGCGCCATCAGCGCCGCCATCACCAGCAGGCTGACGAGCGCGATCGCGGTCTCTGGATGGCGCAGCGACCCGAAGGTCACGGGCGGCAGCGTCAGTTTGGCACCGGTCGCGAGCACCTCGATGGTTCCGGGCGGCACGATCACCAGCCGCGCATTCACCAGTCCGATGAACGCGATGAAGAGGCCGATCCCGACGCCGATCGCCCGCCGTAAGTCTCTGGGAATTGCCCGCATCAGGCCTTCGCGCAACCCGACCAGCACCAGGACCAGCATGGTGAGCCCGTCGAGCACCACCAGCCCCATCGCCGTCCGCCACGATCCAGCGGCCGGCGCGACCTGGTAGGCGATCACCGCGTTCAAGCCCATGCCGGGAGCGAGCGCGATGGGAAAATTCGCTCCCAGGCCCATCATCAGCGAACAGATCGCGCTCGCTGCCGCGGTCGCCGCGATCACCGGCTCCCGTGGCATCCCGGCCGCCGACAGGATCGCCGCGTTCGCGAACAGGATGTACGCCATGGTCAAGAAGGTCGCGAGCCCGCCCCGGACCTCGCGCGCCGGCGTGGTCCCCCGCGCCGTGAGCTGGAAGAGCCGCTCGAGCACCCGGAATCCGTGACACGCCACGCCGGAGAACGCAACCCCGCCCCTTCGTTCGGGCGTGTCCGGATGACGATGGGTCGCTATGGATTGAGCCCGCGCCGAATTGGGGCGCAGTGCGGCCGTGCCGATGGGCCGGAGGGGGGAGGGCGAACAATCGGCGGCGTCGCGCCCCGGAACTCGTTCCGAAAGTTCCGGAACGAGTTGCTTCAGGACCAGCACCGGCACCACTTCCGCCACGACAGCCAAAACGGCTCTCGGCAAAGTCCCCGCATCTTCGGACCGCGCGGAATTCGCTCCGGAACGGCGGCAATTCAATTCCAGCTGTCCCATTTGATTGGGGACAGATTGCCAGAGGGGGATGACGCTGCCGGGCGTAGTGCTTCGGCAATGCTAGCTTCCGTGCGCGCGAGGCCTGGATGGCTCGAGCCTCGCCAAAGACAGCAGGTCATCCTGGCAACCGCGAGACCAGCTGTCCGCTTGGCGTGGCGAAAAGCGGCATTCCCATAACCGGCGTGGCTTCTGCGCTGATGCGACGCCCCGGCCACGACGCTTACTCTGTGTCGGCGATGAACGTTGAGGGCGCCGTCTTAGCTTGTTCGGCCGGATGAGCTGCTCGAGTCGCGCTTTCAGCTCGATGCGGAGGATGCGGCAGACCCCGGTCCATGCGACCGGCGTGCCGTCGTCGATCAGAACGCCGCTCCCTGCAGGAGCTGGCGCGCCGGGTGGGTCAGGGCGCTGGCTCCGCCTTGAACAGCGGGTGCAGCTCGGCGTAGTTCGGCGCGTTCCCGATCATCGCGTGCGGCTTGTCGAAGAAGAGCATTCCGGTGAAGCCAATCCGCTGTCCGAGCTGCAGCGTCGCGGCCTGCTTCCGGGCCCGCTTGATCGCGCCGAGCGCCGGCGAGCCCACCGCGCAGCCCGGATGCGGGAACTCGGCGACCAGGTGGTTGCCCTGAGCGTCCTCGATGACAACATGGATGTCGCTGTCCGTCTTCCTCCTGGTCGGTAGAACATTGGCCGGCAGGCGCTTAACACACCGGTTCCATGTACCGATCCGCGCTGATCTGTCGCACCGCTGTTAGGTGCCGCTGCCCGCGTTGGGCAGGGGCTGGATGCATCGCGTCAAAGTAGGAAGGGGCGTCGCTGGGGCGCCCTGCATGACAGCCGCATGGCGATGCGATCCCGGGAGACCCACAACCGGCGTCTCCAGCGGCTCGGAGGCTAGCCTATCCGTCTCCTGGTCCCGCGCGAGAGGTCAGCCGACAGAGACCTTCCCCGATTTCATATCGACCACGATCGGTGCCCGGTAGATTGGAGTGATCGCTCTGGTCTCCGGCATCGAGTTGCGGATCTCGAGACGGAGCGGCTCGGTCGCCATGTCGGGGAGCACGAACCCGCCAGGAATGAGTGAGGTATTGCCGAGGCCGAGGATCTGGTCATGATGGCAGGGGATGAAGACGTCGGGCTGGAACAGCTCGGCGAGCGCGATTGTGACCGGAACTTGTAGGTCGGGGATACCCTGCACAGTGTACGAGGCGATCGCGAGATTGGTCCTGCCCACCCGGTTCATTACCCCGATGAGTTGCGGCGTGATCGGACCGCCGCTATCGAGCCACATGAAGCGGTAGCCTTTATCGAAGGTGAACAGGTATGCGATCGTTCCTTTGGTGATAATCAGCGGATCGAAGGAACCGCGCGTGAGCATCGCCGCGAGCTGTGCATTCTCGGAGGCAGTGAACGGATCCAGCGCCGCGTTGTAGACGTCGAGGAGCGCCGCCCCGACGGTCTCGCCCTTGGCATTGGTGCGTGTCGGTCCGACGGCGTGGTGTGCGAGGATCGCTTCGACGGTGAAGCCGTCGAACTGGAAGACCTCGCCGCCGAGCCCTGTCACGGTGCGGAGCTGGCTCGCAGGCGTACCGGCCGACGCGGCGTACTTCGTCGAGATTGGCGCGCCGTAGATGACGGCGCCAGTCCGGGCGGCGATCGGTGGCGCATCCGCGATGTGATCAAAATGCGCGTGTCCGACGAAGATCGCGTCGGCGCGGACCACGTCCTGCGGAAGAATGCCCACGGGCCGCGTGCGCGGTCCGCGATCGAACCACGCATCGAGCAGATAGACCTTGCCCCGGTGGACGAGCTCGTAGCAGGAGCATCCCAGCCACCGCAGTGAAATGGTGTGGTGGTCCCTGAGCATCGGACCACCCGCAGCAGCGGGAACCAGACTCGTCCGGGCGTCCTCCGAGAACACCGGATCGGGTTTCTCATGCTCGCGTTCCGCGGCGGCGGTTCGCGGCAGGACTGCGCCGCCCGCGGCCAGCGCGCCTCCGACGAGCATCTGCCTGAGAACGCCGCGTCTGGAGAAGAGGCCCTCGCAGCACGATCCGATGAACGGCAAACCTCGGGGTGAGGACATGGTTTCCCTCCTGCCAGTCAGCCACGCAAGAAGAGAATCACAGAACCGTGCGTCGTCCGACCAGAGTCGGTTACGCGCTACGCTCCGCGCGATCGTGAAGTCAAGTCATCCTGCGTTGCGCGCGATCGTGGCGGCTCTCGACGTTGCGGTTAAACCGCGCGTTGCGGGGACCAGCTAGATCGGCACTACCTTTGCCTCGTCGGTGGTGACGTTCCCAACGGTCACGGCGCACATCCTGGGCCAGCTCCTGATGTTCAAGGGGTCCAAGCACATCGTCTTCGGCTCGGACTCGCTCTGGTACGGGAGCCCGCAGTGGCAAATCGAGGCGATGTGGCGCTTCCAGATCCCGGACCAGATCCGCGAGCGGTGGGGCTATCCGGAGCTCGATGAGCAGGCCAAGCGCAACATCCTCGGGCTCAACTCGGCCAAGCTGTACGGGTTGCAAGTCGGCACCGTCGGCGCCGATCAAGAGGGTCAAAACGAGGGCGAGAACGAGGATGGCGGCTACGGACGGATCCCGGCCGACTTCGGGCGGCGAGCGTATCCGCATCGCCCCCTTGATCTCCAGCAGGTTCGGCCATTGCGAGCGTCTATCGGCGACCGTGCCTCCTCGCGTCGTCGCTTGCGTGCGAGAACCTGCATTCCCATAACCGCTGCGACTGCTGATGAGGACTTTCCTGGGTCCAATCGCTCCCTCGCGCAATCCTCGATCCAAGTCGCGATCCGGTCGTGCTCCCGCTGGAACTCGGTGGCGGTGACCTGACCTGGTTCTCGGACGCCCGTCGCGCTAGTTGGAGCAACCGCTCTGTAAACTCGAGCCGCCCGCTGATGCTCACGCTCCTCCAAAGGAACGAGATTCGCCGCAGGTTGGCCATTTCGCGGACGGCTTTTAGCGTGCCAAGACTATTTCCTGTATTGCTAACAGTTAGCTCACGAGGTAATAGACAAAGCCGTGAATCGGTCGGCACCCTCGATCGAAGAGACTGAGGCGGTATTCATGGCGCTTTCGCACAAGGCCAGGCGGCACATTCTGCTGATCCTGAGTCACTTGGGCGGCGAGCTGCCATCAGGCTATCTGGCGACGCGCTTCCACCATAGTTGGCCCACGACGACGCGCCATCTTGGGGTGCTCGAAAAGGCCGGTCTCGTCGAGGTGCGGCGTCAAGGCCGGAGCAGCCACTACCGCGTCAACCGCGAGCGTCTGTCCCGCGTCGTTGGGGGCTGGCTGGACAACCTCCGACCGCCGACGCCGGAGCAGAAGTGGATCTCGTCGGGCCCCAGGTCGACCCGTGCACTCGCCATTCAGAAGAGCAGCAAAACCACGAAGTCGAAATCGAAAGGAAAGCGACGATGACTGCTGCACGAAAGACGGACACTCCGAAGATTTTCCGCATCACCCTCGAGGTCTCGAACATCGACGACGCAGCGACGTTCTACGCCAAGCTGCTCGGCACCGAAGGCAAGCGGCACCCTGGTGCCCGGCACTACTTCGATTGCGGAAGTGTGATTCTCTCGGTGCTCGACCCGACGGCTGGCGGGCTGACTCCGACGCCCGGCCCCAAGTCGCTCTACTTCGCGGTGCGGGACCTCGAGGGGGTGCACACCCGCGCGCGCGGCCTCAAGGCGCTCGCTCCGTACAAGGTGCACGGCGAACCCGCCGGCACGGTGACGAAGCGCCCGTGGGGCGAGCGTTCGTTTTACGTGGTCGACCCGTGGGGCAACGACCTGTGCTTCGTGGAAGAGGGCACACTCTATACTTGAACGAACGAAAGCTCGGGTGATTCGCAACCCCCTTGTGCAACAGCGCGCCGCCAAAGCTACGCGCCGCGGCTTCTTCTTGCCCAACTCGACGCCGCGGCTCACGAGCTTGGGAGCGTATCATCGTCCGCTGCTACCGATACGGACTGCGGCTGAGAAGTCCCATTCTCACGCGTAGACCTCAGCGATCTGATACGTCGATTCCTTTCCCGATGTCGCAATGAGGTGGTCGAGCGCCTGCTGCGATTCGCGCGCGTGTCCGGCGCGCATGCTCCACGAGCGCAGTTCCCATCTCGCGGAAGGGCTCGCTGCTTGATCGGTGGAAGGCGGCTTGCGCTTCATCGAGGCGGCCTTCGAGCAGCAAGGCAAAGCCAAGCGTCCGCGCGGTCCCGGCATGCTCGGGAAACAACTCCAGCGTACGGCGAGCGATGTCGCGCGCCTCCTCCACGTGGCCGGCACCGAGATGGAACCACGCGAGCCTCCACGCAGCATGCACCGAGAGCGGGTCCAACTCCGTGGCCCTCCGCAAGGTCGCGATCGCTTCCGGGAGTCGGCCCAGCGTCGCGAGCAAGTCGCCTTGAGAGCCAATCGCGTCGGTATTGCCGGGGTTGAGCGCGAGGGCCCGGGCGAGGTCGGCTTGCGCCCCCGACCAATCGGTGGTCTTCAGCAGGCGCACATAGCCGCGCGCCGCGTAACCGTCGGCGAGGTCGGGGCCGAGTTCGATGGCCTTGTCTGCCGCGGCCAGGGTGCGCGCGAAGTCATTCTCGCGCGACTCCAGGTGCCAACCCACCGCTTCACCGACAAGGAACCATGCTTTTGGCGACGCCGGCCCAGGGCCGGAGCGTATTTGGGATCCAGCTCGACCGCCTTGCGGAAGGCCGCAAGCGCAAGCTGGTACCCTTCGGTCGAACCGCGCACGAGGAGGTGCCGCCCGAGCAGAACCTGGGCGTACGCCTCCGGGTTGGTGGCGGGGCTCTCGAGCGCCGCGGCCTTTTTCGGGGAGGAGCTACAACCAGCGGAAAGCCGAGCGCGAGCGCCACCACCACATACGACAGCACAGTTTCGGGCCAGTGCAGCCCGGGCATCACCGGCTCGATGATCTGCAGGACCGCGAATGCGGCGATGCCGTACCCGACGAGCGCGCGGAATACGCGCCGGCGCTTCAGTTCTTCGAGGAGGGGAAGGTCCACTGACCCCGGCGTTTAAACAAGCGACCGTACCACGCGACGGATCCGACTTGGGCCTGTCCCTGCACGTGACTGGATCCCCCGAAGGAATCGACGCGATCCCCGGCGACGCTCCTAGAACACGTATTCCCATGACCTCCCAGCGGGTCGGTCGGACGCGCGCCATATCTTCCGCGCCTCGATGGTCTGCCGCCCATGCCCGACAACGGCCAGTGTGTCTGCGGCCAGGTGCCGTACTTCGTTCGCTCGCGCGTGATTCGAGAAGGAGGGGCTCTTCCACTCAGGAATGAAGTCGCTGCTCTACGAGGAGGAAGGATGGCCCGGCGTCCAGTCCGCCTCCCACGCGGCGTACCTGCGCCCGCATCGGTCGCACCAGAAGAAGCTGCGCGGAAATCGCGGCCGTTCATGTCTTTGGTACAGCAGCCCGTTGCGACACACGCGGCAGAGGAGCTGGCCGGCCTGGAGCGGCTCGGGCGACTGATCGTTCAGAGCGGCAGGGGTCGAGTCCATGCTCGGCAACATAGCCCCCGCCCCGCACCTCCTACTGCGTGACCGACGCGGCTGGAACCCTTTCATTGCATCTGTTACCGGTGGCTATGTAAGCAACGCCTCCGCAGTTCCGGGTGAAAGTGAAGGGACCGCGCGGCAACTGACCAACACAATCAGGGTTGCTGCGCTGCCAAAAATCGCAAAACGAGGGTTCCAAGCACGTTCCAGTCAGCTTTTGCGTGACGGGGCTGTATTGACAGACGCCGCGCTCTCCCACGGTGGTTGAAATAGCCGAGCGGCTCGTGTCAGGCGTCGGCTGCGCCATGTTCTGCGCCGAATCGGTGCTTTGATCGATGCCTCCACCGCACGCTACGGCTGTACCGAGCACGATCAGCAACCCAATGCGCTTCATGGCGACCTCCCTTGGCAGTCTGCCGATCAGCGGAGCAGATGATGTGCCAAGCAACGACTCGGCCGGAGCGCGCTGAAGCGTTGTTTGCGTCTTCTTCGCGACGTGGCGCGGCTGCGGCGCCACACGCTGCGCTGGACACCAAGGATGTCAATACCACGCGCCCCGACCGCGACGAAGGACCTGAGACGATCGCACGAGCTATGGCTAGCCCCCGAAGAAAGCCGCCGCCTCTGGCAGATCCGCTTCCTCGATGTCGCTATCGCTGAGATCGACGAACGCAAGCTCGAACGTGGGATGCGGATGAGGCGCAGACCACTGGAGATCGACGTGTAAAGGAAGCCCTTGTGCTGATGTGTAAAGGATGTCGTGGTTGCTCACGCCAATTGATTTGGGCAGACCTTCTTTCGGTGGGACCAAGCAGAATCGAGTCGTTCCTCGAACGTGGGCGCGTGCCGCTCAGCGGGCCCGCCCGGCAGAGCCGTTCGGATTCACGGCCAGCTCCGCAAGGGCATGACTCCGCCTGACTCTCGTTTAGAGTGCGGCGAGCCAGGAACACCAGCGACGCGCTTTCGCAATCGAGCATCCGCGCTCGCGGCGACGGGAATCGATCCTGGGGACCTTGCGAGGTAGCTGTTCGGGTTGCACTCGAGGAACGTACCAGGGCGAGACTCTCATCAGCTGCCCTCGGGGCCCTTCTGCCCGCCCTCTCCCAAGCCGCTACACCCTTCACCGCCCGCCCGGCTTACAATCCGCGCATGCTGCGCGAGGATGCCCAGCAGGCCGGCGGAGCCGTCAGCACCGGCGACGACTCCTTCTGGCGCTGCGTGGCCTGTGGCGCCGAAGTAGCGCGCGACGGCGACCGGATCCCGTTGGACGGCGTCGCCACGCGTGCGTTCATGAACCCGGACGGGTTCGAATACGTCATCGCAGGCTTCACGCACGCGACTGGCTGCCGCGATGCGAGCGAGCCTTCAGCCTACTGGAGCTGGTTTCCGGGCTGCTCCTGGCAGGTGTGCCTGTGCAGGGCCTGCGGCGCGCACCTTGGCTGGCGCTTCAGCGGCCGCGCCGACTTCTATGGCCTGAGCGTCGATCGCCTTACGGCGCCCTGAGTGCCCCCAGGGCGTACGGCACCGCCACCTCTACGCGCAGAGTGCGGGGGCCGAAGGTGAATGGCGCGAACCCGTGGGCGCGGAGCAGATCGATCTCGAACGGGACCCATCCGCCCTCGGGCCCGATCGCGACCACCGTCCGATCCGAGCGGCGGGCAGGCGGGCGCTCCGCCGCTGGATGCGCTACGAGCCGTACCGTCCGAGGCCAAAGCTCGTCGAGCTCATCCTCCACGAAAGGCCGGAACCGCTCGCGGACCAGGATCTCCGGAACCCGCGTATCGCGGGCCTGCTCCAGTCCAAGGATCAAGAGCTCGCGCATCGCTGCTGCATCCAGGACCCTGGAATCGAAGTAGCTCTTCTCCACCCGCGCGGCGTTCACCAGCACGATGCGGTCGATCCCGAGGGAAGAGGCCGCGGGCAGGACCCTCCGCAGCGCTTTCGGCCGGGGAATCGCCAGCAGCAGATCGATCCCGGGCCGCGGCGGCGGAGGCCCGGTGAACGACGGGCGGAGAAGGAGCTCTCCGCCGTCCGCCTTCAGCACCTCGGCCGTGCCGAGAGGGCCTCCGAGCAGGCCCACCCGCAGGACGTCGCCCTCCGCCGCGCGGAGGACATCCAGCGCATGTCGCAGCCGCCGGCCCGTCAGCCGCGCCGTCCCGTCTTCACGAAGGTCGTCGGGCTCGAGCAACACTTGGTTCATGCGCGCCCGCCCACTTGCGGATTCTAGCGCTAGAATGGGTGACGTGCGCCTGCTCCAACACCGGATCGCGGGCCCGGAGCCCTGCCCGTACCTCGATGGGGTCAGCTCGTCGACCGAGACGATGCTGATGACCGGGGTAACCCCGGTGGAGCTGGAGAATCTCCTCGAGCGCGGCTGGCGAAGGTTTGGCCCCGTCTACTTCCGTCCGGTGTGCGCCACCTGCGACGAGTGCGTCTCCGTGCGGGTGCCGGTGGCGACGTTCGCCCCTTCGGCCAACCTGAGACGCGTGCTCAAGCGCGGGGCGCACGTCCGGCTGGAGGTCGGGGAGCCGGTGGTGGACGAGGTGCGGCTGGCGCTGTACCGGCGCTGGCACGAAAGCCGCGAGGAAGAGCGCGGCTGGAAGCCGGACCGGATCGGCATCGAATCCTACGCGATGCAGTTCTGCTTCCCTCACGCCGCGGCGCGCGAGTTCTCCTATTGGGAGGACGAGCAGCTGGTGGGCGTCGGTATCGCCGACGAGACGCCGCGGGCCCTCTCGGCCGTGTATTGCTACTACGATCCCGAGCGGTCGCAGCTCTCGCTGGGCACCTACAACATCCTCTGCGCGCTCGAGTATGCGCGGCATCGCTCACTCGGATACGTCTACCTCGGGTACCGCGTCGAGGGCTGTGCCTCGCTGCAGTACAAGGGTCGCTTCCAGCCCCAGGAAAGGCTTCGCGGCCGCGTCGACGGCGCGCAACCCGCCCGCTGGGAGCCCGCGTGAAGCTGCACCAGGAGACCGTGCGCATCGAGCCGCGCGGGCCCGGGCTGCACGACGTCACCGGCCAGGTCCGGAGGGTGGTCGCGGCTGCCGGCCTGCGCACCGGACTGGTGAACGTTTGCGTGCTGCACACCAGCGCGTCTTTGGTGGTGCAGGAGAACGCGGATCCGGCGGTGCGGCGCGATCTGCAGCGCTTTCTCGCGCGCATCGCTCCCGAAAATGCCGATTACGAGCACGACAGCGAGGGATCGGACGACATGCCTTCGCACATCCGCGCCGCCCTCACCCGGACCACGGAGACGCTGCCGGTCAGCGGCGGTGATCTCGCGCTCGGCACCTGGCAGGCGATCTACCTCTGGGAGCATCGCCGGGCGCCGCACCAGCGCAGCCTGGTCGTCACCGTCTGGGGTCAATAGCCGCCCGCGAGCGGCGCGGGGCGGACAGGAGCGGGCGAGCGAAAGATTCCCGTGCGCACGGTAGGACTACCGGCCTATGCTTTCCGCCCATGAAGCTCAACCGCCGCATGGGCCGCTACCTCGAAGACCTGCGCAGTCGCGAGGTCGAGGCGGTGGTTCCCCCGCGCGGTCCCGACGTCCAGATCGTAGAGGCCGGAGGTTGCTTCCTGTTGCGCGGCTTCGTCAGCAAGCCGCACTTGAGCCCGGCGGACTTCCCCGATCAGACAGGTCTGGAGTGCATCGCCAACCGGCTGCGGATGGAATCGATGCTGGACGGGCGCCTTGTCCGATCCTGCCCGCTGCTGCTGTTGACCGCCGGCCTGGTCACGGCGCGCGCGGTGTCGGCCGCGCTCTCCCAATATCCGGGACGGTTCAACGTCATCCTCTCTTATGACGGCGAGTGCTGCGCGGTGCGGTTCCACAAGATCCGGGCCCGGCAGCGCTGGCTCCTGGAAGACCTGGAAGAATACGTGGACGAGGGCGTCCTGGTGTTCGAGGCGGGATCCGACATGCCCCCTCCCGCGCTGCTTCCCGCCTGATCCCGCGCTTTTCTTTGCCTGCCGGGCGTCGCTGTGCCCATCTTTCCGGCATGGCACTCGATCGCACAGGCACCGAGGAGCGCTGGGGCGCCACGCCCGCGGCCGAGCAGCCCGCGCAGAACGCGGAGCAGCGTCGTCCGGTGATCGGCGTGATCGGCGACGGCCAGCCCGGATCCGACCGCGAGCGGTTGGCGGCGGAGGTCGGCGCGGCCCTCGCCCGGGCCGGCGTACACCTGGTCTGCGGCGGCCTGGGCGGGTGCATGGCCGGCGCATCGCGTGGCTACAAGGAAGCCAACGGAGCCGGCATCTGCCTCGGCATCCTTCCCGGCTCTTCCCGGAAGGAAGCGAATCCGTGGGTGGACCTGGCGATCCCCACCGGCGTCAACTCCGCCCAGGGCGCCCTGGTGGCGATGGCGGTCGACGCCGCCATCGTGCTCGGCGGCGGCGGCGGGACGCTCAGCGAGGTGGGTCTGCTGCTGCGCGACGGAAAGCCGGTGGTCGCGCTGGACGGGACCGGAGGCGCCGCGGAGCTCGTCGGCGGGCGGCTCTTGGGCAAGGTCAGCGTGCGGTTGGCGAGCGGCGCGGAAGATGCGGTGCGCATGGTGCTGGAGGCGCTCCGCGACCGGCACCCGGAGAAGGCGCTCGATATCGAAGGGTGACCTCGCTCAGGCGTAGCCCCTGAGCCGCCTGCGGCGGCCGGGGCTAGTCAAGGCCCGAGGCGGCCTGCCGGCGCCAGGCAGGCGCCGCCGCGCTGCCGAAGTACTCCGCGATCTTCCCCTCCACCTGCTCCTCGCCAAAGAGGATCCTGCACGCCTCCCGCAACCCCGGCGCTGCCCGGATCTCCTCCGGCCGGACCACCAGCGCGATCTTCGACCGCCGCCGCAGGAAGTCCTCCAGCTTGACCACCATCTCCCGCCGGGCCGCTTCGTCCAGCTCGCAGCGGATGTATTCGCTGGTCTCGATGATCACTTCCGCCTGCCGCGGGTCCCGGCGGATGGCCTCGAGCAGCCCGAGCGCCTCCGCCCCGTACCGGCGCCAGAGCCGCGAGGACAGCTTCTCGCTCGCCTGGGGCGTCGTGAGCGCATCCAGGTCCATCAGGCGGGCCTGGTGGAAGTACTCCTCGCGGACCGGCTTGGGGGGCTCGCCATACCAGGCCCGCTTCGGCTGCGGGAGCTCGACGCCCAGCCGGCGCACCTCTGCACAAATCTCCTCGCCGACGTTGAGGCAGTCGCTGAGCTTGCCCCCGAAGACCGTGATGCGTCCTCGCGGGGCGTCGGTGTCGACGGCGTGCTTGCGCGAGAGCTGCATCCAGTCGCGCCCGCCGTTGCCGCTGCCGGAAACGACCAGCGGGCGGACTCCGCAGCGCTCGGCGATGATGTCGGAACCGGTCAGCGGGCGCGGGAGCCGCAGCCGCTTGTTGATGTTCTCGAGCACGAACTCGCGGTCCTCGGGCGTGACCTCCACCTCCGGCCGCTCGACCCGGGTATCGGTGGTCCCGATGCACGTCTTGCCCGCCATCGGGATGACGAAGAACAGGCGGCCGTCGTCGGCAAAGAAGGTGAGCACGCGCCGCCTCGGCGTGAGCCGATCGACGATGATGTGGATGCCCTTCGAGAACACGTGCCGGTGGGCGGTGGAGATCCCGTCGCGCGCGTTCACTTCGTCCGCGTAGGGGCCGCAAGCGTTGATCAGCAGGCTGGAGGTGATGGTCAGCTCGCGCCCGGTGGTCACCTCGCGGGCGCGCGTCACCCAGCCCTCCTTGGTGCGGGCGGAGCCGAGCGCCTCGACATAGTTGGCCGCCACGCAGCCGTGGTCCAGGGCAGAGCGGACGAACCCCCAGACGAAGCGCGCGTCGTTGTCGTACAGGTAGGCGTCCGAGTATTCGAAGCCTCCCGCCAGGCCGCTGGTCTCGACGATCGGCTCCTCGAACGCGATGTCCCGCGCGGAAAGCAGGCGCGGGCGGCGGGTGAAAAATGCCCCGATGGCCCAGTACAGCAAGGCGCCCAGCCAGAGCTTCAGGCGGTTGTGGCGGAAACCGCGCGTGATCGAGGTGAAGAACCGGATCTCCTGCACGGTGCTGGGATAGGCGCGAAGCAGCCGGTTGCGCGCGCGGCAGAGCTTCCGCACCAGCCCGAACTCATACGTCTCCAGGTACTTGATGCCTCCCCAGGCGAGGTTTGACGACTGCTGCGAGGTCACCGACGCGAAGTCGCCGCGGTCGATCAGCGCCACCTTCGCGCCTCGCGCCGCCAGCGCCGCCGCGGAGACCGCGCCATTGATGCCCCCGCCCAGCACCAGCACGTCGAAACGCAGGGCGGCGAGCTTGGCGAGGTTGGTGTCGCGCAGCGAAGGCGCGGGCGGGGTCATCTGGCCAAGATACACCGGACCTGCCTCGCCGCTTGCCTCCGAATCCGTCATGCGTCCGCGCGAGGGGACCCCAGCGCCCGCCCGACTCGTTCCCAGAGCGCGCGGAAGCGATTGTCGTCGAATCTGGAACCGGACTTGAGGAAGGTGGCGCCGGCCGCCTCGTAGTGGCCGATCACGTCCAGGTGGTCGCCGAGCACGATCCCTTCCGCGCGCCCGTCCAGCGTCTGCGACCAGGCGGGCACGATTCCGTCGTTCGCGGTGGGAGTGAGAGCGGCCCGGTGCCCCCCGATCCAGCTCCCTTCCGGGGCTCGCGCCCCTTCCGGGGGACGGCCGGCGGTGAGCCTGTAGGTGACGTCGTAGAGCAGCCGCTGGAGGGGCGCGAAGGCGAACGTCAAGGGCGAGAAGCCGGGCGCCGGGGCAACCGAAACGAAGCTGATGGGAGACACCACGTCGCCGCCCAGGAGCGCGCGGTTCAGCTCGCTCATGCTCTCGGGGGTGAGGTCCCTCACCAGGTCGTGGTCGCGGGCGACGTCGGCGAGGAAGCGCCGGATCTGCTTCGCGGTCTCGTCGTCCACGTCCGCGAGCTGCGCGATCAGGTCGTCGGTCGGCGTCGGCTCTTGCCGGCCGGCGCGCTTGACCAGGTTGAAGAGCGTCGCCACCTGACCGGCGAGCCGCAGGCGGCCCCGGCTGGCGAGGATGCTTCCGAACCAGAGCGCCGGGGCCGCGAACCAGGCGCTGCCTTCGATCCGGCCCGCGAGGGGCGTCCCGTGAAACGGCGCCGAGAGGGTGATCACGGAAGCGATGCGCGCGATCAAGTCCTCGCGCTCCGGCAGCCCGGTGTAGCGCGGATGCGCCAGAAGGCGCGCGTCCAGCCCGCCCGTGGAGTGCCCGACCAGGTGCAGCCGGCTCGCGCCCTCCCGGAGCACTTGCGCTGCCCTGAGATGCAGCGATCGGACGCGGTTCGCCAGCGATCCGGCAGGCGGCGGCTGGTGCACCGCGAAGCGGATCGGGCGCACGTGCGCGCGCAGCAGCGCGTCCTCGACCCGGGCGAAGTACTCGATCAGCGGGCGATCGGGATGTCCGAAGCTGCCGAATCCGAAGAAGCCGGGAACGAACAGGACCACTTCCATGCGCCATGCTTCGCCTGCTGGAGTGCCGGCGTCCAGCGGGGTGGGTATGCTTGGGCCCGTGCTGCAAGGCCCCATCGCGCCGATGTTGTCGAAGATCGCTACCCACCTGCCCGAGGGCGAGGGGTGGATCTACGAGCCGAAGTGGGACGGTTTCCGCGCGCTGGTGTTCCGCGACGGTCCCGAGCTGGTGCTGCAGAGCCGCGATCTGAAGCCGTTGAACCGCTACTTTCCCGAGCTTTCGGAGCCCTTGCTCCAGCAGCTTCCCGAGCGCTGCGTCCTGGACGGCGAAATCGTGATCGCGGGCCCTGCCGGGCTCGATTTTGAGTCGCTGCTCCTCCGGATCCATCCCGCCGCGTCGCGGATCAAGCTGCTGGCGTCGCAGACCCCCGCTTCCTTTGTCGCCTTCGATCTGCTGGCCGTCGGCGGAGAGGACCTGCGCGAGGCGCCGCAGGCCGAGCGGCGGGCGCGACTCGAGGGGGCCCTCGGGCGGGTGAAGCCGCCCCTGTACCTGACGCCGGCGACGCGCGATCGGGCGCTCGCGCAGGACTGGTTCTCGCGCTTCGAAGGTGCCGGACTGGACGGAGTGATGGCGAAGCGCGCCGAGCAGACCTACCAGCCGGACAAGCGGACGATGCTGAAGGTGAAGCACCAGCGCACCGCGGATTGCGTGGTCGCCGGCTTCCGCTGGCACAAGAACGGGCCCGGGACGCTGATCGGTTCGCTCCTGCTCGGCCTGTACGACGGCGAAGGCAAGCTGCACCACGTCGGCGTCACCTCCTCGTTCACGGCCGCGAAGCGCAGGGAGCTGGTGGGAGAGCTTTCGCCGCTGCGCGAAGGGGCCGCGGAGGAGCATCCCTGGCGCGAATGGGCGCAGTGGAACGGCGATCAGCGGATGCCCGGCGGATCGTCGCGCTGGAACCGGGGCAAGGACCTCTCCTGGGAACCGCTGCGCATCGAGCGCGTCTGCGAGGTGGCCTACGATCACCTGCAAGGCGACCGCTTCCGGCACGCGACGACCTTCCGACGCTGGCGGCCGGACAAGACGCCCGCGGAGTGCCGTTACGACCAGCTCGAGGAGACACCGGCCGCGGAGCTCAAGCAGATCTTCGGCGGCTAGCCCCGGCCACCGAAGGTGGCTCAGGGGCTACGCTTAAGCGCGGTCATTCGGCAGTTCCGGTTGTGAGATGCGTTCTAGCCTGGAGGCTTGTCGAACCTCATCCCGCATCCCTATGCTCCGCCGCGTGCCGGCGCGCAAGGAGTTGCTGCAGATCGAGGGCCGCGAGATCGCGATCTCCAACCCGGACAAGGTATTCTTCCCGCAGCGCGGGTACACGAAGCTCGACCTGGTGCGGTACTACCTCGCGGTCGCGGACGGCGCGCTGCGCGGTGCCGGCGGGCGGCCGATGGCGCTCAAGCGGTACGTAAACGGGATCGAGGGCGAGTTCTTCTACCAGAAGCGCGCGCCGGAGACGCGCCCGCTCTGGATGGAGGTGGTGGAGCTGAAGTTTCCCTCCGGTCGGAGCGCCCGCGAGTTCGTGCTCCGCGACCCGGCGCAACTCGCCTGGATCATCAACCTGGGGTGCATCGACCTGCACCCGCACCCGGTGCGCGCGGACGACCTCGAGCACCCCGACGAGCTGCGCGTCGATCTCGATCCGGTTCCCGGCGTGCCCTGGCCGCAAGTGCGGGAGGTTGCGCTGCTCGCGCGCGAGGTCCTGCGCGAGCACGGCCTGACCGGCTGGCCGAAGACATCGGGTTCACGCGGCATGCACATCAACGTCCGCCTCGAGCGGCGCTGGACGTTCCAGGAAGTCCGCGCGGCCGCGCTGGCGCTGGCCCGCGAGGTGGAGCAAAGGGCGCCTTCGCTCGCGACCAGCAAGTGGTGGAAAGAGGAACGCCACGGCGTCTTCCTCGACTACAACCAGAACGCAAAGGATCGGACCGTGGCCTCGGCGTATTCGGTGCGCCCCACGCCGGACGCGCGCGTCTCCACGCCGCTCTCCTGGGACGAGGTGCCTTCGGTCGACCCCGCGGCGTTTACGGTAGCCACCGTGCCGGAGCGGTTCGCGAGGATCGGCGATCCACATGCTGGGATCGACGCGCAGCCCGGGTCGCTGGAGTCGCTGCTGGATCTCTCGGCGCGCCAGAAAGGCGAAGGGCAGGGCGACGCGCCCTGGCCCCCGCACTACGCCAAGCAGGACGACGAGCCGCCCCGGGTACAGCCGTCGAAGCGTCGCAAGTCCTGATCTATCGATCGTAGATAGCCGGGCTCCCTGGAAATCCGAGGCGGCAGAGCGGCCGGTGTCCGGCACGCGTCGTGTAAGGCGCTCCTCCCACCTCCCTTGGAATGGAGCCCGAACATGAAGAAGCTGCTCTTGATCTGCCTGCTGTCCGCAGCTCCCGCGTTCGCGCAGGGCGTGCTGCTCGAACGCGGCGTCGAAGGCGCAAGCCCGAATCTGAGGGCCGTCTCCGAGCGCGTGCGCATCCGCATCGATCGCCAGTACGCGCAGACCGTGCTCGAGCAGGAGTTCGACAACGTCAGCGATCAGCGGCTGGAAGGCCGCTACGTCCTGCGCACGGCCGGCGCCACCGTCGAGGGCTTCGCCTACTGGAACGGCGAGCAGAAGATCGTCGGCGAGGTCTTCGAGAAGCAGTCCGCGCGCAACCTCTACGACAACGTGGTGGGCAAGCGCCGGGATCCGGGCCTGCTGGAGCAGACAGGAGAGGGAAGCTTCGCCTTCAACGTCTTTCCCATCGAGCCGCGCGAGAGGAAGCGGGTGGAGATCCGCTTCGGCCAGCGGCTCGCGAGAGTGGGCCGGCGCCTGGAGTACCGGCTGACGCTCGCCGGCGGCGAGAGCGACGTCATGGCGGAGGTCGCCGACGACCACCCGCTCTTGCGGATCGACTCCCAGAGCCACGCGCTGGAGGTGGAGCGACCCGACGCGCGACACGCGCGCGTCCGCGCCTTTGCCAATGCTTCCGGCGTGCGCGATCTGGTCCTCGAGCTGGAGGTCAATGCGGACCCCTGGCAGCCGACAGCGATCGTCCACCGCGATCCGGGGCAGGATCCCTACCTCGTCCTGCAGATGGCCGCACCCGCCCGGGTGGAAGCGGACGAGATCAGCCCGAAGGACATCACGCTGGTGATCGACCGATCCGGGAGCATGAGCGGCGCGCCCATGGACCAGGCCTGCGCGGCCGCGGAGCTGGTGGTGCGTCGCCTGCGTCCGGGCGACCGCGTCAACGTGATCGCCTTCGACCACGCCGCCGATCCCCTCTTTCCGAAACCGCGCCCGGTCGAGAGCGCGCGCGATCCGGCCCTACGGTTCATCCGCCGCATCCGGGCGGGAGGCGGAACCAACCTCGGGCTCGCCCTGGAAACGGCGCTGAAGGCGCAACACCCCGGGGCCGAGCCGCACATCGTGCTCTTCTTCACCGACGGGCAATCGGACAGCGAGTCGGCGCTCCGGGTGGCAGGGACCGATCCGGGCGACGCGCGCGTGTTCACCCTGGGCCTCGGTTCGGGCGTGGAGAAGGCGCTCCTTTCCCGGCTCGCCGGCATCAAGCACGGGCGCTTCACGTACATCGAGAGCCCGGAGGCGATCGAGCAGCGCGTCGGGCGCCTCTTCGATCAGATCGAGTCGCCAGCGCTGATCGGCCTCTCGGTCGAGGCCCGCGGCGCGGCGCTGACGCGCACGTATCCGCGTACGCTGCCGGACCTCTCGGCGGGAGACGATCTCCTGGTGGCCGGCAGGGTGCTGGGCGCGCCGGGAGCCAGGCTCGACCTGGTCGTGCACGGGACGCTCGGCGGCCGCCAGGTCACGTATCCCGTCTCGGTCGTTCTCCCGGAGAGCGAGTCGCATCCCTGGGTCGCGAGGATGTGGGCGAAGTCCCGCATCGACGACGTGCTCGAGGAGATGGCGCTGACGCGCAGTCCCCCTCCGGAGCTGCAGACGGAGGTGATCGAGCTGGGGCTCGCATACGGCCTGGTCACGCCTTACACCTCCTTCCTCGCGGTGCCTGAGAGCGAGCTCGACGCCGGCCAGGCGCGGAGTCTCTCGGAGATGCGCGCGCAGCGGGCCAAGGTGCTGGCCTCGAACAGCGACGCCGCGGCATTGTCGCGGCGGTCGATGCCGCCCGGCGATCCTGTCCTGACGGTCGACGCTCCGCGGGACGCCCTTCAAGTGACGGCGTTCTTTCCCTTCGGCCTGGCCAAGGACCTGCGCTGGGACGAGCGGCTCGAGAAGTGGATCGTGCGCTTCCTCGTTCCCACCGACGTGCCGGACGGCGCGTACGAGGCCCAGGTGGTGATCGTCAGGCGCGATGGCACCCTCGAGCTGGCGCGGGCGAGCTACATCATCGACAGCCGGGCGCCCGATTTCGAAGTCGACTTCGTCGGCCCGCGCATCCGCGTGCGAGTGAGCGAGCCGGCTCGGAAGGTGACTGTTGTCCTGGCTGCGGATCCTCGCCGCCGGACGGCGCTGCGGGGAGACGGACGGGAGTTCGAGGGCGAGCCGCCGGGCATCGGAAGGCTCCGCGTTGTCGTCGCCGATCTCGCCCGCAACGAGGCCGCTCGCGAGGTGGAGCCGCGATGATCGCGTTGCTCCTGGCGGCGCTGTACACCAACACCGAGCGGGTCACGGGCGTCCTTGCGCGTCCGGGCGTTCTCTGGGCCGCCACGGCGGGCGGGATCGAGCAGTACGAGCTGCCCGGCGGAGCGCGCACGCGGCTCTTCACCACCGCCGACGGCCTGGACTCGAACGAGGTTCTTCGCGTCTGGCACGAGGGCGCCCTGCAGGCCCGCACCCCGCGGTCCGCGTGCACGCTGACCGCCGGAGACGTGTTCAGGTGCACGCCCGCGGGCCCGCTGCCGCCTCCCGCGCCGGCGGTCGCCGTGCTGCACCGAGGCGCGCGCGAGACGGCGCGGTTGATCCAGGACGGGCAGCAGATCATCGCCACGGACGGCGCGGGCCTGTGGCTCGACGGCCGCCGGATCACGCCCGAGGGGCAGGTCTGCGCCAACCATGTCGAAGCCCTCGCAGGGTTTCGGGGGGCGCTCTGGGTCGGCACCTTCGACGCCGGGGTCTGCATCCGCGAGAGCGGCCGGTTCCGCGCGATCGCCGCGCCGTTCCGGATGGTCAACGACCTGCGGGCGACGCCTCAGGGCCTCTGGGTCGCAGCGGCGGAAGGCCTCTACCTCACGACCGACGGTCGCACCTTCCGCCGGCAAGCGCAGGTCCGCGAGCGCGGAGTCAACCGCATCGCCGTCTCACGCCGGTGGCTCTTCGTCACCACGCCTTCCGTCCTGTACGCGATCCGGCGCGACAAGCCGTCCGTCTTCCGCCGCTGGACGCAACCGGCTGGCTCTACCGCGCTGCAGGCCGTGGCGGTGAGCGGGCGAAACGTCTGGCTTGCGTCCGAGGACGCGGGTGTCATCCGCATGCGCCACGGCAGGTTCCAGATCTTCGATCGCGCCTCCGGGCTGCCCTCGAGCTGGGCGGTCGACGTCGCGGCGGGTCCGGATGGCGGCGTGTGGGTCGCGACCCTCCGTGACGGCGCATTCAGGCTCGGCGCGGACGGCAGATTGCGGCAACCCGCGGCCGACGCGCGCGCCTGGGGTCTGCGGCTCTACCTCGACGGCTCTTCCGTGCTGTTCGGGACCCAGCACGGAATCGAGGGTTGGAGCGCTCCCCTGCCGGATCCGCGAGTGCACGGATTCCTGCGCACCCGCGAGGGGCTCTGGGTGGCCACCGAAGGGGGTCTGGCGTTGCTGGATGCCGGGCAACCCTGACCGGGTGGGTGCACGCACCCACAGGCCGCCGCCGCACACACATAAGCACAGGTTTTTATTCTGTAATTCTTTGACCGCTCGCTCGCCTGCACGCTAGCCTTGTTGACAAGCCGACACTGCGCGATGGGCGCGCAACCCACCGGCCTGCAAGGGTCCGCGTGCGCAAGGTCGCCGCAGCCTCGGTCGCCGCGATCGTGGCGGCGTGCACGCAAGGCGCGCAGGAGCCGGCGCCGGGCTCGATGGATCGCGCGCGACACGGCTCCCCGGTCGCCCTCTACAGCAATGGCGGCTTCGAGAGTGGAACCCTCTCCAGCTGGACCGTCAGCACCAACACAAACCCGGGCATCACCTATCCGCCAGCGAGCATCACCGACCTGCACCTGGGCGCCGGCGGGACCGCGCGCAGCTACGCCCGCACCGGCGCGACGCCGGAATCGCAGATCCCGGCGGGCATGTCGGCGTCGTCGACGCTGCGGTACCCGAAGTACGGCACCTACTCGGGGGTGATCAACGAGACGGGCGCGACCCGGAACGTCAACTCCTTGTTCCAGCAGATGGCGACGACGGCCGCCGACGTCGATCCCGCCGACAGCCTGATCCACGTCCGCTTCGTCGTCGCCCCGGTTCTGCAGAGCCCCGGGCACGCCAATACGCAGCAACCCTACTACTACGTCCAGGTCAGCAACGTGACGCAGGGCACGACCCTGTTCTCGCGCTTCAACTACGTGAACGAGAACGGCGTGCCCTGGCAGTCGGATTCGGGCGGGGCCATCCTCTACACCGGCTGGCAGGTGGTGGACGTCCCCGGCACCGCCGGCTCGATCGCGATCGGCGACATCGTGGAGGTCCGGGTGATCGCCGCCGGGTGCTCGCTGGGCGGACACTGGGGAGAGGCCTACGTCGATGCGTTCGGCGCGTTCCTGCCGGGACTCTCCATCGCCGCGCACGCGCCCCAGCAGGCGAACGCCGGCTCGAACCTCACCACCTCGTACTCGGTGACCAACTCCGGCGCGAGCATCGCGAACAACGTCACCGTGGTCGCGCCGGTACCCGCGCAGACGACTTTCGTGTCGCTCACAACGCCGCCGGGAGCCGTGTGCACCACGCCGGCGGTCGGCGGGACGGGCAACGTCACCTGCAACTTCGGGACGATGAATCCCTCGTCCACCCTCAGCTTTACCCTGGTGACCGCGATCTCCGCGGCGGCAAGCGGCACCATCCCGAACGGCAGCTACACGGTCTCCAGCACGGGCAACTCCGCGCTCCTCGGGCCGCTCGTGACCACCGCGGTCACCAGCGCCGTCTCCTACGCGAACCTGTCTGTCACCATGAATGACGGGACGGGCGGCGTCGCCTGGGGCCAGGCCCTCCAGTACACGATCGTCGTCTCCAACGCGGGCCCGGCGACCGCCACCGGCGCCACGGTCGTGGACACGCTGCCCGCCCAGCTCACCGGTGCGACCTGGACGTGCGCCTCAGCGGGCGGCAGCTGCGGCGCCGCGAGCGGAAGCGGCAGCATCAACACCACCGTCACGCTCCCTTCGGGCGCCAGCGCCACATACGTGCTGAGCGCGAGCATCATCGCCGGCAGCGGCACCAGCCGGGTCACGAACGTGGTGAACGTCACGGCGGCGGGCGTCACGGACCCGGACACGACCAACAACCGCGCCGCCGATACCGACGACATCGGTACGGTGGTCACCGTCACCGTCCAGAAGGATGCGACGGGCACCGGCCTCGGCACCGTGGTCAGCAGCCCGGCGGCGATCAGCTGCGGGCCGGGTTGCACCTCCGCCTCCGCCCAGTTCGCCACCGGCAACCTGGTCACGCTCACCGCCATCGCCGAGCCCGGCGACACGTTCGTGGGCTGGAGCGGGGCGTGCTCCGGGGTGGCCACGACCTGCAACCTGAATCCTGCCGCGAACGTGACGGCGACCGCCAAGTTCATGCTCCAGAGTTTCACCATCAGCGGGAGCGCACCGGCTGGCAACGGCAACGTCTCCTGCACCTCGCCGGTGCTGCACAACCAGTCCAGCATCTGCACGATCGCGCCTTCCAGCGGCTACAAGCTGGCGCAGCTCACCGACAACGGCAGCGACGTGACGGCGCTGGTGGTCTCGAACGCCTACACGATCTCCTCGGTGGGCGCGAACCATACGGTCGCCGCCAGCTTCCTCAAGGACTACGGGACGGCCTGTGGCGGCTCGGCCGAGTGCGCGGGAGGCATCTGCGCCGACGGCGTCTGCTGCACCGCGGCCTGCGCCGGCCAGTGCCAGGCCTGTGACGTTCCGGGCAGCGTCGGCGTCTGCACGACAGTGACCTCCGGCGCGCCGCACGGAACGCGGCCCGCATGCGCCACCGACGGCTCCGCTTGCGGCGGCGTCTGCGACGGCAGCAGCGCCTCGGCCTGCGGATATCCCGGCGCCTCCACCCAGTGCCGCGCGGCGAGCTGTGCCGCCGGAACAGCGGTGCCGGCCGGCTCCTGCAACGGCACCGGCACCTGCCCCTCCGCCGCCAGCACGCAATGCACGCCGTATGTGTGCGGCCCCACGGCGTGCAAGGCGAGCTGCGCCACCGACTCGGACTGCATCTCCGCCGACTATTGCGATGGGACGGGCGCTTGCGTGCCGAAGAAGGTGGACGGGCTCGCCTGCGGCGGGTCGAACCAATGCGGAAGCGCCAGCTGCGCGGACGGCGTCTGCTGCAACCAGGCCTGCGCCGGCCAGTGCCAGGCCTGCAACGTCGCGGGCAGCGTCGGTCAATGCACGCCCGTGGCGGGCGTTCCCCACGGCGCGCGCCCTGCGTGCGCGACCGACGGCTCGTCGTGCGGAGGTTCCTGCGACGGCCTCAATGTCGCCGCCTGCGCGTACCCGACCGCCCAGTGCCGGAGCGCAAGCTGCTCGGCCGGGACGGCCACTGCGGCCGCGAGCTGCAACGGAGCCGGATCGTGCCCGGCGCCGGTGACGTCCTCGTGCACCCCGTATGCCTGCGGTCCTACCGTTTGCAAAACGAGCTGCGCGTCGGATTCCGATTGCGCGGCGGCCGACTACTGCGATGGGACAGGCGCGTGCGTGCCCAAGAAGGCCAACGGTCTCGCCTGCGGCGGCTCGAACCAATGCGCGAGCGGGAGCTGCACCGACGGGGTCTGCTGCAACCAGGCCTGCAACGGGCAATGCCAGGCCTGCAACGTCGCGGGCTCGGTGGGACAGTGCCTCGCGGTCAGCGGAGCGCCGCAGGGGGGACGCGCCGCCTGCGCCGGAACCGGATCTTGCTCGGGCGCCTGCGACGGCAGCAATGGGGCCGCCTGCGCGTATCCGACGGTGCAGTGCCGCGCGGCGAGTTGCACGGCTGGGGTGGCGACGGCGGCCGGATCTTGCGACGGCGCCGGCTCCTGCCCGGCGGTGGTCACCACTACCTGCAATCCCTACGTCTGCGGCCCCACCGCGTGCAAGACGAGCTGCACGGCGGAGGCGGACTGCGTGGCTGGCGACTACTGCGACGCGGGGGGCGCTTGCGTCCCGAAGAAAGCCGACGGGCTCGCCTGCGGCGGGTCGAACCAATGCGGAAGCGCCAGCTGCGCCGACGGCGTCTGCTGCAACCAGGCCTGCGGCGGGCAGTGTCAGGCCTGCGACGTGCCGGGACAGCTCGGCCAGTGCGTCGCGGTCAGCGGCGCCCCGCACGGCGTGCGCACCGCCTGCACCGGAAACGGATCTTGTGTCGGATCCTGCGACGGCACCAACGGGGCCGCCTGCGCTTATCCGACGGTGCAGTGCCGCGGGGCGAGTTGCACGGCGGGCATGGCGACGGCGGCCGCGTCGTGCGACGGCGCCGGTTCCTGCCCGGCGGTGGTCACCACTACCTGCAATCCCTACGTCTGCGGCGCCACGGCCTGCAAGACGAGCTGCACGGCGGACGCGGACTGCATCTCCGGCGACTACTGCGGTGCGGCCGGCGCCTGCGTGTCGAAGAAGGCCGACGGCTACGCCTGCGGCGCCGTGAACGAATGCGCCAGCGGAAGCTGCGCGGACGGCGTCTGCTGCGCGCGCGCTTGCAACGGCCAGTGCGAGGCGTGCGACGTCCCGGGCAGCGTGGGTCAATGCGTCACCGTGAGCGGCGCTCCACACGGAGCGCGCACCGCCTGCGCCGGAAGTGGCGCTTGCGGCGGCGCCTGCGACGGAGCCAACGCGGCAGCGTGCGCATATCCGGACTCGAGCACGAGCTGCCGCAATGCCAGCTGCTCGGGCGGGATCGCCACGGCGGCCGCAACCTGCGACGGCGCCGGAGCTTGCCCGGCTGCCGTCACCGCGCAATGCGACCCCTACCTGTGCGGCGGAAACGCCTGCAAGACGAGCTGCCTGGCGGACTCCGACTGCATCGCCGCCGACCGCTGCAATGCGACGGGCGCGTGCGTGCCCAAGACGGTGGTCGGCCAGGCTTGCACCGCGTCGAGCCAGTGCGCTTCCGGGTTCTGCATCGACGGGTACTGCTGCGACCAGGGCTGCGCCGGCCAGTGCCAGGCCTGCGACGTGGGGGGGAGCGAAGGCACCTGTACCGCGGTCTCCGGCGCTCCGCACGGCGCGCGGATCGCCTGCAGGGGCGCCGGCACCGTTTGCGGGGGCACTTGCGATGGCGTCGCGACGGCCGCCTGCGCCTACCCCGACGCCACTCTCTCCTGCCGTGGCGGGAGCTGTTCGGCCGGCACCGCGATCCTGGCTGCCGGCTGCGACGGCGCCGGCCTCTGCCCAGCGCCGCAGACGCAGCTCTGCGATCCGTACTTCTGCGGCGCCACGGCCTGCCTCGGCAACTGCACCCGCGACGCCGACTGCGTGGCCGGCGACTGGTGCTCGGCGGGCGTCTGCGTGCCCAAGCTTCCCGATGCGCAAGCCTGCGGCGGATCGAACCAGTGCGCGAGCGGGAGCTGCGTCGACGGCGTCTGCTGCGATCAGACCTGCGACGGCCAGTGCCAGGCCTGCGACGTTCCGGGAAGCGTCGGACTCTGCGTCGCGGTGAGTGGCGTTCCTCACAGCGCCCGCCCGGCGTGCGCGACCGACGGGTCGGCGTGCGGCGGTTCCTGCGACGGCGCTCACGGGCTCGCCTGCGCCTATCCGACCGCGTCGTGCCGGGGCGCGAGCTGCGGCGCCGGCGTGGCCACGCTTGCGGCCTCCTGCGATGGGGCGGGCCACTGCCCGGTGCAGCAGACGCAGTCCTGCGATCCCTACGTCTGCGGCACAACCGCCTGCCGCGGCGACTGCGTGCGCGACACCGATTGCGCGTCCGGCAACTTCTGCGCCGCCGGCGTCTGCACGCCGAAGCTGGTCGCCGGCGCCACCTGCGGCGGAGCGAACCAGTGCGCGTCCGGATTCTGCGCGGACGGGGTCTGCTGCGATCAAGCGTGCAGCGGCCAGTGCCAGGCTTGCGACGTGCCGGGCAGCGCGGGCGTCTGCGCGGCGGTGCTCGGCGCCCCCCATGGCAGCCGACAGGCATGTGCCTCGGACGGAACGGCCTGCGGCGGTCTCTGCGACGGCGCGAACGGCGCCGCCTGCGCGTATCCGACGGCGCAGTGCCGCGGCGCGAGCTGCAGCGCGGGAGTGGCGACGCTCGCCGCCGCTTGCGACGGCGCGGGTCGCTGCCCCGCCCCGCAAGCCCAGGCTTGCGCCCCATACGTCTGCGGCCCCACCGCATGCCTGGGCAATTGCGCGAGCAATGCGGATTGCGCCGCCGGCGACTGGTGCTCGGCGGGGGTCTGCGTGGCGCTGCTCGCCAACGGGACCGGATGCGGCGGGGCGGTCCAGTGCGCCAGCGGCAACTGCGTGGACGG